>Ga0307412_10000602_pt1 | contig 21185 bp, 22 predicted proteins | sample DK1Cmetagenome_3_FD_203823 | JGI IMG/M metagenome (GOLD analysis project Ga0307412, IMG submission 203823) | Maize rhizosphere microbial communities from greenhouse at UC Davis, California, United States - DK15-C-1 | ecosystem: Host-associated > Plants > Roots > Rhizosphere > Soil | place: USA...
AAGGCAGGTAGCGGTAGGCAGTTTCGCGCACCTCGGCGATGTCGGTCTGCATGTCGATGAACAGATGCCCCGTCAGCAGGAACAGGCATGCGAAGCCAATGCTAGCGATCAAGGACCAACCGCAGGCAACCACCAGCGAGCGGCGCAGGGCCAGGCGATCGCGGGCGCCGATAGCGTGGCCGCACAATGCCTCGACCGCGTGGGCCAGGCCATCCAGCGCATGGGCGGTGAGCAGCAGGCCGTTGAGCAGCAGCGCATTGGCTGCCACTGTCGCGTCCCCCAGGCGCGCCCCTTGGACGGTGATCAGGAAAAACACCGATTGCAGCACCAGGCTGCGGATGAAGATATCCCGGTTTACCGCCAGCAGCGGTCGCCAGCTCTGCCACAGGCCCAAGGCCGCCCAGGCGATCCGCCCGGGCCAGGCGCGCAGCGTGCTTCGGGCCAGGCCCAGGCCCACCAGCGCACCGGTCCACTCGGCGATGACCGAGGCGCGTGCCGATCCGGTCACACCCCAATCCAGGCCGATCACGAACCACAGGTTCAAGGCGATGTTCACCAGGTTGGTGACCAACAGGATCGCCAACGGCGCCCGCGCATTCTGGGCCCCGAGAAACCAGCCCACCAACGCGTAGCTGGCCAGCGCCGCAGGCAGGCCGAACAATCGAGTATGGAAGAAGTCCCGGGTCAGTTGATCGAGCTCGGCCGATGGCTGCATGAAATGCAACGCCACGCCACTCAACGGAACCCCGATCGCCCCAAGCACCACCGCCAGCCCTGTTGCCAGCAGCAGCCCTTGCAGCAAGACCTGCCGCAGCGCCGCGCCATCGCCCCGCCCAGCTGCCTGGGCGGCGAACCCGGTCGAGCCCATCCGCAGGAACCCCATTGCCCAGGCCAACACCGTGTACAAGCTCGCCCCGACCGCCACGGCGCCCAGTTGATGGGCGTGGGGCAGATGGCCGATGACGGTGCTGTCGACCAGTGCTACCAGCGGTACGGATATATTCGAGAGAATCATCGGCGCGGCCAGAGCCCATACCCGACGATGGGTGAGGCGGTCGCGCCAGTCGGCGATCAGGTTGGACATGGTGGCTCCTGGATGGAGCGCGATTGTAGCGTTATCGCAGCGTTCGTTCCTGATGTCGCCCTGTTGGTCTTCAGTGAATGATCCAGCTCAGCAACCACAACCCCAGCACCAGCCAGATGATGCCCATGACAATCGACGCCCGCATGAAGGCGCGGATCGCCGAGTACAGCAACAGCAGCCCGAGGATCAGCGCGACGATGCTGATGATCGAAGTGTCCATGCCAAGCGTTCGGGACAGGCCATCGACAAAATTTCCGCCGGCATTTGCCAGGGTGTTGAACAGCCCGCTGAGCAGGTCGACGATGAAACGGATCACCGAACCGAGCGCTTGGCCGAGCCATTCGAAGAAGCTTTCTGCCTGCATGTTTGCATCCTGATGGAGAGAGTTGGAATCGAGCCATCGGCTCCTGAGTGTAGGAGTGGTGGCGGCTGTGATCGTTCGATTATGGAGCAATTCGCCGCTTCGTATCGAGACGCTTGCCTTCCCTCCTCATCGCCCCGAAGCTATGCGCATTCAGGAGAGCCCGATGAACCTTGTTGAACTGACCGAACGCCTGCACGCCATCCGTGACCGTAACAACTGGCGGCAATTCCACAGCCCGAAGAACCTTGCCATGGCCGCCAGCGTCGAGATGGCCGAACTGGTCGAGATTTTCCAATGGCTGACCGAGGACCAGTCGCGCCAGTTGCCGGCGGATAAATTGGCCCACGCCGGGCAGGAGGTTGGCGACATCGTGTTGTACCTGTTGCTGCTGTGCAGCGAACTGGGCTTGGACATGGACGCCGTGGTGCGCAGCAAATTGGCCGACAGCGAACGGCGGTTCGCCCATGAGTGACCGCCACTTCGACCAGCTCGCCACACGGTTTGCGGAAAAAATCTACGGCGGGGCCAAAGGCGCGATTCGCCTGGCCGTGCTCCAGGCCGATCTAATCGAAACCCTGCCGGACCGCCCGCTGCGCGTCCTGGATATCGGCGCGGGCCTGGGGCACATGTCGCTGTGGCTGGCCGAGCGCGGTCACCAGGTCACCCTGGCTGAACCGGCCGAGCCCATGCTCGAGGGCGCCCGCCAGCGGTTTGCCGAGGCAGGGCAGGACGCAACGTTCATCCAGGCACCGTGGCAGGATCTGCTCGGCCAGCTCACCGAGCCTTACGACCTGGTGCTGTGTCACGCAGTGCTCGAATGGCTGGCCGAGCCCCACGCGATCCTTCCGGTCCTGCATCAATTGACGGGGCCTGGCGGCTGGTTATCGCTGGCGTTCTACAACCGCGACGCGTTGGTCTATCGCAACTTGCTCAAAGGGCATTTTCGCAAGCTGCGCAAAAACGCCATGGCTGGCGAGAAACAGAGCCTGACCCCGCAACAGCCGCTTGATCCTCGGGAGTTGGCGGCGCAACTTGAAGGCCTGTGGCAGGTCGAAAGCCAAAGTGGCGTACGGGTTTTCCATGACTACATGCCAGTGGAGTTCCAGGGCCGCGTGGAACTGGCGCAACTGCTGGAAATGGAACTGGCCCACCGTCGTCATCCGGCGTTTGCCGGGTTGGGACGCTATCTGCACTGGGTCTGCCGGCCGCTCTGATCCGGAGCGCAATTGGAGAGCGAAATGAAAGGTCGTTCAGGGTTATTGGTGGTATGCCTCGGCTTGGCTGCTTGCCAGGGCAGCAACCCTTATGTCGCGACATCCAATCCGTTGCCGCCGGCACCGCCCGAGGCCGCCAAAGTGTTTGATCGCAGCGCCTATCCGGCGCCGCCCCGTGATTACGGACGTTATCGCAGTTGGGCCTGGCTCAATGGGCGCTTGCCCCCGGGCACTGCCTGGGCGGATTCGGCCCAGGTGGCCGAAGCGGTGAGCGCTGCCCTGGATCAACGCGGGCTGCGTCCTCTGCACGATAATCGCCCGGCTGATCTCTTCGTCAGCGCCGACCTGCGCCTGGAGACTCGGCTGCGCCAGGTCCGGGACGATTACGACGCGGGCTACTACGGCGGCTACAACCGCTATGGGCCGGGGTATGGCATGTACAACACCGTTCCCGTGGTGCGCACCTATCAGGAGCAGGTCGTGGTGGTTCGGGTGGATCTGTTCGACGCTCGCAGTGGCCAGCCCGTGTGGAGCGCCAGCGCCGAGACCAGCCAGCGGGGCAATCAGAGCGAGCGCACCGATGCCATTCGTGATGCAGTGGAAAAGGCCATGTCGGCCTATCCTCCCAGTTGATTCACGCAACGGAGAAAAACCATGTTTCGCCGTCTTGTCCCGCTTGCCCTTGCCCTGTTGCTCGGCGCCTGTGCTTCCAACCAGGTCAACCATGACTTCGACACCAGTCGCGATTTCGCGGCCTACCGCAGTTGGAGCTGGAAGGAGCCGGCGCTGCAATATCGCCCGGACGACCCGCGCATCAAGAGCGACCTGACCGAGCAGAGAATCCGCCAGGCGGTCGCCGATCAGCTCGACCAGCGTGGCCTGCGCCTGGCTGCGAGCGGTGCTGGCGGCGATGTGCAAGTCCAGGCCTACCTGATCGTCGAGGATCGCCAGCAACAGGTGACGACCAACTACGGCGGCGGTTGGGGCGGCCCGTGGAATGGCTACTGGGGTGGGCCGATGTACAACGAGACCCGTAACCTCAGCTACAAGGTCGCCACCGTGCAGATCGACCTGCTCGACGGCAAGGACGGCAAGCTCGTCTGGCGTGGCAGCGACGAGCAATTGCTCAGCGATTCACCCAACCCGATGGACCGCAGTGCGAAGGTGCGCGAGACGGTGGGGCGGATCCTGTCCAACTATCCACCCCGCTGAATGCGGAACAATCAAACCGGCTGCCAACTTCCCAGCATGTGCTCCAGGTCTCCAGCGCCCACCAGTCGCAAATGCCCACTGGAACCTGCCGCACTTGCCAGCAACGTCACCTCGCTGGGCAGGCGTACCGGCTTCTTGAAGGCAACTTCGATCTCGATGTTGGCCTCGGGCAAATGGTCATCCAGCGCGGCCAGGGTCCGTGCCTTGTTCCACAGGCCATGGGCGATGGCGGTGGGGAAGCCGAACAACCGGGCGCTGGCGCTGCTCAAGTGGATCGGGTTGTAGTCGCCGGACACCTTGGCGTACTGCCGGCCGATGTCCGCGGGTGCGGTCCAGCGCGTCACCTCTATCAAATCGAGGGCCGACGACGGCGGATCCTCTACCAGCGCACCGTCGAGCTGGACACCTTTGCAAAGCATCCGGCTCTCGGCTTCCCACAACGGTCCCAACTGATCTTCGATACGGGTCACCAGATCGAACACCGCTCCCTTGGCATGAGGCTGGAGGTTCTCGACGTTGACGCTGGCCCGCACCTGGCTGACACCGCCCATGGGCCGAAGCACGCGGATGCGGTTGCTCAGGTGAATCAAGCCCAGCAAGGGGAACGGAAAGTCGCGAGCGGTCAGCAATTGCATCTGCAAGGCGAACGCCAGCACGTGCGGATAAGTCGGCGGCAATAGCCCGCTTTCGCTGAAACCGCACACCTTGCGATAGGCCGCCAGGTTCTTTTGGTCGACCTGGATCACTTGGCGCAGCCCGACGTCAGGCAGGGCCGTACCAGTGATCTTGCGGCGTGTCGCGGCCTTGGCATACAGCACGGACATCGAGGGCGCAGTGTTTATCTCCTCCCATTGGTTCGTCATGGTCATGCTCCCAACAAGCTTTGCCCGCAGACGCGCAGTGCCTGCCCGGTCACGGCGCCGGTGCCTGGTTGCGCGAGCCACGCCACGGCTTCGGCGACATCCTGAGGCAAGCCGCCCTGGCCCAGCGAACTCATGCGGCGCCCGGCTTCTCGCAGGGCGAAGGGAATGTCGGCGGTCATGCGTGTCTCGATAAAGCCCGGCGCCACCGCGTTGATGCTGATTCCCCGCGCTTCCAGGCTGGGCGCCCAAGCCTGGGCAAGGCCGATCAGCCCGGCCTTGCTCGCGGCGTAGTTGGTCTGGCCGCGATTGCCGGCGATGCCGCTGATGGAAGCCAGCAACACGATCCGGCCGTTGTCCCGCAGGGTGCCGCTGTCGAGCAGGGCCTTGGTCAGCACCTGCGGCGCGTTGAGGTTGACCGCCAGCACCGCGTCCCAGAACTCGGGCGTCATGTTGGCGAGGGTCTTGTCCCGAGTGATGCCGGCGTTGTGCACCACGATATCGACGCCGTCGGGCAGGTGTTCGATCAGTTGCGCGGCGGCATCTTCGGCGCAGATGTCCAGCGTCACGCTGCGCCCGCTCAGGCGTGCGGCCAGGGCGTCCAGGTCGGCCTTGGCCTGCGGGACGTCCAGCAGGATCACATCGGCACCGTCACGGGCGAGCGTTTCGGCGATGGACGCGCCGATGCCGCGGGCGGCGCCGGTCACCAGCGCCTTGAGCCCGGTGAGCGGTCGCGTCCAATCCTGGACCTGGGTCTCGCAGGCCTTGAGGCGGATAACCTGTCCGGAAACGTAGGCACTCTTGGGCGACAGGAAAAACCGCAGGGCGCCCTCCAACTGCGCGTCGGCACCGTCACCGACATAGAGCAACTGCAGCGTCCCGCCATGGCGCAGTTCCTTGGCCAGCGACCGGCTGAAGCCTTCCAGCGCCCGCTGCGCGCTGGCGGCAAACGGATCGCCGAGGTTTTCCGGGGCGCGGCCGAGGATCACGACATGGGCGCTGTGGTCGAGGTTCTTCATGAGCGGCTGGAAAAATTCGCGCAATTGCTTGAGCTGGTCGACCTGCACCAAGTGGCTGGCGTCGTAGACCACCGCCTTGATTTTCGGGCCGTGGCCGGGGATCCATTCGGCCGCCAGCGTCGGTTCGCCACCGTAGATGAAAATGGCGTCGGTCAGGCGCTTGGCGAACGTGCCGACCTGTTCGGTCAACGGGCCACCGCCCAACAGCAACGCGCCTTCGATTGGCCTTAGCCGCCCGGCTTGCCAGCGTTCCAGGCGCACCGGCGAGGGCAAGCCCAGCGCGCCAACCAGACGCAGGCCAATGGGCGAATTGGCGAAGTCTATGTATCGGTCTGACATGGAACACACTCCGGCTGATGAGGTTCCAAGTGTGGACCATGTTTGGCAATCGGTCGTTCGATCGCCCGGATAAAGCCTAAGCTTGTGGCTGGGGCACGTTACAGCAGGCTTATTTCGCACATTCGCGCATACAGGGGAGTTTTTCATGGCACAGCTACGCCGCGTCGCGATCATCGGTGGTAACCGCATTCCATTCGCCCGTTCCAACGGGCCCTATGCCACCGCCAGCAACCAGGCGATGCTGACGGCTGCGCTCGAAGGCTTGATCGAGCGCTACAACCTGCACGGTGTGCACATCGGGGAAATGGCCGCAGGGGCGGTGCTCAAGTTTTCCCGGGACATGAACCTGACACGCGAATGCGTGCTCGGCTCGCGACTGTCGCCCAGCACCCCGGCCTATGACGTGCAGCAAGCGTGCGGCACCGGGTTAGAGACCGTGCTGCTGGTGGCGAACAAGATCGCCCTGGGCCAGATCGACAGCGCCATCGCCGGCGGCGTGGACACTACGTCCGACGCGCCCATCGGCGTCAACGAAGGGCTGCGCAGGATTCTGCTGCAAGCCAATCGCTCCAGGACCACCGCCGATAAGCTCAAGGCCTTCCTGCAACTGCGTCCCCGGCACCTGGTCCCCGACCTGCCGCGCATCAACGAACCGCGAACGGGCCTGAGCATGGGCGAACATTGTGAGCTGATGGCGCAGGCCTGGCAGATCCCCCGGGACGAACAGGACCGCCTGGCGCTGGAAAGTCATCAGAAAATGGCCGCTTCCTATGCCGAAGGCTGGCACAACGATTTGATGACGCCGTTCCTGGGCCTGACCCGCGACAACAACCTGCGCCCAGACCTGACCCTGGAAAAGCTCGCGTCCCTCAAGCCCGCTTTTGAAAAAAGCGCCAAGGGCACCCTGACAGCAGGCAATTCCACGCCGCTCACCGACGGTGCCTCGCTCGTACTGTTGGGCAGCGAAGAGTGGGCCAAGGCCCGCGGGCTGCCGATCCTGGCCTACCTGCGTGACGGTGAAACGGCGGCGGTGGATTTCGTCAATGGCGCCGAAGGCCTGCTGATGGCGCCGGTCTACGCCGTGCCGCGCTTGTTGGCACGCAACGGCCTGACGTTGCAGGATTTCGATTACTACGAAATCCACGAGGCGTTCGCCGCCCAAGTGTTGTGCACGTTGAAGGCCTGGGAAGACCCGGACTACTGCAAGTCCCGCCTGGGGCTCGACACGCCGCTGGGCCCCCTCGACCGCAGCCGGTTGAACGTGAAAGGCAGCTCACTGGCCGCTGGACATCCATTTGCCGCGACTGGCGGGCGCATCGTCGCCAACCTGGCCAAACTGTTGGATGCGGCCGGGAGGGGCCGAGGGCTGATTTCCATCTGCGCGGCGGCTGGCCAAGGTGTGACGGCCATCATCGAGCGCTGACCATCGCCTCGCGCTTGGACGCGGCCTGGGCTCGCTGGCGGCTGGCGTAGCGTTCGGCGAGGATCGAACAGACGATCAGTTGCAAGGGGTGGTAGATCATGATCGGCAGCAGGATCAGTCCCAGGCCTGGGTTGTTGCCGAAGATCAACGCTGCCATCGGCACCCCGGCGGCCAGGGATTTTTTGCTCGCGCAGAATACCGCGGCGATTTCATCCGGATTGCTGAACCGCAGGGCGCGAGCGGTGCGGGTGGTCAGCCACAGGATGATCGCCAACAGCACGGCGCTGCCGAGTACGGCGCTGAGCAACACGCCATTGCCTTGTTCGCGCCAGATCCCGGAAACCATCGAGTTGCAGAACGCCGCGTAGACCAGCAGCAGGATGACCAGTTTGTCGATGATGCTGGTGTAGCGCTTGTATCGGGCGAAAAAAGCGCCCAGCCAGCGCCGCAGGAACTGCCCAAGCACCAAGGGCAGCAGCAACATCAGGCACAGATCGAGAAGGGTCGAGCCCAGGTCGATGCCACCGGCACCGCTGCCGACCACGAAGCTGACCAGCAATGGCGTCAGGAAAATCCCCAACACACTGGACAGGCTCGCGTTGAGAATCGCCGCCGGCACGTTACCGCCCGCGCTGCCTGTCAGGGCCACCGATGAAGAAATGGTCGAGGGCAGGGCGCACAGGTAGAAAAAGCCCAGCATCAACAGCGGCGGGACATGGCTGCCCAACAGCCAGTCACTGGCCAGCCAGATCAATGGAAACACGACGAAGGTAAAACCCTGCACCATCAAATGCAGCCGGACGTTCTTCAAGCCATGGCGGATCTGCTCGCCGGACAGGTTGATCCCGTGGAGGAAGAACACCACGAAGATGCCGATATTGACCACCCACTCGGCATGCATCGCGCCGCCCGTGGCGCCGAAGCGGGGAAAGAAGTACGCCAGCAGGGTGGCAAGCAACATGCCGCACAGGAACCAGTCGGTCACCAGGCGTTTGAGGTGTCTGAAGATGTGCATGGGGCACCGCAAGTTGTATGAGAAGTCGACTTAGCCTAACGTCGCTTTAAACAGTCGTCTTGCGACATAAGGCCAATCAATGCCGACAAACGGACATCAACAGCTTGAACGGCGCATTCCTGACCTGACGGAGCTGCCCCGGCCACTCTATGCCCGGGTCGAAAGCTTGGGCGCGGGTTCGTGGACCCAGGCTCATCGACACGATTGGGTGCAATTTTCCTATGCCATCAGCGGAGTGCTCGGCGTGCATACCGCCGAGGGCAGTTTCTTTGCGCCGCCGCAACGGGGCATTTGGATCCCGGCCGACGTCGAGCACCAAGTGGTGACGTCCACCCGGGCGGAAATGCGCAGCCTTTATGTGCATCGCCAGGCTTGCCTGTGGGCAGGCGAGCGCTGCCGGGTCTTGGAGGTCACACCGTTGGCGCGGGAGCTGATCAAGGTCTTCTGTCAGTTTCCCGTCACCTATCCACAAGGCGATACCCAGGAGGCGCGCCTGGTGCAGGTGTTGCTGGACCAGTTGGCCGCGTTGCCCGAGGTGGGGTTTTCCCTTCCGCTGCCGCGACATGCCCGCTTGTTGGCGCTGTGCAACGAACTGATCGAACAGCCCGAGGGCAATGTGACCTTGCAAGCCTGGGCCGAGCGCTTGGGCATGTCGGAAAAAACCCTGATGCGATTGTTCCTGCGCGAAACCGGCCTGAGCTTTCGTGCGTGGCGCCAGCGCATGCGGCTGCTGTCCTCCTTGGGATCGCTGGAAAGAGGCGACAGCGTGACCGGCGCGGCGCTTTCCTGTGGCTATGAGTCGACGTCCGCTTTCATCGCCGCATTCAAGGGATTGTTCGGTTTCACCCCAGGCGAATTATTCAAGCACTGAGTCATTGTCAGCTTTTGTCGCAAATACATGCCCATCCAATGATCCGCATCAGGACGGGGGGCGGCTATGATTTGGCGGGGTTGAGCTGATCCGGCACAGTGTGTGCATTGCGGCTTCATAGGTCGCAACCCCTCCCCGTGAGGAGAGGATTGCCGTATAACGACCTGTCATTCGCGTGTTTGGTAATAAAGGACCCAGAATAAAAGCTGATGAAGACTCCAAAACGCATTGAACCCCTGATCGAAGACGGTCTGGTCGACGAGGTGCTGCGCCCACTCATGAGTGGTAAAGAAGCAGCTGTCTATGTGGTGCGCTGCGGCAATGAGCTGCGTTGCGCCAAGGTCTACAAGGAGGCGAACAAGCGAAGTTTTCGCCAGGCGGCCGAATACCAGGAAGGTCGCAAGGTTCGTAACAGCCGTCAGGCCCGCGCCATGGCGAAAGGTTCGAAGTTCGGACGCAAGGAAACGGAAGACGCCTGGCAGAATGCCGAGGTGGCCGCGCTGTTCCGCTTGGCCAACGCCGGTGTGCGAGTGCCCAAGCCGTACGACTTCCTTGAAGGCGTGCTGCTGATGGAGCTGGTGGCCGATGAATACGGCGATGCAGCGCCGCGCCTGAACGACGTCGTGCTGGAGCCGGATCAGGCCCGTGAATATCACGCCTATCTGATTTCCCAGATCGTACTGATGCTCTGTACCGGCCTGGTGCACGGTGACCTGTCGGAGTTCAACGTGCTGCTCACGCCGACAGGCCCGGTCATCATCGATTTGCCGCAAGCGGTGGATGCCGCCGGCAACAACCACGCCTTCAGTATGTTGGAGCGGGATGTCGGCAACATGGCGTCCTACTTTGGCCGTTTCGCCCCTGAGCTCAAGCGCACCCGGTACGCCAAGGAAATGTGGGCGCTCTATGAAGCCGGCACGTTGCACCCGGGCAGCGTGTTGACCGGTGAGTTCGACGAGCCAGAAGAGCTGGCGGATGTTGGCGGGATCATGCGAGAGATCGAGGCCGCGCGGCTGGATGAAGAACGACGCCAGGCTGTGCGCGCCGCCGACGATGCGCCGCCAGGCAAGACCGAGGAGCCGCCTCCGCCTTGGATGCAATGATCGGTTGACCCAGAAACCCGGCCCAGGCCGGGTTTTTTATCGGTGCTCCCTCAAGGAGCATCAATCCTTGCAGCACCCCGATTCCAACTCCTTGAGGATCGGGCAGTCGGGACGGTGGTCGCCCTGGCAGTGTTCCACCAGGTCCTGGAGGGTATCGCGCAGCTCGGCCAGTTCGCGGATCTTCTGGTTCAGTTCATCGATGTGTTGCTTGGCCAGGGTCTTCACATCGGCGCTGGCGCGTTGACGGTCCTGCCACAGCGTCAACAGTTTGCTGACCTCCTCCAAGGAAAACCCCAGGTCCCGGGAGCGCTTGATGAACGCCAGCGTGTGCAGGTCATCGGTGCCGTAGATCCGGTAGCCGCTGTCGGTGCGATGGGCGGCCTTGAGCAGACCGATGGATTCGTAATACCGGATCATCTTCGCGCTAAGGCCGCTCTGGCGGGCCGCTTGGCCGATGTTCATCGCTTGTCCTCCAGGTCTGCAGGCTTCCAGAACTTCAACAGTAATGCGTTGCTGACCACGCTGACGCTCGACAGCGCCATGGCCGCGCCGGCCAGTACCGGGTTGAGTAAACCGAACGCGGCGAGGGGGATACCGATCAGGTTATAGACGAAGGCCCAGAACAGATTCTGGCGGATCTTGGCGTAAGTCTTGCGGCTGATGTCCAGCGCTGCCGGCACCAGGCGCGGGTCGCCGCGCATCAACGTGATACCGGCGGCGTGCATCGCCACATCGGTGCCGCCGCCCATGGCAATGCCGATGTCGGCGGCGGCCAGGGCTGGAGCGTCGTTGATACCGTCGCCGACCATTGCCACCACCGAATGACTTTTCAATTGCTCGACGATGGCGGACTTGTCGGCCGGCAATACTTCGGCGTGGACGTTGGTGATACCCAGCGCGTGGGCCACAACCCGGGCGCTGCCTCGGTTATCGCCGGTGAGCAGATGGCTGGCGATACGGCGGTGATTCAAGGCTTCCACCGCCGCCAGGGCACCCGGCTTGAGAGTATCGCCGAAGGCAAACAGGCCCAGGACCCGAGGTGTCGAGGCTTGTTCGATCAGCCAGGATACCGTCCGGCCTTCGGTTTCCCAGGCCAGCGCCGACTCGGCCAGCGAGTCGGGGCCTAGCCCGAGCTCTTCCAGCAAACGCCGATTGCCCAGCGCGAGGCGGCGTCCGTCGAGGGTGCCGGCGATGCCGCGCCCGGTGAGGGACTGGCTGTCGCTGATATCCGCTACGTCCAGGTCGCGCTCGGTGCAGGCGTCCAGCACCGCTTTGGCGAGCGGGTGCTCGCTGCCCCGTTGCAGGGCGCCGGCCATTCTCAGCAGCCCATCTTCGTCGCCATCGAGCGCGGCCAAGTGAGCAATGCGCGGCGTGCCGGAGGTCAGGGTTCCGGTCTTGTCGAACACCACCGTGTCGACTTCATGGGCACGCTCCAGTGCCTCGGCATCCTTGATCAGAATGCCGTGGCGTGCGGCCACGCCGGTGCCGGCCATGATCGCCGTCGGTGTCGCCAGGCCCAGGGCGCACGGGCACGCGATCACCAGCACGGCAACGGCGTTGATAAGTGCGGTTTCCAATGGTGCGCCGTAGAGCCACCAGCCAATCAGCGTGGCGACGGCCAGGAGCAATACGACCGGTACGAAAATCTGGCTGACTTTATCCACCAGTTTTTGAATGGGGGCCTTGGCCGCCTGGGCGTCTTCCACCAGGCGAATGATGCGCGCCAGGACCGTCTCGGCGCCGAGGGCCTGGGTGCGCACCAGCAAACGACCTTCGCCGTTGATCGCCCCGCCCGTGACCTTGTCGCCGGGTTGCTTGGGCACGGGCAGGCTTTCGCCGCTGATCAGCGCCTCGTCGGCATGGCTTTGGCCTTCGATCACTTCACCGTCCACCGGGAATCGCTCGCCGGGCTTGACCAGCACCCAGTCATTCACACGCAGCGCGCTGATGGCAACGTCCTGTTCCTTGCCGTCAATCACTTGGATTGCCCGCTCCGGTCGCAAGGCTTCGAGGGCGCGGATGGCACTGGCGGTTTGTCGCTTGGCACGGCTTTCCAGGTATTTGCCGAGCAATACCAGGGCAATCACCACGGCCGAGGCTTCGAAGTACAAATGCGGCATGCTGCCGGGCTGGGCAATTGCCCACTGATAAAGGCTCAGGCCATAACCGGCACTGGTTCCCAGGGCGACGAGCAGGTCCATATTCCCGGCCCCGGCGCGGACAGCTTTAAAAGCCGCAACGTAGAAACGCGCACCGAAGATGAATTGCACAGGTGTCGCCAACGCGAACTGCACCCAGGCCGGCAGCATCCAGTGCACGCCAAGCGGCTGCAATACCATCGGCAATACCAAGGGCAGCGCCAGCACAATCGCCAGTATCAGAGCCAGGCGCTCTCGGTTCAGGCGCTCGTCTTGGGTTTTTTGAGGTTGCTCGGCCTGCCTGACACTGGCGTCGTAGCCGGCACGCTTGACGGCGTCGATGAGCATTTGCGGATCGATCTGGCCCAGCAACTCGACATGAGCCCGTTCATTGGCCAGGTTGACGCTGGCGCGATTCACGCCTGGGACTTTACTCAGCGCTCGTTCGACCCGACCGACGCAGGAGGCGCAGGTCATGCCCTCGATGTTCAATTCCAGGGTCTGTGCGGGAACGCTATAGCCTGCTTGCTCGACCGCCTCCATCAAGGCCGGCAGGCTGCCTTCCGGTGCCTGGACCCGCGCCTGTTCCGTCGCCAGGTTGACGCTGACGGCGCTGGCGCCGGGGACCTTGCTCAGGGCTCGCTCGACCCGACCGGCACAGCTGGCGCAGGTCATGCCGGAGATCGGCAGATCGAAAGTGGTGGATTCAGACATGTGCAGGCTCCCTGTAGTGGATGACCACAGGATCAACCTTGCCATGTTGGCAAGGTCAAGCGCCAGTTCAGAAGTTTGCGAAGACCCCTGCGTTCTACCGGAGCGCGCCTGCTCGCGAAAGCGGTGTCATAGCCGATGAAGGTGCCGGACTGACCGGCCTCTTCGCGAGCAGGCTCGTTCCCACATGGGTTCGCAGGGCGTCAGTAACCGAGATCGGCCTGCTTGAGGTACATGCCTTGCTCATTCGCCGCGATGCGGTACTTCACAACATCGCCAGCCTTGAGGGTGATGTCCTGCGATCCTGGAGCGAGCATGCCCGGGGCGCAACCTGCGGCCTGGCCTGGCAGCAGTTTCAGGCGCAAGGAAATCCGACCGGGTGGCAGGTTGAACGAGGTGCTTTGCTCCTGGAATAACCTGCCAGATAACTGGTCCTGGATGTAGACGCCTATTTCGCAACTGGTCGGTACCTCCAGACGCTCCCGGGAAATGATCAAGACGCCATAGTCTTCGCCGGCAGCCGATGCCTGGGGGGCCACTGCTGAAAGACCGAGCATGCAAAACAGGCTGAACGCTGACCAGCGCATGGCTGAACCTCCGGTATGAAATCCTGATAGGTGCAGCTTGGCCGAGCACGACGCCGATTGCCAGCCCGGCAGTTTTTGCGAAAACTTGACCTTGCCATGATGGCAAGCTTGAAACTGCGGGCAACCTCATTCCCAAGGAGTCATTTCATGCAAACCTTCAACGTTCAAGGGATGTCCTGTGGTCATTGCGTAAAGGCCGTTACCCAGGCTGTGCAGGCCAAGGACCCAGCGGCTCAGGTGCAAGTGAACCTGGGCGCCGGGACCGTCCAAGTCCAGAGCACCTTGCCGAAGGAGGCGCTGATCGAGGCAATCAGGGAGGAGGGCTACGAAGCCAGCCCCGCCTGAACGTTTTTAATCGTTAGCGACCTATCGGAATGTTCAAGAGCGTCCAGCCCGGCTAGACTGTCGGGCTGCCGACTGACGCTGAGCTGGACGCCTGATGAACCTCCGTACCATTCTGATTCTTGGCGCCTTGAGCGCTTTCGGTCCCTTGGCGATCGATTTTTATCTGCCGGCGTTCCCGGCGATGGCAATCGCTTTCGGCACCGATGAAAAACATATCCAACTGACCCTGGCGGCCTATTTCCTGGGGTTGTCTCTCGGCCAACTGGCCTACGGGCCCGTGGCGGATCGCTTCGGACGACGTGTCCCGCTGCTGACGGGCGTCGCCTTGTTCACCGTGGCATCGCTGGCCTGCGCCTATGCGCCAAGCCTCGAATGGCTGATCGGTGCGCGCTTCGTGCAGGCGTTGGGCGGATGCGCGGGGATGGTGATTTCCCGGGCGGTGGTCAGCGACAAATGCGACGCGGTGGGCTCGGCCAAGGTGTTCTCGCAGTTGATGCTGGTGATGGGCCTGGCGCCGATCCTTGCGCCGATGCTCGGCGGCTTGCTGGTGAACCTCTATGGTTGGCAATCGATTTTCATTGGCCTGACGCTGTTCAGTGCGCTCGCGGCAACGGCGGTTGCCTTGTGGTTGCCGGAAAGCCTGCCCGACCATGTGCCCCGCCAACCGCTGTCCGGCGCACTGCGCCAATACGGTCGTCTTCTAAAAGACTCGGTTTACCTTGGCCACGCCCTGACAGGAGGCATCGCGATCGCCGGGATGTTTGCCTACATCGCCGGCTCGCCGTTTGTATTTATCAAGCTCTACGGCGTGCCCGCCGAGCACTTCGGCTGGTTGTTCGGAACCAACGCGGCAGGTTTCATCCTGGTAGCGCAGGTCAACGCGCGATTGTTGTCCAAGCGCGGCCCGGCTTTCTTGCTGGCCCGCGCGGTCTGGGTCTACTGGATTGCCGGGCTGAGTCTGTTGGCCGTCAGCGCCTTCCAGCCGGAGCGGCTGTGGCCGTTGCTGATCCCGTTGTTCATCTGCATCGCCAGCCTGGGCTGCATCCTCCCCAATGCGTCGGCTTGCGCCATGAACGGGCAGGGCGCCCGGGCGGGGAGTGCCTCGGCCATGTTGGGCTGCCTGCAGTTTTCCGTCGCTGCGGGTGCCGCCGCATTGGTGGCCGCGCTACATGACGGCACGGCGGTGCCGATGGCGATTGTCATCAGTCTTTGCGGATTGTTGGTGGTCGGCGCGGCAATGCTGACTCGCCGTCTGCAAAACGCGTTGGCGCTTGCCCAGGCGGGTCAGCGAAATTGAGTCAGCCGGCCGCGCGCTGCTGGTGTTCGGGAAAGTGATGGGGCGCTCGGATGCGCGCTTGCAGGGTATTGGCGAAAGCCTGGGCTTCGGCCTCGGTGCGAAAGGTCACGACATGCTGGTCAAGGCGCACTTGCCACTGGGATTTTGCCACTTCTTTTATCAGGATCTTCATTGCTGACCTCCTCGTGTAAAAGACTGCGTTGCAAAGGCCTCGAGTGTAGACCGGAATACGGGCGCGGTTGTGACAACGGTCAATTGTCGGACTGACGGTGCAGGCTTGGGTGGCGAGGGAGCGAGCTCCCCCGTCACGGGATTGTCTGAGGGGCGACGGCCTGGAACAGTCAGAATCCTTCCAGCACGATCTTACCCTTGGCCTTCCCACTTTCAAGCAATGCGTGGGCCCGACGCAGGTTTTCGGCGTTGATGACGCCGAAGTGTTCGCCGACCGTCGTTTTCAAGGTGCCTGCGTCAATCAGCCCGGCCACACGATTGAGCAGTTTGTGCTGTTCAAGCATGTCGACTGTCTCGAATAGAGAGCGGGTGTACATGAACTCCCAGTGCAACGACAGGCTCTTGCGCTTGAGCTTGGTCACGTCCAGGGATTTCGGGTCATCGATCAGGGCCAACTTGCCTTGGGGTGCCAAGGCTTCGACCAACTGGTCCAGATGCTGGTCGGTCTGGGTCAGGCTGGCCACGTGGGTCACTTGGGCCTGGCCGGCCTTCTTGAGTACTTCACTCAGCGGCTGGCTGTGATCGACCACCAGGTCAGCACCCAGGCCACGTACCCAATCCGCTGTCTGCGGTCGGGAAGCGGTGCCGATGACCTTGAGGCCAGTCAGCTGGCTGGCCAGTTGCGTAAGGATCGAACCCACGCCCCCGGCGGCGCCGACGATGAGCAGGGTCTGGCCCAGGTCGGCCTGGCTTTCTTTTATCTGCAATCGGTCGAACAACAATTCCCAAGCGGTGATGGCCGTCAGCGGCAGTGCGGCGGCTTCGGCGAAACCGAGGGTCTTGGGCATGTGGCCGACGATACGCTCATCAACCACATGCAATTCGCTGTTGCCGCCGGCCCTGGCGATGGAACCGGCGTAGAACACCTTGTCGCCAGCCTTGAACAGTGTGACTTCGTTGCCCACGGCCTTGACCACGCCGGCCACGTCCCAGCCCAGCACTTTGGCGGCGCCGCCTTCGGGCTGCACATTCTGGCGGACCTTGGTGTCGACGGGGTTGACCGAGATGGCCCTGACCTCCACCAACAGGTCCTTCGGCCCCGCGACGGGCTCCGGCAACTCAATGTCTTGAAGCGATTGTGGATCGTTGATGGGCAGTGATTGGTAATAGGCAATGGCTTTCATGAAGCGGCTCCGTGAGTGGGGACGATGGCGCCCATGTTTGGCTATTTGGTGACGGGGTAAAAGTGGCTAAACCAACAGGCTCTTTCAGTGTTTTTTTGATAATGACCATTAGTCGCGTGCAAATAGAGATTTTTCCCTCAGGAACAATCGCCTCCAAAGGTTTCTGGAGGACAGGAAAGCGTGATCCGCACGCTTATACTAGCGGCCGCCTGTGTCGACGCTGAAACGGGCACGACGGCAAATGGGGTAACCGCCATTTGCCTCGACACGAGCGACGTCCGGATGGGCATGCCGGTCTTCCAGGCGGTCAGCCGCTTTGGGCGGCACCTTCTCACGGGTCAATATGCCCCAAAGCAGTAGACAGATGATTCAACAGGGAGTGAATACATGGAACATGCACCTTGCATCAGCCAGATTGCCACGCTGCTGGCCGACCCAAAGCGTAGCGCAATGATGTGGGCCTTGATGGATGGTACGGCCCGACAGGCCGATGAATTGGCTTTGCTGGCCGGGCTTTCGCCCTCTTCGGCCAATGCCCATCTGGGGCGGTTGTCCACAGGTGGCCTGTTGAAAGTCGAGATCCGCGGTCGCAAGCGGTTTTTCCGCCTGGCGGCCCCCGAGATCGGCGCTGCCGTCGAGGCGTTGGCGAGCGCAACCCTCGCCAGCACGCCTCGGCAGATCCCAGACGTTTTCAAGCGCGGCCTCATGCCAACCAAGGCGCCGACGGCACCGGCGTCGTTGATGCGCGCCAGGCTTTGCGATGACCATTTGGGCGGGACCCTGGCGGCTGATCTTTATCAGCGATTGCTGGATGCCGGGTGGCTCGAACAGCTTGAGCAACGTGTGATCGTCTCCCATAAGGGCGCCAATCAATTGGCTGGGCACGGCCTGTTCATCCAGGCGTTGGCTCATCGCAATGCGCGCATCGCTTGCCCTTGTCCCGATTGGAGCGAGCGGCGGCCGCACCTGGGAGGCGCGCTGGGGGCGGCGTTGCTGCAATTGTTCATGCAATCGGGTTGGCTGAGCTTGCCAAATGATTCAAGGGCCCTGCAGGTGACCACTCTCGGCCAGCAGGAAATCCATCGGTTCGCCAGGCAGGACACCCTGGAAATGGCGCTCTAGGGCTGTTGGCAGGTCGCAATCAGCAATAACCGCCGGCGAGGTTCGCGCACACTCGGTCCAGGGTTCTTTCGGATTGGGGAATGCAAATGGACACTCACGTTTACAGCGCTGCGGAACGACTGGAGCGATTGCCTATCAGCGGCTATCACCGGGTCATATTCATCATCATTGCCTTGGCGTTTTTCTTCGACTCCATGGACCTCGCCATGATGACGTTCCTGCTGGGGTCGATCAAAACCGAGTTCGGCCTGAGTTCGGCCCAGGCGGGGCTGCTGGCCAGTTCCAGCTTCTTTGGCATGGTGGTGGGCGCCTCGCTGTCGGGCATGTTGGCCGATCGGTTTGGACGCAAACCGGTGTTCCAATGGAGCATCGTACTGTGGGGGCTGGCCAGTTACCTGTGTTCCACCGCGCAGGACATCGAGACATTGACGTTGTTTCGCATCCTGCTGGGCGTCGGCATGGGCATGGAGTTTCCGATCGCCCAGTCGATGCTTTCCGAACTTATTCCAGCCAAGCGCCGCGGACGCTACATCGCCTTGATGGACGGCTTCTGGCCGCTGGGCTTCGTGGCGGCGGGCGTGCTGTCGTATTTCCTGCTGCCGGTGATCGGCTGGCGTGACATCTTCCTGGTATTGGCGGTGCCGGCGGTGTTCGTCCTGGTGATCCGTTTCTTCATTCCGGAATCGCCGCGTTGGCTGGAACAGGCCGGTCGGGGCGATGAAGCGGATGCCGTACTCAAGCGGATCGAAGACAAGGTCCGGGCTTCGTTGGGGACGCGGGATTTGCCCGAGCCGATTCGCCTGCCGAGGCTGGCGACTGTCCCTGGCAATTTTTTCTCGGCCTTGGCGCAGATTTGGTCACCGTTGTACCGCCAGCGCACCGTGATGATCTGGAGCGTCTGGTTTTTTGCCCTGCTCGGGTTCTATGGCCTGACGTCCTGGCTCAGCGCGTTGTTGCAGCAATCGGGCTTCGCGGTGACGCAATCGGTCTACTACACCGTGGTCATTTCCCTGGGCGGGATCCCCGGTTTCCTGATGGCGGCGTGGCTGGTTGAGCGCTGGGGACGCAAGCCGGTGTGCATCATCACGCTGTTGGGCGGCGGGGTCATGGCTTTCCTGTATGGCCAGAGCGCGGTGTTTGGTGGCAACGTCAGCCTGCTGATCGGCACCGGACTGTTGATGCAGTTCTTCCTGTTCGGCATGTGGGCGGTGCTCTATACCTACACGCCGGAGCTGTATCCGACCTCGGCGCGGGCCACGGGATCGGGCTTTGCCTCGGCGGTTGGTCGCATCGGTTCGCTGCTTGGGCCCTTGGTGACCGGGCTGGTATTTCCCATCACCGGGCAGGGCGGTGTGTTTGCCCTGGGTGCGCTGTGCTTTGCCGTGGCGGCGGGGGTAGTCTGGCTGTTCGGAATGGAAACGCGGGGCAAGACGCTGGAGGAGTTGAGCGAAGGCGCAGTAGCGGATTGAACACGATCCCCTGTGGGAGCCTGCTCGCTCCCACAGGGGATGAACGCCAAGCTTAAGGTTTTACGAGTCGCGCATCCAGGCTGTTCTGCGCCAGCCGCTTGGCCTGGTCCTGGGTCATGCCCAGGTGAGTGTGCAGCGCATGGAAGTTCTCGGTGACATAACCGCCAAAATACGCCGGGTCATCTGAGTTCACCGTGACCTTCACGCCGCGTTCAAGCATGTCGAGGATGTTGTGCTGCGACATGTCGTCGAACACGCACAGCTTGGTATTGGACAGCGGGCACACCGTCAGCGGAATCTGCTCGTCGATGATCCGCTGCATCAGCCGCTCGTCTTCGATAGCCCGCACGCCGTGGTCGATGCGCTGGATCTTCAGCAGGTCCAACGCTTCCCAGATGTATTCGGGCGGGCCTTCCTCGCCAGCGTGGGCGACAGTCAGGAAACCTTCGTTACGAGCGCGATCGAACACTCGCTGGAACTTGCTCGGTGGATGGCCCATCTCCGAACTGTCCAGGCCCACGGCCACGAACGCGTCACGGAACGGTAACGCCTGGTCGAGGGTTTTCTCGGCCTGTTCTTCGCTCAGATGGCGCAGGAAACTCAGGATCAGGCCGCTGGTGATGCCCAGTTGCTGCTCGCCGTCCTTGAGGGCGGCGGCAATGCCGTTGAGCACCACTTCGAATGGAATGCCGCGATCGGTGTGGGTCTGCGGATCGAAGAATGGCTCGGTGTGGATCACGTTCTGCGCCTTGCAGCGCAGCAGGTAGGCCCAGGTCAGGTCGTAGAAATCCTGGGACGTGCGCAGCACATCGGCGCCCTGGTAATACAGGTCGAGAAACTCCTGCAAGTTGTTGAAGGCATAGGCCTTGCGCAGGGTCTCCACGTCGCTCCAAGGCAGGGCGATCTTGTTGCGTTCGGCCAGGGCAAACAGCAGCTCCGGCTCCAGCGAGCCTTCCAGGTGCAGATGCAGTTCGGCCTTGGGCAAGGCATTCAGCCAGTCGTACATGTCTTTTTCTCATCAGCGAATCAATGGCGGGCATTCTACAGGGGGTAGGCGCCGATGTCGGGTAAAACCTGACCGGGTGATCCACTGTGCAGTGCTGCATCCGCACGAAACGTTCCCGGCCTGCCACAGTCTAGTAGCTCATGACCCGTCCATTGCCAGGCCCGCGATGTTCTCGTTGATCAAGCAAGAAAAACTGCTGTTGTTGGCCCTGATAGCCGCCTTCGTTGCCTACCCGCTGGAACATTGGCTGCTGGGCAGCGGGCGGGCCGTGGCGCTGGCAAGTGGGTTGGTGCTGATCGGTTTCATCGTTTCTGCCTCCATGCGCGTGGCTCATCACGCGGAACTCCTGGCGGAAAAAGTGGGTGATCCCTACGGGACCATGATCCTGACCTTGTCGGCGGTTTTGGTGGAAGTCGTGATCCTGGCGATCATGATGAGTAACGAGGCATCGCCCACCCTGGTACGGGACACGATTTATTCGGCAGTCATGCTCGACATCAACGGTATCCTCGGGCTCGCGGCACTGATGGGAGGGCTCAAGCATGGCGAGCAGGTCTATAACGACGATTCGGCGCGCACCTACAGCGTGATGATTCTCACCGCGATGGGCGTGTCGATGGTGGTGCCTGAGTTCATTCCCCAAGAAAACTG
>Ga0307412_10000603_pt1 | contig 21185 bp, 19 predicted proteins | sample DK1Cmetagenome_3_FD_203823 | JGI IMG/M metagenome (GOLD analysis project Ga0307412, IMG submission 203823) | Maize rhizosphere microbial communities from greenhouse at UC Davis, California, United States - DK15-C-1 | ecosystem: Host-associated > Plants > Roots > Rhizosphere > Soil | place: USA...
CATGACAATGATGAACTCGGCTTCCTGGGCCACTTCCTTCGGGTTGGCCAATGCCACCGCGCCACCGGCCACCAGGTCGGCCGGGGCCGCGTTGTGGTGCTGGGACAGGAACAGGCTGTGACCGGCCTTTTGCAGGTTCAGTGCCATGGGGTGGCCCATGATGCCGGTGCCGATGAATCCGATTTTAGCCATGAGAAAATCCTCTTGTTGTTATCGCTGCTTCAGGCAAATGAGGGACTGCTTTCCTGTGGGAGCGAGTCGGGTCAGATCGCGTTATGGGTCTTCAGCCAGCCCAGGCCGGCTTCAGTGGTGGTCAATGGCTTGTATTCGCAACCGACCCACCCCTGGTAGCCGATGCGATCCAGGTGTTCGAACAGGAAGCGGTAGTTGATCTCGCCCGTACCCGGCTCGTTGCGGCCCGGGTTGTCCGCCAGTTGCACGTGGTTGATCTCGCCCAGGTGCGCCGACAGTGTTCGGGCCAGATCGCCTTCCATGATTTGCATGTGATAGATGTCGTATTGCAGGAACAGGTTGGCGCTGCCTACCTGCTCACGGATCGACAGGGCCTGGGCGGTGTTGTTCAGGAAGAAACCCGGGATGTCGCGGGTGTTGATGGCTTCCATCACCAGCTTTATGCCGGCGCCCTGGAGCTTTTCGGCGGCGTACCTCAGATTGGCAACGAAAGTTTGTTCTAAAATTGCCTCGTCACAGTTTTGCGGACGGATTCCGGCCAGGCAATTGACCTGGGTATTGCCCATCACCTTGGCATAGGCGATCGCCCGGTCGACCCCGGCGCAGAATTCCTCAACCCGGTCCGGCAGGCAGGCAATGCCGCGCTCGCCTTTGGCCCATTCGCCGGCCGGCAGGTTGAACAGCACCTGGGTCAAGCCGTTGCCGTCGAGCAGGGCCTTGAGCTCGGCAGAGCTGTAATCGTAAGGAAACAGGTACTCGACACCACTGAAACCGGCCTTGGCGGCCGCTTCGAAACGGGCGAGGAAGTCCTGCTCGGTAAACAGCATGGACAGGTTCGCGGCGAAACGCGGCATGATGGTCTCCCATAAATTTGCAAGCCCCCGTGGGAGCAATCAATTGTTAGTCCAGCAATGAAGTGGCCGTCGGTGCATCGTTGCCGACCAGCGCCAATTCTTCGAATTCATTGACGGCGTTGATCTCGGTGCCCATGGAAATGTTGGTCACTCGCTCCAGAATAATCTCGACGACCACCGGAACTTTGAACTCTTCGATCATCCGCTCGGCTTTGCGAAGAGCAGGGGCAATTTCAGACGGTTCGAACACACGTATAGCCTTGCAGCCAAGGCCCTCGGCCACAGCGATGTGGTCTACGCCATAACCGTTGAGTTCCGGGGCGTTGAGGTTGTCGAACGATAGCTGCACGCAGTAATCCATGTCGAAACCGCGCTGTGCCTGGCGAATCAAGCCCAGGTAGGAATTGTTCACCACGACATGGATGTAAGGCAGCTTGAACTGCGCACCCACCGCCAGCTCTTCGATCATGAACTGGAAGTCATAGTCGCCCGACAGCGCCACGACCTTGCGGCTCGGGTCGGCCTTGACCACCCCCAGCGCGGCCGGAATCGTCCAGCCCAAAGGACCCGCTTGGCCGCAGTTGATCCAGTGGCGTGGTTTGTAAACATGAAGGAACTGCGCCCCGGCGATCTGCGACAGACCGATGGTGCTGACATAGCAGGTGTCCTTGCCGAACACTTGGTTCATTTCCTCGTAGACACGCTGCGGCTTCACCGGCACGTTGTCGAAGTGGGTCTTGCGCTGCAGGTTGGCTTTGCGTTGCTGGCAATCCTGGAGCCAGGCAATGCGATCCTTCAGCTTGCCATCGGCTTGCCACTCACGAGCCACTTCGATGAATACGGTAAGGGCCAAGGCCGCGTCGGAAACGATGCCCAGGTCAGGCGTAAACACACGGCCGATCTGTGTGCCCTCGATGTCGACGTGGATGAACGTGCGGCCTTCGGTGTAGACGTCCACCGAACCGGTGTGACGGTTGGCCCAGCGGTTGCCGATGCCCAGCACCACGTCCGATTTGAGCAAGGTTTCATTGCCGTAGCGGTGGGACGTTTGCAGGCCGACCATGCCGACCATCTGCGGATGATCGTCGGGAATGGTGCCCCAGCCCATCAAGGTGGGAATGACCGGGATGCCGGTCAGTTCGGCGAACTCCACCAGCAGTTCGCTGGCATCGGCGTTGATGATGCCGCCGCCGGCCACCAGCAATGGACGCTCGGCCTGATTGAGCATCGCCAGAGCTTTCTCGATCTGCACGCGGTTGGCCGCGGGCTTGGCCAGGGGCAGCGGTTGGTAGGCATCGATGTCGAATTCGATCTCGGCCACCTGCACGTCAAACGGCAGGTCTATCAGGACTGGTCCAGGGCGACCGGAGCGCATTTCATAGAAGGCTTTTTGAAACACGTACGGCACCTGACCTGGTTCCATGACGGTCGTCGCCCATTTAGTCACTGGTTTGACGATGGCGGTGATATCGACGGCCTGGAAGTCTTCCTTGTGCATACGAGCGCGGGGGGCTTGCCCAGTGATGCAGAGGATCGGAATTGAGTCGGCCGACGCGCTGTAAAGGCCAGTGACCATGTCGGTCCCAGCAGGGCCGGAGGTGCCGATGCACACGCCAATGTTGCCGGCCTTGGCGCGGGTATAACCCTCCGCCATGTGCGAAGCGCCTTCCACGTGACGAGCGAGGACGTGATCGATACCACCGTTTCTCTGCAAGGCGGAGTACAGCGGGTTGATCGCGGCACCCGGGATGCCGAAAGCGGTGTCCACACCTTCACGGCGCATCACCAAAACGGCTGCATCTATTGCTCTTATTTTTGCCATGGTGTAGTCCTAGGGCCGAACCCATATCTTTTGTAGAGGTCTGCAGTTTGGATTAGCTTTTTAAGGCGATGAACCCCCAAATAATGCTTTCTGTCGATATAAAAGGTATCGAATGGCTCGTTACACAGAACTCCACAGCTTCATTCAAATTGCTCAAAAGGGCAGCTTTGCAGCCGCGGCGCTCAGTGAAGGGGTAACGCCTGCCATGTTGGGACGGAGACTGGACTCTCTAGAGAGACGTCTGGGTGTGAAGTTGATGCATCGTTCAACCCGTGGGCTGCACCTGACCGAATTGGGTGAGCAGTTGCTTGAGAGAGCGAGGTCGCTGATACGGGAATTTGATGATATAGAGGCAGACATCAGCAGCAGTGCGAAACGGGTTACTGGAAACCTGCTTTTGTCCGCGCCGGCTGGGTTTGGACGCTTGCACGTTGCGCCACATGCTTTGGCTTTTCACCGTCAGTTCCCGCACCTGAAGCTGTCGTTCAATCTCACTGACAGCCTGGTGGATTTGGTGGGGGAGGGTTATGACATGAGTATTAGGATCGGTCCGGTGACAGATCCAAACTATGTAGCCATTAAATTGTTCTCTAATCGGCGGGTCGTGTGCGGGACGCCTGCGTATTTCAAGGCGCATGGAACGCCGAGAACACTAGAGGAGTTAGCTGGACACAACTGTCTGGCGTTTACTTCCCAAGGCGGTCAGCAGCGGGGATGGACCTTTCAGCGAGACGGCAGAGCTGTGGCCGTGCGCGTTGGCGGCAATCTAGCCTGCAACGATGGAGAGCTGCTCTTTGCATGGATGCGCCAAGGAGTAGGGATTGGATGGCGATCTACGTGGGAGATCCAGAGAGAGCTCCTGAGCGGGGAGCTCGTTACGGTACTCGATGACTTCGCCCTTCCTAATTATGATATCCAGGCCGTATACCCACAGCAACGATACTTACCTGCCAAGGTACGACACTTTATCGATTTTCTAAAAGCCGTTTACCAGCAACCTGGATACTGGTAGCGATTCGCTTTGAAATGCACCTTTTTTAAGCGCGTTATGACGGATTTACCGCTAAAAATGTCGCTCCACTGCGCCGTTCCGGCACCTGATCAGGGTGATAGCTTTTTATGATCAGATTCAATCGGCAATAAGAATTTGACGTTATCGGTGCCGAGAGCAACGATTGCCACAGCGCGATGAGCACGCTCCATGCGATGTCGGAAGGATCCTGAACGAACGTTCTGAGAAACGAAAGGAAGAACGGACATTCAGAGTTGTGTGCATTAAGCCGAGTATCCCTACAACAAAAAAAGTGGCGTATAGCCGACCGTAATACTTGAATCTGTCTATTACGTTAGTTGTACGCATACAATTCGAAGGAGAAAGGAAATGGCAGTTAGTTTAGAGGCTGAAAGCGTGGCGAGTGTCAAGAGTGCGCCGATCAAGCTATCAGGGAGTATGGGTGCGCTCAGTTTAGCCATGACGGTTCTGGCATTTTCGGCGCCTTTGACGACAGTGGCAGGGTATATCCCTGTTTCTCTGATGTTCGGTGGTATCGCATCGCCGTTGCTCTTTATAATCGTCGGTATAATGATGTTGCTGTTCGGTATCGGTTACGTGACTTTGAATAACGCGGTCAAGCGACCGGGTGATTTCTACGCCTTCATCAGCTATGGCTTGGGCAAATCGGCAGGCTTGGGTTCTGGCATCGCCGCAGCCTTGTCCTATTTCATGCTGCTGGCGGGCGTCACTTCCTATTTCGGCGTTTCTTGTGCCGAACTGCAAAAAAGCCTAACCGGTACCGCGTTGCCCTGGTACGTATTTACTTTGGGATGCTGGGCTGCTGTTGGTATTCTTGGTTATTTGCATGTGGAGCTTTCGGCCAAGGTGCTCTTCTGGGTGATGCTGACTGAAATTGTCATTTGCCTCGCGTTCGCTTTTGGTGTGCTCCAGGCAGGCGGCAATGGAGAGCTCGCCGCCGGTGCTCCGTTCACACCGGGAGAGTTGACGAAAGAAGGGGTCAATATTCCCTTCGCAATGTTGTTTGCGGTCTCTTTCTTCATGGGGTTCGAGGCGACGGCACTGTTTCGTGACGAATGCAAAAATCCGGATATCACCATACCTCGTGCTACCTACGGCTCGATCGTCTTCATTGGGATTCTTTACACGCTTTGCGCGTATGCGATGATCATGGCGTACGGTCACACTGCGCAGGCTGTGGCGACCGACAGTCCTGCGACTATGTTCCCCAATGCTTTCGGTCTTTTCGTCGATAACCGTGTCCAAGTAATCATCACTATCTTGGTGCTGAGCTCGGCATTTGCTGCGAGTCTGTCGACGCACAACGTTCTCTCGCGCTATCTATTTAATCTGGGAACAGACGGTGCTATCCCACGCTTTTTCAGTAACATCCATACTCGACACTCGTCCCCGTTCGCAGCGTCCATGGCGGTGTCGCTCATGGTGCTGGCCATTCTGATCCCGTTCATCGTGATGAATGTGCGGCCAGAATTTTTGTATGGTCAGCTCTCTGGATTAGGGACCTCCGGGGTCATCATCCTGATGACTATCGTCAACCTGTCCGCTTTGACTTGGTACGTACGTCGTGGCAAGCAAGAAGGCGCAAGTTTTCTCAAAGCATTCCTGGCTCCGGCAATATCCACGATTTTCTTCGTCTCACTGGTCGGTTTAGTGGCTTACCACTTCCACTTGCTGGTAGGCGGTGAGCCGGGCGAGCGGCGTTGGATGCTGTATTGCCTGATTGGAGTTCTGTTTGCCGGCATGGGGCTAGCTCAGTTTTACAAGTTCAAGCGCCCAGAAGTATTCGCGCGATTGGGGCGTGCTCACCACTCTTAACATTGGGAAGCGTTGAAATGAGAAACGGGGCCTTGGCCCCGTTTCTCATTTCAGCATTCACTGCTTTCAGATGCGCCAGTAATCGGCGGCAACCTTCTGTGCGAGCTGAGCGACGATACGGTTTAGTGGCATATCGGGCCGCTCGATATAGCTCGCTGTAAATGACATGACCGGCATTTCATGTGGCGTATTGACGATTTCAAGTTTTCCACTTGCGATTTCTTCAGCAACGACGTGCTGAGGAATAGCAGCGATACCAATGCCGTCGAGTGTCATGCGCACGATTGATGACAGGGAGGAGTTGGCGAAAATTTTTGTTCGGTGCAAATTCTCTCGTTCAAACATTTCCTTGAGTTGCCAATAAGGTCGGGTGACTCGGGCATAGGTAATGATCGGGAATTCAGCTAATACTGCCAGGCTGGGGGTGTCGGTACCGATATCTAGCTCTTTAGATTTGATCCAAGTGATCGGGTATTGGCACAGCGGTAGATTTTCCGCATTGCCTATGTTCACAGGGCCCATCAGCAGCGCAACATCGAGGCTAAAGTCTGCCAGGCCCGCCGTCATGTTGGTTGTGCTGTCCACCACTATCTCTAGAGTTATCTCGGGATACTCACGGTTTAAATGCTTGAGCAGATCGGAAAGCCATGCGTGCACGATGGTGTCAGAGGCGCCTAAGCTTACGGTGCCTCGAAGCCCTCCATGACCGGCAACTGCCTCGATCATCTCGTTTTCAAGCGCAAACATCCGTTCCGCATAGGTCAGCAATTCCCGACCCTGGGGCGTAAGAAAACATCCTCGTTTGTCTCGCTCCAGAAGCCGGCATTTCAGATGGCGCTCGAGCTGCGCGATACGCGCTGACACCGCTGGCTGAGAGGTGTGAAGCTTCTCCGCCGCCTTGTGAAATCCTCCTTGTTGAGCGACCGCATAAAACGTCTGAAGGCTTCTCAAGTCGATCATTCAGTGTCTCTCTATCATGGTTCGTCAGCTTGTTGTCTCGCCAGATGGCGTCCTAGACAGGTTACCGCAGCAAACTAAATGGTGAATCTTTTTTCAAGATCTCCCACTCAAGCGGAAAAGTCGAATGATTTGATAAGCGGACGTTATCTCAAGCAATCCGCAATCACAATTGGACGTTATCAGTGCTGCGCGCGACGATGGGTTCACAGGTTTTGGTTCCCGCCGCGTCCATGGGAAGCTGATGTCGAGTTTATGGTGTAGGCCAAAGCTCTATTTGCTACTTACAAAAAATCCGAAAGCAAAGTTCGAATGAGGAGAAGTGGAATGTTCTCGCAACATTTATCACGTGAACGGTTGCTCGAAGCCTATCGGGCCATGCAGACCATCCGCGTTTTCGAAGAGCGCATCATGATTGAGATGGGGACCGGTGATATCCCTGGGAACACGCACTTGTACGCTGGTCAGGAAGCAAGTGCGGTGGGCGTGTGCATGCATTTGTCTGACGAGGACTATATCTCTTCCACCCACCGTGGACACGGCCACTGTATTGCAAAGGGCTGTGACATCGTCGGTATGATGGCTGAAATTTTCGGCAAGGCCACTGGCACTTGTGGTGGTAAAGGCGGTTCGCAACATATTGCCGATCTGCGCAAAGGGATGCTCGGTGCCAACGGCATTGTTGCGGGTGGTGCACCGATCACCTGTGGCGCAGCGCTGACTGCCAAGCTAACGGGGACCAAGCATGTTGCCATAGCATTCGCCGGCGACGGTGCGATGAACGAGGGAGCCATGGCAGAAAGCCTCAACTTGGCAAAAATCTGGATGCTCCCAATGGTGTTCGTCATTGAAGACAATGGTTTTGGCGAAGCGACCGCAAATGAATTCGTGTCGGCCGGTACTTTTACCGGGCGAGCTGCTGGTTACGGTATCCCTGCCACAGAAGTAGATGGCACTGATCTGTTCAAGGTCTATAGCGTCGCCGGTGAGGCGATTGAGCGTGCCCGTAATGGTGGCGGTCCGAGTCTGATTCATGTTCATGTCCCTCGTTATTACGGCCACTACAGTGGTGATCCGGACAGTTACCGCACCCCCGAAGAAAAGAAAGCCATGCGCCTCGAACAAGATTGCCTGACCAAGTTCCGTGCCGCGGTCGAATCGCAGTCCCTACAGGATGCACTGAAAGCCATCGATGAGGAGATCGAGCAAGCAGTGAATGAAGCAGTTTCTGCTGCTCGCGCCGCGCCGCTTCCTCCGCTTTCGGCACTCACCTCTGACGTCTACGTCAAGTACCTGTAAGGAGCTTCGTAATGGCTAAAATTTCTTATCGTCAGGCTCTCAACGATGCCCTTCACTTGGAAATGGCACGCGATCCGAAAGTAATCATGATGGGCGAGGATCTGACCGGTGGTGCCGGTGCCAATGGTGTTAAAGACGCGTGGGGCGGTCCTTTTGGCGTAACGCGCGGGCTATTGGGGGCTTTCGGTCCGGAACGAGTGCGCGATACACCGATCAGCGAAACAGCATTCGTTGGTGCGGCTGCGGGTGCTGCGCTCACCGGCATGCGTCCGATTGCCGAGCTGATGTTTGTAGACTTTGCAGGTGTGTGTCTCGATCAAATCGTCAATCAGATCGCGAAGTTTCGGTACATGTTTGGTGGTCACGCACGTACCCCTCTGGTGATTCGGGCAACGTTTGGGGCGGGCACCCGTTCGGCAGCTCAACATACCCAGGCCTTCTATCCAGTGTTCACGCACTTCCCCGGTTTGAAAGTGGTGATTCCATCGAACCCTTACGATGCCAAAGGGCTTTTGTTGCAGGCGATCCGCGATGATGATCCGGTTATTTTCCTGGAGCACAAAATGCTTTACGACATGGTTGGTGAAGTGCCGGATGGCGCTTACACCGTCCCGTTTGGTGAGGCCCGGGTAGTTCGCGATGGGAATGACGTGCTGTTAATTGCCTTTGGCAGAATGGTTCAAGTCGCTGAAGAAGCTGCTCGCAAACTCGCATCGGAAGGTGTGTCTGCTTGTGTGATTGACCCTCGGACCACCTCGCCGCTAGATGAAGACACTCTGCTGGAGTTCACCGAAGAGATCGGCCGCGTCGTCATCATCGATGAGGCTAATCCGCGCTGTGGCATGGCGGCGGATATCTCGGCTCTGCTTGCCGACAAATGTTTCCACGCCCTGAAGGCGCCTATCAAGATGGTAACGGCTCCTCACTCGCCGGTCCCTTACGCGCCGAACTTGGAAGATGCCTATGTTCCTAATGCCGACGCTGTGATCAAAGCGGTCAAGTCCATCATTTAGAGGTTGGGTCTATGTCTATCGAAGCAATCACCATTCCCAAGTGGGGAATGACCATGACCGAAGGGTTGTTGGCTGAGTGGATGGTAGCGGTCGGTGATCGGATCGAGCGCGGTCAAGAAATTATGGAGGTCGAGTCGACCAAGACTACCAATGCGGTGGAGTCTCCAGTCAGCGGCACATTGCGCAGGATTGTGGTGCCCGAGGGAGATACCGCCCCGGTAGGCGCATTGGTGGCTGTTGTCGCAGACGACAGCGCCACTGATGAAGACATTGATGCTTTCATTGCTCAGTTTGCGAGCTCGATCAAGCAGGATGCTGACGAAGAGTCTGGCGCAGTTGCGGCAAAGAAAATCGATGTCGGCGACGGTACGGTCATCAACGCATTGGTCATCGGGCCCGAAAGCGAAAACACGGTGGTTTTGCTTCACGGTTTTGGTGGTGATCTGTCCACGTGGATGTTCAACCAGGACGCGCTCGCCAAAGATTTTCGCGTATTGGCGTTGGATCTTCCCGGTCATGGCGCATCGACGCCCATTAGCGGGGGGGATGTGCTGGGTTCCTTGACCGACGCGGTCGAGAAAGCGATCGATAGCCTGGCTAAAGGCAAGCTCCATCTAGTAGCACATTCCTTCGGCGGGGCTGTTGCTGCTGCCTTGACTGAGCGCAAGGGCGAAGCTGTCGCGTCGCTTAGCCTTCTAGCGCCTATTGGCCTGAGTACCTCCATTAATAAACTATTCCTTGATGATTTCGTCACCGCTGAGCGACGCCGTCCGCTGAAGGAAGTATTGGAGCGACTGTTCGCCGATCCGTCGAAAATTAGCAATGACATGGTCGAGGCGACCCTCCAGTTCAAGCGACTGGAAGGTGTTCCTGCGGCCCTCGGAGCAATTAAAGACGTAATTGCCAACGAACAAGGGCAAGTGCAATCGATTACGGCGACGTTGAGTAAGTTCAGTGGTCCCGTGCTGCTGATTTGGGGTGAGCGCGACGAGATTGTGCCAATGCCAACGGAATCTGAAATTCCACAAAACGTCATACTTAATATACTGCCGAGCGTAGGCCATATGCCTCAAATGGAATCGACCGCAGAGGTTAATCGGCTGCTTGTTGAAAATATCGCAAAAGCAAAGTAACGCTTACTTCTGATCTGGCGCCTCGATGTTGGAGGCGCCAGAAAAACTTGAATATGTAATTTTCGTATGGGCGGATAAAATGGCCAATCGATTGAAGGGTAAGTGCGTCCTTTTGACGGGGGGAGTTGCCAACATAGGATTGGCGATCCTGGACTCTTTTGTTGCCGAAGGCGCCACTGTAGCGGTGGTTGATATTGACGAAAAACGCGGCATGGAAGTACAAAGCCGTCACCCAAGATCAGTTAGATTTTTCCGGGCGGACCTTTCGCGCGAGAGCGAAATCCGCGAAGTTGTAAATAACGCCGCAGGTTGGCTTGGTGGTATAAATACTTTATGTCTGAATGCCGGCGTTCAGTTATCCGGTAATATTGAAGATTTTGCTATGGAAGCTTGGGATAAAGTATTTGCCATCAACGTGAGGGCTAATTTCGTATTTATTCAAGAATCCTTGCCTTATTTGCGCGAAGCAACAAATTCATCTGTCGTATTGATGTCTTCGTTGGCTGGCAAACGAGGAGGGCCAGGTCTGAGTTGTTATTCTGCATCAAAGGCAGCAATTATTGGGCTTACTAATTCGCTGGCCATTGAGTTGGCTAAAGACGGCGTGCGGGTTAACGCCGTATGCCCAGGATGGATTGATACGCCGTTCAATCAGCCAATCATCGACTTTATGGGCGGTAAGAGCAAACAGGATTCGGTCGTTCAAGCGAACATTCCATTGGGACGTCAAGCGACCCCAAATGAGGTGGCGCCCCTATTTGTATATCTGGCGTCCGACGAATCCTCTTACGTCACCGCACAGGCAATCAATGTGTGTGGCGGCGCTTATAACTGATATGAGGTAGGTGTCATGGCGAAAAAAATTACGCATGAGACAGCACTTCTTGGTTTGACTGCTGGCATACGAAAAGCGAAAGAGCTGAATCAGCGCTCAACGCTCTCGGTGGTCGACGAAGGAGGTCATCTAATCGCCTCGATCCGTGTGGACGATGCTGCATTTGGCACCATTGAAATTGCACAGAACAAAGCCTATACGGCTGCAGCATTTCGACAGCCTACGGCTGCATGGATGGATGTTGTACAGCCGGGAGCTGCGTTGTACGGGCTTGAACGTTCATGCTCTCGTCCGTTTGTGGTGTTCGGCGGTGGATTTCCAGTCTTTGACGGCGACTCAGTCATCGGTGGTGTGGGTGTTTCCGGCGGCCCTGTAGAGGCCGACGAAGCGATTGCAAATGTGATCGTTTCGGCAATCCAAGAAAAATAGATATGCATACCTTGATACTGCCGAACAGGTGACAGTCGATGGAACCGATTAAAGCGATGCAAACGAAGTCAGCGCAGGAAGTCCGTCAAATGATTCGGGACGGGCAGTTACGTGGCCCAACGAGCGGTTACGCTGACGGCTACATGCAGGCAAACCTAATGATTTTGCCAGCTCGATATGCAGCTGATTTCAAAGGGTTTTGTGACAAGAATCCCAAGAGCTGCCCGCTGGTAGCCATGGGGAGGCCTGGAGACCCTTCTTTACCTTTAGCGGGCGACATCGACATCAGGACTGATGTGGCACGTTATCGTGTATATCGGCAGGGGGTTCATATCGACACGGTGGATAACCTGCTGAGTATCTGGAGAGATGATCTCGTCATCTTCGCGCTCGGCTGCTCTTTCTCATTCGAAAACGCTATTTTGAATGCGGGTATTGAGATCAGGCATATCACGGCCAAGCGCAACGTTCCCATGTACAAGACGAATTTACCAACGGTGCAGAACGGGCCGTTCAAAGGGAACATGGTCGTATCCATGCGAGCCTTTAGCCCAAGCGATCTGGTTCAAGCTATTTTGCTGTCGTCGCGTTTCCCACTCGCGCACGGTGCCCCGGTGCACATTGGTAATCCTGAAGAAATCGGTATCAAAGATATCTATCAGCCTGACTTCGGTGACGTTCCGGTTATTCAGGAAGGCGACATTCTCGGTTTTTGGGCATGTGGAGTCACCCCGCAAATGGCTATCCAACAAGCTAATGTGGACATCGCCATTACCCACGAGCCTGGTTACATGTTGGTAACCGATTTACCCGCTGATGCTAACGAGTTGTCAGTGGCTTGATATTCAGTTTTGTGCGTTCACAGAAACTAAGTTCAAGGAGGCTGAATGTCTGAGCATGTTGTGGATCTGGAGTGGAGTGCTGCGGCGCACTCGACCAAGCCGGAAACCTATAGTCGCGACCTGATAGTTCACGTCAGTCCAGAGGTGAAGATCATGGCCTCAGCGGCTGTGGACTACTTGGGTTCGTCGGAGAAAGCCGATCCCGAGCAACTCCTGGTTAGTGCCCTCGCGAGTTGCCATATGTTGTATTTCCTTGCACTCGCAGAAGGTCAGGGATATGTGGTCAGCACCTATACTGACAACGCCGTGGGCGTGGTCGACAAGCGTGATGAAGGTGGCTTTTGGGTATCGGAAATAACCCTCAATCCAAAGGTCCAGTTCAGCTCGGATAAGCAACCTGATGCGCGCACTCTTGAGCGACTGCATCATCGCGCGCACAAGGGATGTTTTATTGCCAACTCGATCAAGACCAAAGTTTCGGTGCGAGTCGGTTAAATCGATAGTGATTAATAAAGTGAAGAGGTGACGTATGAGCAATAAGTTGGTTGTGGTTGCAACGGTTACAGCTCAGCCGGGTAAAGAGGTCGAGCTAAGGGCGGCGCTGCAGACGCTGGTACCAGTCGCCAAGACCGAGAAGGGGTTCGTGCAGTATGACCTGCATGTCTCCAATGAAAATGCAGGTGAGTTTCTGTTCTACGAAATTTGGGATGACGAGGCAGCGTTGCAACTGCATTCGAGCAGCGATTTTTCGAAGGCCTTCGGTGAGAAATATGGCCATTTGATCAAGGCGTCGACCCTGACGAAATACACGCGCGTTTCTTAAGTTGCTGCGAATAGGTGCCCGTGTTTTATGACTAATGTTGAGACATAAACAATATGGTTAGTATCGACCTCAACAGCGATCTTGGTGAGAGCTTCGGCCCATGGCCGATGGGTGATGATTCAGCGATGCTGGATCTGGTATCCAGTGCCAACATCGCCTGCGGATTCCACGCAGGAGACCCAGCAGGCATCTTGTCTGTAATTAGGGAGGCAATGTCTCGCCGTGTCGTCATTGGAGCCCATGTAGGCTACCGTGATCTCGTCGGCTTCGGTCGCCGGGCAATGGAGCCTTCTAGCGCCGAGCTGATTGGGGATGTGATTTACCAGATTGGTGCGCTTCAAGGTTTAGCCAAAGCGGCGGGCACTTCCATCCACTACGTGAAACCCCATGGTGCGCTTTACAACACAATCGCCAACGATGCTCGACAGGCTTCGGATGTAATTGCAGCGATCAAGGCAATCGATCCTGAGCTTACCTTGCTGGCGTTGGCAGGGGCGCCGATTGTTCAACAGGCGCGTCAAGCAGGACTTCGAGTGGTCTGCGAGGCATTCGCCGATCGGGCTTACAGCGCCGACGGCTCGTTGGTGAACCGGCGACTCCCAGGTGCCGTAATTCACGATCCGGAAGTGATCGCAAAACGCATGCTGCGACTCGTAAAGGACCGAGTGATTGAGTCAATTGACGGCGTAGTAATTACTATTGAAGCCGACTCGATCTGCATCCACGGAGACAATGCGACTTCTGTTGCGACGGCCCGTGTGTTGAAAGAAGCGTTCATTGCCAATGGCGTTCATATCGCCAGTTTCATTCCTGGAGTGAACGGAGGTGGGCGTGAGTGATTTCCTGCAGTTCCGGCGAGCCGGATGTACAGGAGTGCTGATTGAGTTGCCAGATTTAGACACTACTCTGGCAATGTTCGAGGCTATTGTTGCTGCGGTTTTCGAGGGGATAGAGGAGATAATTCCCGGCGCCCGGACGTTACTTGTTCGTTTCGATCCACTGGTCATAAGCCATGACGACCTGGTCAGGTTGATCAGTGGCGTTGAGTTGGATCGCCGAGCCCAGTCCGTAGGGCAGTTGATCGAAATTCCGGTCATTTATGATGGCGAAGACTTGGAATTTGTAGCGTCTCACCTGGGCTGGACTGTGGAGGAACTGATACGCCGCCACAGCGCCGCCACGTTCACCGTCGCTTTTACTGGATTCGCGCCAGGTTTTGCTTACATGACCTGTGACGACGATCAGTTGGATGTACCGCGTCGGAATAGCCCGCGAGTGCGAATTCCTGCCGGCTCTGTTGCGGTTGCAGGACCATTTTGCGGTGTTTACCCCACAGACAGTCCGGGCGGCTGGCAGTTGCTTGGCACGACTCCCTCTATGATGTGGGATTTGAACCGTGAGCGCGCCGCATTGCTGGCGCCGGGTGATCGGGTTCGCTTTCGCGAGGTCAGGAAAGGAGATTGCATTTCCGCAGAAGCTGCGGCGCAGGCATTTTCTAAACCGCGACCCAAAGGCTCCGTCGGTTTGCAAATTATTTCCACGGATCGTCCGGCCCTCTATCAAGATGCAGGACGACCAGGCTTAGGTAATCAGGGCGTCTCCGAATCCGGCGCCGCCGACCTTGCTGCTCTGCGTACTGCGAATGAGTTACTGGGTAATGTGCTTGACTCAGTCGCGGTCGAAATCACTTATGGCGGGTTCTCCCTGAAGGCAGGCGAGCCTGTAACTTGTGCCGTGACCGGCGCTGATGTACCCATTCGTATTGGGTCTGCACAAGGACGCACCGTAGAAGTCTCCCCAGGTGTCGCTTTTGCTCTTGATGCTGGTGACCTTTTGACCCTTGGTGTGCCGCTCTCAGGCGTACGTAGCTATCTGGCAATACGGGGTGGGTTTGACGTGGATAGAGTGTTGGGATCAGGGTCCACCGACACACTGGCTAAATTGGGACCAGCACCAATCAAAGCAGGAGACATCCTGCTGCCTGCCAACGAGATTTGTGTTTCGATCTACCCATATCCTCTAGCTGGTACACCGCTCCCTCGTGGAAGCGACCTTATTACCATTGACGTTGTGATGGGGCCTCGTACTGATTGGTTCACGTCAGATTCCGTTTCGATCTTCTTCAGCCAGCCGTGGACGGCCACTGCCGAATCGAGTCGTGTAGGTATACGCCTGCAGGGCGCGCAAGCGCTGGTTCGTGCCCGGCAAGATGAACTGCCTTCCGAAGGCACCTGTGCTGGCTCAATCCAGGTTCCAGCAAGCGGTCAGCCCGTGTTGTTTCTAACCGATCACCCGCTTACGGGCGGCTATCCGGTAATAGCTGTGGTGGCTTCGCATCACCTGAGTCTGGCTGCGCAGATCCCTATTGGCTGCAAGATTCACTTCAACCCAATAGTGGATTTCCAGGTTATCGCTAAGGAACAAGAATAATGAAAAAATTATTGATCGCTAACCGCGGTGAAATCGCTATCCGTGTCATGCGTGCCGCTCGGGATTATGGTGTCGAGTCGGTGGCCATCTATTCCGACGCTGATGCTGAGTCGTTGCACGTCCAGCTTGCACAAGAGGCCTATGGGCTGGGTCCGGGCAAGCCGGGCGACACCTACCTAAATATTTCCAAGATCATTGACATTGCCAAGCGTGCCGGCGCTGATGCCGTTCATCCAGGCTATGGATTTCTCTCTGAGCGCGCCGAGTTCGCACAGGCCGTAATCGACGCGGGATTGATCTGGGTCGGACCTTCGCCTTCAGTGATTATGTCACTGGGGGACAAGGTCGAAGCCCGACGTATTGCACAAGCCGTCGGTGCTCCACTGGTCAAAGGTACTCCAGGTCCTTTGGCGAATGCCGCAGAAGCCATAGCCTTCGCCAAGGAAGCGGGTTTGCCGTTGGCGATTAAAGCTGCGTTTGGCGGCGGCGGTCGCGGAATGAAGGTTGCTCACAAGCTGGAAGAGGTGGGCGACCTGTTCAATTCCGCGGTGCGTGAGGCCGTAGAAGCATTTGGCCGTGGCGAATGCTATGCCGAACAATTTCTTGAGCGCCCACGACATATCGAAGCGCAAGTCATCGCCGATCAGCACGGCAATACAGTAGTTCTAGGGACACGCGATTGTTCTCTCCAGCGTCGTAATCAGAAGTTGGTAGAGGAAGCGCCTGCGCCATTCATCACTACTGATCAGAGTCATCGAATTCATGAGGCGGCCCGGGCGATCTGTGCGCATGCCGGCTACACCGGCGCAGGCACGGTCGAATTTCTTTTATCGCGGAATGGAACAATCTCATTTCTTGAAGTGAATACTCGGTTGCAGGTCGAACATCCTGTCACCGAAGAGACCACGGGCATAGACATCGTTGTTGAACAGTTGCGCATCGCTGACGGGTTGCCATTGTCGATTACCAAGGCGCCAGAATTAAGGGGCCACGCTTTTGAGTTTCGTATCAATGCTGAAGACCCGGGGAGGGGGTTCTTGCCGACGCCGGGGCGAATCAAACTGTTCCGTGCTCCGTCCGGGCCGGGGGTTCGCGTCGAATCGGGAGTTGAGACGGGCTCCGTTATTCCCGGCCTTTACGATTCAATGATGGCTAAGCTGATCATCACGGGGTCTACGCGCGAGCAAGCAATTGCTCGTGCGCGTCGTGCGCTAAAAGAATTCACCATTGAGGGTGTTGCGTCGGTGCTGCCATTTCATCGGGCGGTATTGGAAGAAGCCTGTTTCAATGGCGATGCTGAATTCGGCGTTTACACCAACTGGATTGAAACCGAATTCAACGGTGTGCCGCCGAGCCCACGAATCGAGGCAGTAAATTCCGACTTGCATCGGTGCTTCATCGAAATAGACGGCAAACGGCACGAGTTGGGTATTCCCTCTTCATTGTTCAGCGGAGTGCCCGTTCCTACTTCATCGGGTACGTCACCCGCTGCGGGCGCTGAGGGTGATGTTACTGCGCCGATTCCTGGCACTTTACAACAGTGGCTGGTTGATGACGGTGCGACTGTAAGAAAGGGTGATGGAGTCGCGCTAATCGAAGCGATGAAAATGGAAACGTTGGTTGTTGCAGCGAGCGATGGCGTCATTACACAGAAGGTTTCGGCGGGAACGATGGTCTCAATAGGTCAGCCTCTGGCGGCCATTGCTCTTTATTGAGATCGCCATGAATTGCTATGCGGTTTGTTGTTGAAGTTCAGTGAAAACTCTAAATACCCGACTTTGTTAACAGCCAATCCAGGCTGGAGGGAGTGTTGATCGTGAAGAAATACAATGTAGCACTTATCGGCACCGGATTTATGGGTAAGGCGCATTCCATTGCGACTGCTGTAGTTCCGATTTTATTTGGCGCACCTGTAGAGATCGAGCGCAAAATCATCGTAGATATCGATGAGGAACTGGCCCGTGATGCTGCGAAACAATATGGTTTTGCAGAATACACCACCGACTGGCGCGATGTGGTCAATCGTCCTGATATCGATATTGTCGATATTTGTACGCCTAATGATACTCACGCTGAAATCGCTATTGCAGCCGCACTGGCCGGTAAGCACGTCATGTGCGAAAAACCGATGGCCATGACCGTCGCTGATGCCGAAAAAATGCAAGCAGCTGCGCAGAAGACCGGCGTCGTGACCATGGTGTCCTATAACTATCGCCATACTCCTGCCATCCAAATGGCCAAGAAGCTGATTGATGAAGGCCGGATCGGTAAGATCCTCAGCTTCCGCGGGTATTACCTTCAGGATTGGGGCGCCGATCCATCAACTCCGCTGTCGTGGCGTTTTAACAAAGCCAAGGCGGGTTCAGGCACGCTGGGCGATATCGGTACTCATGTGATCGATGCTGCGCGTTTGTTGGTCGGTGAATTCGCTTCTGTAAACTCTATCGTGAAAACCTTTATCGCTGAGCGACCTCTGCCTGCTGGGCGCTTCTTCGGCCCAGCTGGTCAGGCGTCTTCCGAAAAGGGTCAGGTGGATGTCGATGACGCAGCACTGACCATGATTCACTTCACTAATGGCGTCTACGGCACCATCGAGGTGACCCGAAATGCTTGGGGCCATCACAACCAGCTGGGCTTCGAGATCCATGGTACCAAGGGTTCAATTGCATTCGATTACCAGCGATTGAATGAACTGCGCGTGGCTTTCGCTGATGATCCGGCTGACACCTTCGGCTTCCGTACTATCTATTCGGGTCCGCATCAGCCGTTTGGCGACAAGCTGTGGCCGGTGGCCGGCATGGGCCAGGGCTACATCGATGTGAAATCCATCGAGTGGTACAACTTTCTCAAAGCCATTGCGGAAAAAGCGCCTGCATCGCCTAACTTCGACGATGGTTTGCAGATTGAACGCATCGCTGAAGCGATCTTGAACTCGGGCGTAAGTGGCAACTGGGAAGAGATCGAACAACCGACTGCATAAAACCGCATTCGAGATGGGTGCGAGCGTTCACACCCATCTCGTGACATCCAACGACGCACGTAGCAAGTTCTTAGGAGATGGACGATGAGCATTGCAGTTGGGTTGGTGGGTGCGGGAGTGATGGGAAGCGAGCACGCGAGGATCCTGCGAGAGGATACTCCAGGGGCGAAGCTCGCGGGCGTCTGTGATGCGGACCCTCAAAAAGCCGATGCTGCAGCTTGCGGTTCGCTGACCTATTCAGATCCTTTGGAAATGATTCGGTCAAATAATATTGATGCGGTATTAATTGCCTCGCCTGATTCGACTCATGCAGAACTGGTTATGGCCTGCCTAGAGGTGGGCAAGCCAGTGTTGTGCGAGAAACCGTTGGCGATGACTGCGCAGCAGGCGTTGGCTATCGTTGAGTTGGAGATGTCCAAAAGCCGGCGCTTAGTGCAAGTTGGCTATATGCGCAGGTTCGATCCCGCCTATCAGATGCTCAAGCATAGCTTCGACAGTGGGGAAATTGGTCAGCCGCTGATCGTCCATAATATTCATCGCAACCCGGTAGCCCCTGAGTGGATGACCGGTTCAATGTCTATTTCCAACGCATTTGTGCACGAGATCGATATTACTCGCTGGCTGCTCAACACCGAACTTTCGACCATAAGAATCACCACGACAAGAAAAGGCGATCCGCTTGTTATTGAAGCGTGTACCAACGGTGGTGTCATCATTACCACTGAAGTCAACATGAACTGCCAGTATGGCTATCACGTTCATGCGGAAATCGTTGGCGAACAGGGTGTTGTTTCTTTGTCGTCCATGCCTTCGAAAGTTATTCATAAGGCGGGGCAGAGAGCATTGTCTTATCCGTCCTATTGGGTGCCAAGGTTCCTTGAGGCCTACAAGGAGCAGACGAAGGCGTGGATTAAGACAATTCAGACGGGCAAACCCAATGCCGGCGCAAATGCTTGGGATGGTTATATTACGACAGCCGTAGCCGAACAGATTATCGCTGATAATAACGTATCACCATTAATTCATCTTTCTCTACCGACGTGCCCTTCATTCTATTCGTGAAAGTGGTTTTGGACGGAATATTGTTATTTCATGCCACCTGCCATTTCTCTCGCAGTTTAGCGGCAGAGCTTCGTTAGGAATCGTGAGGTAAAGATGATTAGATATGCAGTAGTAGGGCTGGGTTGGATTTCTCAAAAAGCATTCCTGCCGGCGTCAACGCTAACCGGTAATTCCGTTGTCACGGCACTTGTTACTGGCGACACCGAGAAAGCGAGAAAAATCGCGGAACAATATGGTATCGACACAGTAGTACCGTATGAGAATTATGACGCACTGCTGTGCAGCGATCTTATCGACGCTGTCTACATTGCCGTACCTAATCCCATGCACGCCTCGTTTGCGATCAGTGCGTTGAGGCATGGCAAACATGTCATGGTGGAAAAACCGATCGCCACATCACTGGCGGATGCCGAGGCCATGATCAGGTCTGCGCAGCAGACCGGCGCTCTATTGATGACCAGTTACCGTTTGCATCACGACATCGGCACTGTTGAAGCACTTAAGTCGATTCGTTCAGGTGCTATTGGCGACCCTCGTTTTTTTTCCGCGACCTTCAGTTTTCAATCCGATCCAGATAATCATCGCTTACGCGCGGAGTATTGGGGTGGGCCGCTTCAGGACATTGGTATCTATTGCATCAATGCGGCTCGCCACGTATTTGCTGCCGAGCCAATCGAAGTACTGGCTGTTATCTCCAGAGATGAGAATGACAAGCGTTTCAGAGAAATATACGATTCGATTGCGGTGACGCTACGCTTCCCAGGTAATCGTCTGGGGCAGTTCTATTGCAGTTTTGCTGCGCATCCGCTCGATGTCTATCGAGTTGTAGGCACCCAGGGAACGATAAGCATGGAGCCAGGGTTCCGCTTCGAAGAGCCGATGGCTATGGAGATTGAGAGCTCTGCAGATTCGAAGCGAATCGAATTTGCGCACTACGACCATTTTGCAGGCCAGATCGCCTATTTCTCCCAGTGCATCGTCAGCGGTTCTAGACCGATAGACGATGGAGAAGAGGGGATGGCCGATCTCCGTGTCTTGATTGCCATAGAGCGATCGGTTTCAACAGGTCTGCCTGTGTCTCTGGAGCCACAGGTTTACCGAAATGGCCCTAGCCACGCTTCGGTACGAATGATTGAACCTGCGTCCCTACCTCCGAAAGTGGACGTTCGCTGAAGCACTAGCCACGTTGGGCTTCCCAATTCTTATAACAACAAGGAGTAACTTTCTTGCACATTGGTGTTCCCCTCGAAACCCAGACCGGTGAAACGCGGGTGGCTGCTACCCCGGAAACCATCAAGAAATTGATCGGCCAAGGCCATAAAGTCACCGTCCAAAGCGGCGCCGGTATCAAGGCCAGCGTTATCGACAGTGCCTATGAGGCGGTGGGTGCAACCATTGGCAGCGCCAGTGATGCATTCGGCGCCGAACTGATCCTCAAGGTGGTTGCCCCGAGCGACAGCGAGCTGACGCTGATCAAGAGCGGCACCGTGCTGGTGGGCATGCTCAATCCGTTCAACAACGAAACCATCTCCAAGCTGGCCGAACGTGGCATCACCGCTTTCGCCCTTGAGGCTGCGCCACGTACCTCCCGCGCCCAGAGCCTGGATGTGCTGTCGTCTCAAGCGAACATTGCCGGCTACAAGGCCGTGCTGCTGGCCGCGCATTA
>Ga0307412_10000606_pt1 | contig 21113 bp, 12 predicted proteins | sample DK1Cmetagenome_3_FD_203823 | JGI IMG/M metagenome (GOLD analysis project Ga0307412, IMG submission 203823) | Maize rhizosphere microbial communities from greenhouse at UC Davis, California, United States - DK15-C-1 | ecosystem: Host-associated > Plants > Roots > Rhizosphere > Soil | place: USA...
CCACGTAGCGCCGGAAAAGTTCTTCGGCACGATCGTCGGTGGTATGCCGTGACGAGTACACGTAGCCGACACCACGCCGCTTCTGCAAACCGATGTCCCAGATCCAGCCGGCCTCCTGAGCGGTGGAGATGGTGTACGAAGGAATCGGCGCGTCGGGCGTGTCGTACGGCACCTGCATGGCCACGGCGCGGTCGGCGAACAGCACGTCCGCACGGCTGCGGAAGGGAGACTGCATCACGTTGCCGATCAGCATGCCGCGCAGTCCGGTGCAGTCCACGTAGAGATCGGCGGTGAGCTCGCCCTCCTCCTTGGTCACCACGCGCGCGATGGCTCCGTTCTCGTCCAGCTCCGTGCGCTCCACCGTCGCCACGTGCCGAACCACGCCGAGCGCCTGCTGGCCGTGCTCGGCGAGCACGCGTGCGAAGCAGGCGGCATCGAAGTGGAAGGCATGGTTCATCGGCCCCTGGTAGTCCGTATCCCTTGCCCGCCTGGGCGCACGCGAGTGATCGACCAGCGTGGTCTGCATCGACACGGCATCGGCGAACGGCATGCCCGCAGGCGCGGCACCCAACAGCCAGTACGGCAACAACTCAGGGCCACCCGGACGCTGGCTGGGTGCGTTGAAGGGATGAAAGAAATGGTCCGCCCCGGGAGTTCCCGGCGGCCGCACCCAATGGCGATAGTGGATGCCCTGCTTGTACGTCGCGGTGGCGCCGACCAGGAAGCGGCGCTCGTCGAGGCCGATGGCCGACAGCGTGCCGCGAATGGAGGGAAACGTGGCTTCGCCCACGCCGAGCAGGCCGATGTCCGGCGATTCCACCAGATGCACCTGCACGCTGCGGGGATCGACGGCGTTGACCGCCTTGGCCAGATAGCACGCGGCCAGCCAACCGGCGGTGCCGCCGCCCACGACCAGCACTTTCTTCAGACGCGCCATGATGTGTCCCGGAAAGAACTGCCGGGCCGCCCCACGCGGACCCGGCAAAAACGCCATTCATAGGGAAGATAGGAACGGCAAACCTCAGACGGCATGTGCATCATGGGGGCCGCCGCGCATCACGTCAGAACCACACGCCGAACTGGACGCCGTAGGTGCGCGGCGCGAGGTACTGCGAAACGTACTGCAGCGAGCCGTCACCCATCTGGAAACGGCCGGCACTGGTGCGGGTCTTCTCATCGGACACGTTCTGCACGTACGCGTTGACCCACCACTTGTCGCCCGGCTCGCTGTAACGCAGCGACAGGTCGCCGCGCGTGTACGCCTTCTGCCGGTCGCCCGACCCCAGGTTGAAGTAGCTCAGCCACTGCGAACTCTGGTACTGCGCACTGACGCGTGGCGTGAGGCGGCCGCCGTTGGCAAGGTGGAACGTGTGCTCGTAAATGCCGGTGAGCGATATGTTCGGCGCATGCGGAAGGTCGTTGCCGGTGACGTTCATGCAGTTGGCGAGGTTGGATTCCGGCGGGCATGCCGGCAGGCCCTGGTAGTCGTTGGACCCGGCATAGACCAGCCTGCCGAGTTCTTTCTTCGGAATGGCCGAGAAGATCAGGTTGAAGCGATCGTCCTTCTGCTGATAAGCCAGTTCCGACTCGATGCCGAACACCTTGGTGCTGCCGCCCACGTTGGAGAAGCCCAGGCCGTGGTTGCCGTCGGGATAAACGATGGGCGCGGAAAGCTGGAAGTTCTTGAAGTCTTCGTAATAGACGGCCGAGTTCCAAGTCATGTGGCCATCGAAGAAGGTGAACTTGCTGCCGATTTCATAGTTGGTCAGTGTCTCGGGCTTGTAGAGCGTGCCCGCGTCCTGCGTGCCGCCGGACTTGTAGCCGGTGGATACGCTGGCGTAGAGCAAGCCGTTCTCGCCGACGTCGGTATCCAGGCGTACCAGCCAGGTCGGCTTGCTCTTGCTGTATTTGGCGCTGTTCCGCTGCGAGATGTTGAAACCGTTCGACGGGTCCGGATACACGTCCGGGGAGATCGGCACCTGCGGCACGTTCGGGTCGTAGTTCCAACCCCAGTTGATGCCGCCCTTGTTCTCCTTGTCGTCGTGCGACCAGCGCACGCCGCCGGTGAGGCGCCAATGATCGTTGAGATGCCAGGTGGCCTGGCCGAACAACGCGTACGACTCCACCGTTTCCTTCGGCTGGATGAAGGAACCCTGCCAGCTCACGGTGCCGTAGCGCGTGCCGTTCATGATGGGGATGTCGAAACGGATGTCGTTGTCTTCGTAGCCGTAGTACGCACCGAGGATCCAGTCCACGGTCTGCGGCCCGACGGACTTCAGGTTGATTTCCTGGCTCCAGCTCTTGTAGTTGGAGTCGTTGGTGCGATCGTCCTGGTAGACGCCATTGGTGGTGAAGCTGGTGGGCACGCTGACACCGACGTCCTGGTCGAAGTCGCTCTTGCCCGAGTATTTGTTGTAGCCAGCGATGTAGCTCAGCTGTACGCCGTCGTTGATGTTCCAGTCCATGCGACTGCGCACCGTATGGGACGTACGGTCCAGGTACGGCGCGGTGTCGATCAGCGCGGACCAGAAATCCTGTCCCTGGCGCGGCGTCTGCATCAGGCTGAGGCTGGGCGTGCCGCGATCGCGGAAATACTCGTACGACAGGTTCCACTTGAACGCGTCGCTGGGCTGCCACAACGCGCTGACGCGCGCGGCGGACTGGTCCTGCGAGTTGTACTTGTTGCCGCCCTGCACGTACTGGCCCGGGTCGATCGGCTTGAAGTTAGCCAGCGAGCCCCCGGAGATGGGCGACGCGAGATATGCCTGCTGCTGCTGCGCCACCGTGGGCAACTGGCCCGACGGCTTCTGGTAATCGACGTAACCGTCGTGCTCCTGGTGCACCACGGCGACACGCATGGCGAAGGTGTTGCTGATGGGCAGGTTGAACGCGGCGCGCGCGCCGGTCTGGTTGAAGTTGCCCGCTTCGACCTGCGCATTGCCGTAGAAGCCCGCGCCGATATCCGGCTTGGCCGTCTGGAAGCTGATGGCGCCGGCGGTGGAGTTGCGACCCCAAAGGGTGCCCTGCGGGCCACGCAGCGTTTCGACGCCCTCCATGTCCAGCAGAAGACCCGACGCGGCCTCGGCGCGTGGCGCGTACACGCCGTCGACGAAGGTGGCGACTTCCGGATCGGCGTACTCGGTCTTCGCGCTGTCGTTGCCGATGCCGCGCATGGTGAGCGTCACCACGCCATGATCGCCCTGCGACGTACCTTGCAGACCGGGTACCAGCTTGGTCAGGTCCTGCACGGTCATGACACGCTCTCTGTCGAGCGTGTCGACGGTGATCGCCGTAACCGCCACCGGTGTTTTCTGAAGCGGCGTCTCGCGCTTGGTCGCCGTAACCGACACGGCGTCCAGGTTCTGTACTTTCTTGTCAGCGGCCCCTGGATTCCTGGACGGCGGGTTTTGCGCCGTCGTGTCCTGGTCCGCCGCGAACAGCGTGCCCGGAGCGAACGCGAGTGACATGGCGACATACAACAACTTGCGATGCAGATTCATCTGGCTCTCCCCAACAGTCGTTCGGATAAGTGTTGTCCGCCGCACACGTCGGCCATGACAAAGATTCCCCTACTTCCCCACGGCGCCCATACCCAGAATGACAGCGCTGTCATTACCGGATGATAGAGCGCCATGCCGATGAATGCTTGCCGCATGGCAGCACGTCATCGACGCATTACAAACTCATGCTGCACAGCCCCGCGAGCTGCTTGTCGCGGCTTTCAACAAGTGGATATTGGTGCAGAGCAAATAAACAGCCGGCACCCGAACCACGAAGACGAGCTTCATGGCTTGTCACCGTGAGTCGGGCACGTCAACGTCCGGTCCGCTACCGTGCCGAGTGACACATCGGTGATGGCGACCTGCCCGCCGGAATGACTGGACCATTCAAACGGCCGATCGATCTTGCTCATGTTCGCGCCGGCGTCGCGGAAGCATTTCAACGGAATGCCCACGCGCAACCACTGTCCTTTAGGCAAGGCGGAAAGCTGCTGTCCGACGGATACCTCGCCACCACAACCGGCACCGCAGCCGATGCCGACGGTCGACGTATCCCCTGGTGACATCGCATCGACGCGCAGCGTGGTCACCAGCAAGACGTCGCCGTTGGTTTCGCGGTCCACATCGAGCGGCGCGGGCGCCACCAGTTCGACACGTGCGGCACCGGCATGGGTGCCCGACCAGGTCAGGCTGCGTGCGTCTTCCTGCGCCTTGTAGTCGAGCGCGCTGATCTGAAGGCTGCCGTCCGGCGTCGCGGCCGGTATGGCGGTGACATTCATCACCTTGCCGTTCGCGCCGGTCAGGCGCACCACGAAATCCTGTGCCGGCTTGCCGCGGGTGAAGTAGACGCCGGCCTGTCCGGAACTCAGCACGACCCCGGCATCCTCGGACAACGCACCGGTGTTTCCACGATCGGCATAGGTCAGGCCGAAGCCATAGGGGAACTGCGGACGCTCGCCTCGTGCCGCCGCCGCGACCGGTACCTGTATCGCGTTACGCGGCCACGCATAGGCCAGCTTGCCGTGGAAATCGTGCGCGATATGGCCGTCCGCGGTCCGCAGCAGCACATCGGCGATGCCCTCGCCTTCGCTGCCCGGTAGCCACGCCACGACGAAGGCGTCCGCGGCGTTGATCTCGCGATTCACCCAGAGCGGACGGCCGGTCAGGAATACCGCCACCACGGGAACGCCCTGCCCGCGCAGCTTGCGAAGCAGGTCGAGGTCGCGGTCGTTGCCCGGCCGGTAGGCGAGGTTCGGCAGGTCGCCCTGGAACTCGGCATAAGGGTCCTCGCCGAACACCACGATGGCGACATCGGGCTTCTGCTTGTAATCCCCATCCACCGACAACTCGGCGCTGCCGCCAGCCGCCTTCACCTGTGCCTGGAGACCCGCCCAGACGGAAGTGGCTCCCGGAAAATTCGCATTGGTCAGACCGGTGCCCTGCCAGGTCAGCGTCCAGCCGCCGTTCTGCTTGGAGATGTTGTCGGCGCCGTCACCGGCCACCAGGATGTGCTTGCGCGGATCGATCGGCAGCACCCCCCGGTTGTTCTTCAGCAGCACCAACGACTCGCGCACGGCACGGCGCGCCAACGCGCGATGCGAAGCACTCCCGACCACCTCGGCCGACTTGACCGCCAGCGCATTCGCCGACGGCATACCGGCCTCGAACATGCCAAGACGCATCTTCACCCGCAGGATGCGAGTCACCGCATCATCGACGCGGCTCATCGGAATCACCCCCGCCTTCACTTGGGCCAGGGTGTTCTTGTACAGACCCTTCCAGGAGTCGGGCGCCTCCAGCATGTCCAGCCCGGCGTTGTAGGCCGCGGCGCAATCCTCGTTGGTGCAGCCGGGCACTTGTCCGTGCGCGTTCCAGTCGCCCAATACGATCCCATCGAAGCCCATGCGCTTCTTCAGCACGTCGGTGATCAGCGCCTTGTTGCCGGCCATCTTCACCCCGTTCCAACTGGAGAACGAGACCATCACCACCTGCACGCCGGCCTTGATTGCCGGCGCATAGCCGGCCGCGTGGATGTCGCGCAAGGTCTCTTCGCTGATCTGGGCGTCGCCCTGGTCCTTGCCATTGCGGGTGCCGCCATCGCCCACGAAATGTTTGGCGGTGGCGATCACATGCCCTGCATCGAGGAATGAGGGAGTACCCGGCTTGCCTTCCAGCCCGCTGACCACCGCGGCGGCGTATTCCGCCACCAGCGCCGGGTTCTGCGAATAGCCTTCGTAGGAACGGCCCCAGCGCACATCCTGCGGCACGGTGAGTGTGGGCGCGAACGTCCAGCTGATGCCGCTGGCACGCAGCTCCCGTGCGGTGACCTCACCGATGTCGTGGATCAGTTGCGGATCGCGCGTGGCGCCCAGCGCGGAGTTCTGCGGAAAAAGCGTGCTGCCGACCAGGTTGTTGTGGCCATGCACGGCGTCGATACCGAACAACACCGGGATCGCGAGTCCCCCGCGCGATGTATCCATGGACGCGCGGTGAAACGCATCGGACAGTGCCTGCCACTGCGAGGCGACAGGGTACGGCTGTTCGGGAGGTTTCGAGTTGCCGCCAGCCAGCACCGAGCCCAGGCGGTACTCGCGCACATCATCCGGGGTCACGTACTTGATGTCGGCCTGGATCATCTGGCCGACCTTGTCCTCCACCGACATCTTCGCCAGTAGAGCCCCGATCCGGGATTCGATCACGGGGTCGCGCGGCAGCGGCGATTCGCCTTTGGGCCATTGCTCCGGATGAACGGCAGTGCCATCGCCAGCGGTGGCTGGAACGGTCATGAGCAACGCTCCAAAAAAGGACAGCGCCACGGGAATGCTTCGTAAAAACAGGCTCGATCGCTGCAGCAATGGCACGGCAAAGCTCCCTGCTGGCGCACCGGCGGTACGCTTCCGAGCCGCATCCTGGCAGGAATGACAGCGCTGTCAATTTGCGTTGCAGCATGACCCTGCCGCTCGTGACGTAACTGGTCTCAGGGAGCGATGGCGGTGGAGCCGCGAATCTGCAGGGCGAAAGGCAGTTGCACGAGCCGACCGGTGCCGTGACCGCGTAACTCGCTCAACAATTGCTCGGCGGCGATCTTCCCCATTTCGCGGCTGGGTTGTTGGACCGTGGTGAGCGCCGGCCACAACTGGCGCGACAGGGGCGTATCGTCAAACCCGCAGACGGACAAGTCGTGCGGCACCTTCAAGCCGTACTCGCCCGCCGCCCACATCACGCCGGTGGCCATGTCGTCGTTGGCGGCGAACACCGCCGTCGGCCGCTTGGCCAGTGCGAACAACTGTCGCGCGGCTTCCACACCCGAGCCGAACGTGAAAGCGCCCTGCACCACCATGGCCGGATCCTCGGTCAAGCCCGCGGCGGCCATCGCCTCGCGATAGCCCGCCAACCGCCAACGGCTGGCACCATGATCGGCGATGCCGACCACGTGAGCGATCCGCCGGTGGCCCAACGCCAGTAGATGCTCCACGATCGCACGCGCGGCGTGCTGCTCGTCCATCGTCACGCCCAGCGTTTTGCCCCGCCGCAGCGGCGACACGCTGGCATAGGGCACGTTACGCTCGCGCAGGCGTTTCAGCAGCGGCGCATAGTCGGTGATCGGCGGCGTCAGCACGACCCCGTCCGGGTGATGGTCGGAAATCAGCGCATCGAAGCGACGGATGAAATCGCCATCGCGCATGCGCAGCGGCCGCACCATCATGCTGTAGCGATGCGCGTCACAGGCCTCGAGCACGCCATCCTGGATTTCGGCCAGGTAGGTCGAGGACGGGTTGTCGTTGTTGTCGTACAACATCGCTACCAGGAACGAGCGATTGCCCGCCAGGCTGCGCGCCGACGGATGCGGGCGATAATCCATGGCCTCCATGGCGGCCCGCACGCGCTCGCGCGTGGCGTCTGTGACGTTGGCCTCGTCATTAAGCACGCGCGAAACGGTCTTGGGCGATACGTTCGCCGCGCGCGCCACATCTTCGAGGCGTACCCGCATGGATTCTCCGCTGTTTTCACACTATCGATCGACTATGCCGCCAGAGCCCTCTGCTTTACAAGAGTAGCCGTGGGCCCTGATGCTGCGACCGCAGCATGCGGGATCGGACAGCCCATGACATAACTGTCGCTGGAGGAGGTACCCATGACCTGGATCAACCACAGCGCAGACCGCCGATGACGGAGAGATCCGAACTGTCGTTCTGGCAGATATGGAACATGTGTTTCGGTTTTCTGGGCCTTCAGTTCGGCCTCGCACTACAGAACGCGAATGTCAGCCGGATATTCCAGACCCTGGGTGCGGACGTGAACGACATTCCCGCCCTATGGATCGCCGCGCCGCTGACCGGGCTGATCGTGCAACCGATCATCGGTCACTATTCCGACCGCACCTGGAACCGCCTGGGCCGGCGCCGGCCGTATTTCCTGGCCGGCGCCGTATTCGCCTCGCTGGCACTCCTGTGGATGCCGAACGCGCCGGCGCTGTGGATCGCTGCCGGTTTGCTATGGATCCTGGATGCGTCGATCAACGTGTCGATGGAGCCGTTCCGCGCCTTGGTCGGCGACCAACTACCCACGCAACAAGGCCCCGCTGGCTTTGCGATGCAGAGCTTCTTCATCGGCGCGGGTGCCGTGATCGCCTCCATCCTGCCGTGGGTACTCGCGCGGGCTGGCGTCGCCAACGTGGCGCCGGGTGGTGGCATCCCCGATACGGTGAAGTACGCGTTCTACGTGGGCGGAGCGGTACTGCTGGGTGCCGTGCTGTGGACCATGCTGACCACGCGCGAATACCCACCCGCGCAACTGCAATCGTTCACCGACACCGTGCCCACAGGGCCATCGGTGGATGTATCGCGCGCTGGTCGACCGGGCTTGCTACTGCTGCTGGCGGGTATCGCGGTGCTGTTCGCGATCCGGCATTTCGTGCTGGAAAAGGAGGTTTACCTGCTGGCCGGCGGCCTGATCGCGTTTGGCCTTCTGCTCACCTGGCTCAGCCGTACCCGCGGCCACGGCATGCTGCGCGAGGTGATGGGCGACCTCTATGGCATGCCCATGTCGATGCGGCGACTGGCCGGGGTGCAGTTGTTCTCGTGGTTCGCGCTGTTCGCGATGTGGATCTACACCACCGCCGGCGTGACGCAGACGATGTACGCCACCGCCGATACCAGCTCATCCGCTTACAACGAGGGAGCCAACTGGGTCGGCGTGTTGTTCGCCGCGTACAACGGATTCGGCGCACTGGCCGCCGTGGTCATCCCGCTGATGGTGCGCCGATGGGGCCTGCGCGTCAGTCACGTGGTGAACCTGTGCCTTGGTGGCGTGGGCTTGCTGTCGTTCCTGTACATCAGCGACCCACGCTGGCTGCTCGCATCGATGGTCGGTGTCGGCTTTGCCTGGGCATCGATCCTGTCGCTGCCGTATGCGCTGCTGTCGGACCATCTGCCGACGGCGAAGATGGGCGTCTACATGGGTATCTTCAATTTCTTCATCGTGATCCCGCAGGTACTCGCCGCCAGCATCCTCGGCCTGCTGTTGCGACTGTGTTTTCACAACCAGCCGATATGGGCGCTTGGCATGGGCGGGGCCAGCTTGCTTATCGCCGCGCTGTGCACGTTGTATGTGCCGGAGCCTGAGCGCCGGGCCTAGCCACGGACGTATTTTTCCCCGGACCGCGGCGCCTTCTTGCCACGCACCTCGTCGATCACCTGGTGCACCGCATCGATGACGGCGCCTGGCTGTTCTTTCTGAATGTAGTGATGCGTATTCGGAACCACGCGATTGCTCCCCACGCTCGACCGGGCAGCCAGTTCGTCGTTGTTTTTCTTCCATGCCCTGGCGATCGCTGCACGAGTCTCTTTCGGCAGTGCCGTCTGCTCGTCCTTTCCCGCGGTGAGTACGATAAGCGGCATATCGCCGAAGTCCGGATTGGCCGCTTTCAACGCGAGCTCGGCGGAAGAGATGCCATGGTCCGGTGCAGGGTAGGCGTCGACCATCGCCGAGAACAGGGCTTCCTGTTCACTGGCACGAGCGAGTTGCTCGTTGAGAATCTCGTGCCTTGCGGTGTCGGGATTCGGCGGATTATCCAGGCAGGACGACTTCCGCGCCTCCGGCCGCGCAAGTGCCCCCGCCTTGGCAAGTTCGACGCACTTGCGGGCGTCGGAAATATCGCGGGCATCCGAGGAGTACCACTCAGCCCGCTGGCGGCGCGTAAGCAAGGCCGTCGCTATCTTGTCCGCGCCAACGGTGAACGGATCGATCAGCACCATTCCGGCGACGTCCTTCGGATACGTAGCGGCGTAAAGCGGCACGTAGAGGCCACCGTTCGAGTGACCGACGAGTATCACGGCCTGGCCTGGACTGATTGCTTGTACCAGACGGTGCAGGTCGGTGACCGTGTTCACCGCAGTGGAAGGCCAAGGGGCAGGATCGCTGAAACCGATGCCTGCCCTATCGTAGGTGCAGATACGGGTCAACGCGGAGAGGCCGGGCTGCACCCACCGAAAACTGGCACTGTCATCGCCGCCACCGGCTTCGAATATGACGGTCGGCGAGCCGCTGCCGGTGCAGAAGACATCGAGGTGCCGGCCTGGCTCCACTTCCACTTGCTGGTGTGGGTGGGTGTATTCCTCAAGCGCTATGCGGCTGTGTACGGTCGGCTCGCTGGCGAAGCCGGGCGTTGCAGACCAAGCCAACGCGAGAAAAATCAGACAGCACGTCTTCATCGATCCATCGATCCTGCATCGGGCGACGCGTTAGCGTATCAGGCGGAGCAAACCGCTTGATCCCTTATCTACCTACTAGTAGGATCACTAGTTTCCGACTTGTATCGACATGCGCTTCGTCCCGTCCCCTTCCCTTCTGTACCCGATAGCCTTGCTCGGCCTCGCGATATTTCCGCCCATCCTTTCCCTCGCCGCACCCAGCGTTACAGAGCCAACCGCAACGCTCGACGTCACCCTCGCGATGACCCGGCAACCCGACGGCATGGCCAGCGGTGTCGCCGTCAGCTACACCTACACGGCGCCCACCACTTCCACCGCGCCTTTGACCCTCGTGCTCGACACGCTCGAACCGGGACTCGAGCGCAGCACGGATCGAGTCACCAGCCTTACCCTCACCGACGATCGCGGCGTTCTCCCGATCGGTGCGGCAGTGCGTCGCCCGAACGGCCCGCGAACCTTCGAGACATGGACGACGACGCGCCCGGCATCGGGCGTCGTGCATGTGTCCTACCGGATGCATGTCGCACGCGGCGCAGTGGCGAAACGCGGCCCGCAGGTCGACCTGCAGGCCGCGGGCGGTGGTGTATCGGGCGGCTACGTCGGGATTTTCGTACTGCCTGATGCCACGGCGAAATTCAGGACCCGTGTGCATTGGCAACTCCCCGCCGGCACCATGGCGGTGACGTCTCATGGCGAGGGCGATTACACGGGAACCTTCACAGCCGACCAGCTCACGGGCACGCTGTTCCTGGCGGGTCCCGTGAAGGCCTACCGGCCTGCTGGACAGGCGAAAGACACGGGGCTCGAGGTCTACGGCCTGGGTGTCGCGCAAGAGCAATTGCGGGGCGCTGGGAATTGGGCCGCCGCGGCGTACGCCGCTGATGTCAAGGCATTCAAGCTCGACGGTAACCGGCCGTATCGTTTCATGGTCCGTTCCTTCGAAGGCGGAACGAACGCGAGCGGCCGCGCCGCCGAGCACTCGTTCATGCTTTACGTGCCGCCCGGTACGAATCCGGACACCAACCAACTGCATTACGTGGTGGCTCACGAGATGGTGCATAGCCTCGCCCGCTACCTGGAAAAGGAGGACGTGGAAGGTGACTGGTACACGGAAGGCCTGGCGAACTACATCGCGCTGACCGTGCCGGACGCTGCCGGACTCTACACACCGGCCGAGTACCTCGAACTCGTCAGGGAAGAAAGCGCGGGCTATTACACGAATGCGAAGCGATCGCTGCCCAACGACGCGCTTGCCGCGACGGTCTGGTCGGGCCGGAACGCATGGAAGATTCCTTACAATCGCGGCACGATGTATCTCGCCGATCTGGATGCGAAGCTCGAGGCGCACGGCTCGCATGTCAGGGTTCTCGATCTGGCGAACGAGATGAGTGCCCGCATCGAATCGGGAGCGCCGAGCGACCGCCACACATGGCTGGATGTCCTTTCGACACGAGTTGGATCGTGGGCGATCAAGGACTGGAACGACATGATGGATGGCAAGATCATCTTTCCGGCACCGGGCGCGTTTGGGCCATGCATGCATTCCAGAAAGGAAGATGTGCGCATTTTCGATCTCGGCTTCTCGTCACCTGTCCGGTTGTTGACCGGGGCGACGATCGACGGCCTGGTAAATGGTTCGGAGGCCGAACGCGCTGGACTGCGCAACGGCGACGTCCTGGACACTGGCGCCGACATCAATCCCGCGGCGGCGAGCCTCGATGAACCTGTCGTGCTTCACGTTCGCCGTTCCGGCAAGCCGGTGACGATATCCTTCGATCCCCGGGGCGGTTCGCAACCAGGTCTCGCGTGGAGTTCGTCCTGCGTGCCGTAAAGCTGTGGAAAGCCGCCTGACTCACTTCCCATGTCGATGCGGCGATTGGCTGTGGAGCAGGTGCGCTGATGGAGCAGCGCCAGGCTTAGGCAGACGGTTATCCAGTACGCCTCTGGCCTAACCTGGCTGCCAATGCGAGTGATGCGCCGATCGTCAACGAGGCCACCGCAAATCCGATCCGCACGTCATGAGCACTCGCACCGTCCGGCGCGATCTTGATGAACAGCCCGCCGATCATCGCTACGCTTACTGCGGCGCTCGTTTGCAGAACCGCGTTTACCAAGCCGGAAGCCAATCCCGCCAAGCGCGGTTCGACCTGGTCCACACTCAATCGCACCAGCGCGGGGAGCGCGATGCCTTGTCCGGCACCAATCAGGAACAGGGGCAGCGTGAGCCAAGTCGACGCATCGGCGAAGGCCAGCGCTGCGACCATGACAAGGCCGAGTACTTCTAGGATCATGCCTGACGCGGCTGTGTACGATCCCAATCGCCGGACAATAAGGGGGTTGCACAATGGGCCAAGGAAGAAGCCGATCCCAAGCGGCAGGATCGCCATGCCTGCTGCCAGCGCATCGTGTCCCAGGCCGGCTTGCTCATACACCGCGAATACAAAGAAGAACGCTGCGAGGGAATAGAAGAAGAAAGTCGCCGCCAAGCTACGTCGCAGGCCCCTTACACCCAGAAGTGAAGGCACAACCAAAGGCGTTCTGCCGGCTAGCTCCTGGTTCTTTTCGTACTGCCAAAAGACATGAAGCACCGGCATGCTCAGGCTCAGCAGAACTATGCACCACCACGGCCAATGGAGCTCTCGCCCCTCGATAAGCGGTATCACCAGGGCCAGCAAGCCGGCCGCAAGCAGCAGCGCCCCTGGCACATCCAGGCGAGCCGAATGCACGGCCCGATTCTCACGAAGCAGCGTCAACGCAGCCGGTACGGCAAACACGATAACAGGAAGGTTGATCAGGAAGACGCTACGCCATCCCAAGCCCCACGGATTGGCCGACACCAGTACGCCGCCCAGCAATTGCCCGCCTATGGAGGCCAAGCCGATCGTCGCTCCATATAGGCTAAGCGCGCGATTCTTCTCGTGTGCCGGAAAGATGGCGTGTATCGATGCCAACGATTGCGGTGCCATGACCGCCGCTGATATGCCTTGCAAAAGTCGTCCGACGACGAGCACGCTGGGTGACGGCGCCAAACCACATAACGCCGAAGCGAGCCCAAAGCCGAGCAGCCCACCTACGAATACGCGCTTTCGACCGTAGAGATCACCTAACCGGCCGCCCAGGATGAGAGTGACGGCATAGGCTGTGGCGTAGACCGAGATCACCAACTGCGAGACGTCCGACGATGCTCGCAGGTCCGTGCGGATGGCGGGTAACGCCACGTTGACGATGAAAAAATCCAAGGGCGGCAAGAGCGTGCCCGCAAGAAGAACAGCCAAAGCGAGCCAACGGCGCGAATGTGGAGCCAAGGCCTCAGATACTTGATTAACGGTATTCATGGCTTGCGAATCTGCATCGTTGCGTCAACGCATACCGCCAGAAGCCAGGATGATCTCGCCCGTCACCCAGCCCGCATCGTCCGATGCAAGATATGACACGATCGGTGCGATGTCCTGCACTTGGCCAATGCGGCCGAGCGGCGTCTGGCCCTCATTCCAGGCCTGGAAATCCGAGCCCATGACGCCGGCGGCATGAGTTCCGTCGGTTTCGACCAAGCCTGGGTTCACCGCATTGACGCGGATGCCGCGTGGGCCGAGTTCGCGCGAGAGAACGCCGGTGATGGCATCGATCGCGCCCTTCGTGCCGCTGTAGATGGCACTCTCTGCCGGGAGGACGCGCGTAACGAACGAACTGATGTTGATGATGCTTCCTCCCCTGCCCAGGAGCGGTGCGACAACGCCGGCGACAAGTAAAGGACCGAGAACGTTGATATCGAACTGCTTGCGATAAAGCTCTTCGGTGGTTTCTTCGATCCTGGCGAACTGGTAAATGCCGGAGTTGTTCACTACGACGTCCAAACGGCCGAACCTGTCGATGGCCATCTTGACCATAGCTTCGACCTCCGGCTTGTTCCTGACATCCGCGCCCACTGCCACGGCCGTTCCACCAGCGGCTTCAATGTCGGCTACCACCTTGTCGGCTCCGTTCTTGCTTGAAGCGTAGTTGACGACGACCTTCGCACCGTCGGCCGCGAGTCGGCGTGCAATGCCCGCTCCGATACCTTTGGAAGCGCCGGTTACGATGGCGACCTTGTCTTTCAACTTCTTCATGTCTTGAAACTCCTGCTTTGCTGCCACGAGTGAGGGTGAAACGGACAAGGTGGGCATGGTGATACCTACAGGATTGTTTGTGGCCTGCCATTCCTGCATATTCTTCGTACACTTTTGAACGGGTATCCATGACATGGAATGGGGTGACGTCCGCATCTTTCTGGCGGTGGCCCGCAGCGGATCCTTCGGCAAGGCCGCCCAGAGCCTGGGTGTGAGCCATCCGACGGTGGGGCGCCGGATAAAGGCACTCGAAGATGAAGCGGAACAGCCGCTCTTTCGCAGGACGAAGGGCGACCTGGTGCTCACGGACGCGGGGGACGCCGTACTGGCGCTGGCGGAATCCATGGAGAATTCCGCGCTGTCGATGGAAAGGCGTCTGGCCGGAAACCACGAACGTCTCGAAGGCATCTTGCGGATATCGTCGGCGGATTGGTTTGCCGGCTATGTCCTGGCTCCCGTCCTGGTCGAATTGCGACGCCGTCATCCCGCCGTCGTGCCGGAGGTGATGGCGAGCTACCGGCTACTCGACCTTTCACGTCGTGACGCCGACGTGGCCTTTCGCATCGTGCCCTTTGGCGAACCGGACATCGTTCAGCGCCGTTTGATGACTGTTTCATACGGTCTTTATGGATCGCCTGAAACCGCGCAGGCAATGCGAAACGATCCGGCATCGGTCGGCGTCATTCTCATGAATACGGCGCAATCCCATTTCCCCGATGTCGATTGGGTCCTTGATAGGTTTCCGTTGTCTCGTCGTGTCTTCACAAGCACGAGTCGAACCGTCCAGGCACAGATGTGCCTACGGGGCCTGGGCATGGCCGTGTTGCCCAGGCCGCTTGGAGATGCCTTGCCTGGATTGCAGCGCATCGATACGCCGGATCAACCTCCGGCGAGGGATATGTGGGTGGGCTATCACCACGACCTGCGACATATGGATCGCTTGCGAGCGCTGCTGGATATCGCCGATGCGATGCTGTCGGATTCGACAGCCGTTTAGCCGCCTGACTCATTCCAGGTACAAATTCCTCAAACTTGCATAACTCCCCAAATTCACCCATTCTTCATCGACGCCACAAGGCGCGCCGCCGTCGATGAAGGGGTGGGTATGATCTCGTTTCGCTGGGCTGGCCTTGCGCTGGCGGTACTGGGCGCGTTCAGCGCCGTGGCGGCATCCGCGCATACCGTCACGTATGACCGCTACTCGCTCGTCATCGACGGGAAGCCCACGTATCTCTGGTCGGGCTCGTTCCACTACTGGCGACTGCCCTCCCCCGATTCCTGGCTCGACGTACTTCAGAAGATGAAGGCGGCGGGTTTCAATGCCGTGGAAATCTACTTCGATTGGGGCTACCACTCGCCCAAGCGCGGCGTCTACGACTTCTCCGGCATTCGCGACGTGGATCGACTGCTCGACATGGCGCGTGACGTCGACATCTATGTCATCGCCCGCCCGGGCCCGTACATCAACGCGGAAACCGACGCGGGTGGTTTTCCCGACTGGCTGGTGACCACGGCGGGCAAGCCCCGCTCCGACTCACCCGAATACACTGCTGCGTACCGAGAGTGGATGACGCAGATCAACCGCATCATCGCGCGGCACCAGGTCACCGACGGCCGCGGCAGCGTGCTTCTCTACCAGGTCGAAAACGAACTGTATGACGAGGCTGACGACACCCGGCGCTACATGCAGGATCTCGAGGACAAGGCGCGCGCCGATGGCATCACGGTGCCGCTCACCGGCAACCACAACAGCAATTTCGTCGAAGGCCTGGGTGCCACCGACATCCCCGGCCAGGACTCCTATCCGCTGGACTTCGACTGCACGCGTCCGGAACGCTGGAACGCCATCTACGACTTCAGCGCGGAGCGTCGGGAACTGACGCACACGCCCCTGTTCTTTCCCGAATACCAGGGCGGCGCCTTCGACACCTGGGGTGGTCCGGGTTACGAGGCCTGTCGCAAATTCACCGGTCCGTCATTCGAGCGCGTGTTCTACGAGTCGATCATGGCGGCCGGCTCGACGATGCAGAACTTCTACATGACCTACGGTGGCATCAACTGGGGCTGGTTGTCGTCACCGGGCGTCTATACGTCGTACGACTATGGCGCCGCGATCACCGCCAGTCGCCAGCTCACATCCAAGTACGATCAGCAGAAGCTCATCGGCTACATGACGCGTGCCGTAGCTCCATTGGCCCGTACCGATGCGATGGGTACCTCGGTGCCGGACAACCGGCGTCTGCAGGTCACCGGACGTATCAATCCGGACGACGGCACGCGCTTCTATTTCCTGCGTCATGCCGAAGCCAAGGATACGACCGACGATGCCACGCACCTGAAGATCACGCTGGGCGACGCGGACGAAACCACGGTTCCACAGCAGCCGGGCACGGCGATCCATATCGATGGTCGCGATGCCAAGGTCTTGCTCGCCGATTACCGCTTCGGTGGGCAGAGCCTCGCGTACTCCACGTCGGAACTGATGACCCAGCTGCGTCTGGGCGGGCGCGATGTCGCCCTGTTCTATGGCCGCCACGGCGAAGACGGCGAGACCGTTCTTCGTTATCCGGCCGAGCCGAAGACGAGGGTCATCGAAGGCAACGTCACTACGCATTGGGACGCGGCCACGCATTCGCTGCGGCTCAACTACCGGCACGATGGCCTGGCGCGGGTGGCGATCGAACAGGGCGACACGTCACTGCTCCTGCTGATCGGTGACAACGCAGCCGCGACCCGCTTCTGGCAGCTGGATACGGCGGATGGCCCGGTGCTTGTTCGTGGCCCTTATCTCGTACGAAACGCTGTTCGCTCGGGCGACAAGGTAGCGTTGACCGGTGATACCGACAAGTCTAGTGAAGTGGAACTGTTCGGCTTTCCCGACACGCGCGGGTTCTCCTGGAATAACGCCCCGGTCGACGCGGTGGCGACACCCTCCGCCAGTCTGATCGCCCATGTCGATGGCCCCGTACCCGTAACGCTTCCCCGGCTCGATAACTGGCGTGCCAACGATGGTGCGCCGGAGATCGCGCCGTCCTTCAACGACAGCAGCTGGCTCGCCACCGACCGCACCGGTTCGCCCAATCCATACTGGAACCACCAGTTGCCGATACTCGACAGCGATGCCTACGGCTTCCACCACGGCAATGTGTGGTATCGCGGGCATTTCCGCGCCACCGGCAAGGAGATCGGCATCCGCCTGTCCGCCAACACCGGTGTGCACCTGGGAAACCATGGCATCTTCACCGCCTGGATCAACGGCCATTTCCTCGGCAACAACCCAAGCGGCGCGCAGCAGTTCGCCATCGACCCCAGTTGGCTGAAGAAGGACGGCGACAACGTCATCTCCGTGCTGGTCGACAACCACGGCCACCTGCAGGAGGAGCACAACGGCGCATTCCGTGAGCCGCGCGGGCTCCTCTCGGCGACCTTCGCCGGCGCCCCCACCGAGATCCGTTGGAAGATCCAGGGCAATGCCGGTGGAGAGAACCTGCCCGACCCCGTGCGCGGTCCGTTCAATGCCGGCGGCTTGTACGGCGAGCGCATGGGATGGCAGTTGCCCGGCTTCGCCGATGGCGGATGGAAGGCCACCACCTTGCCGCATAGCACCGACAAACCCGGCCTCGACTGGTACCGCACGACCTTCCGTTTGGACCTGCCCGCCGGACAGGACGTGCCGATCGCGTTGCGCATCCACGATCTCGCTCCCCACCACTACCGCGCCATCGTCTTCATCAACGGCTGGCAGATCGGCCGCTATATCAGCGACGTCGGGCCACAGACCGATTTCGAGCTACCGCCCGGCCTGTTGAACCAGCACGGCGACAACACCATCGCCATCGCCGCCTGGAGCACTGCGCACGACGGGGGCCTCGGCGAAGTCTCGTTGGTGATGCAGGGCAATTACCGCACGTCACTGGGACAGCGGACGGTGAAGGCACCGGGTTATCGCGAGGTGATGCAGGTGCAGACGGGCGCTCTTCCGAAGTAGGATGTCCTCGAAAACCTTTGTGGCATCCATGTTTAACGAACAAGGAAGGGGACGAGCATGAGATTCATGAAGCACGGACTACGGGCACTTTGCCTTGTCGCATCGATCGGTTGCGCAAATGCGCAGTCGACAATCAGCTCGAAAGTCCCGCTGGTAAGTGTATTCGACGAATATTCGGCCGCGGCGAACCGGGGTGACTTAGCCGCCGCATCCGAGCTTTTCGAGAAATCGCGGGAATGCCTCCTTGTTCGCCGTATCGACTCGCACATGACATGGCTACAAAGTCTGAATACGACACAAAGGAATGGCATCCTGGAGGGCGAGCATCTCGAAAAATCAAAGGCTGCCCAGCGGCACGCCGAAGCATCGAGGGCCATGTGCCAGGGGTCCGAAAGCAAAGTCACGACGAGCACTATTTACGATATCGCGCTTACCGCTGCACGATTGGGCGATGTCCCGGCGAGTGCGTGTTTTATGGCGTCGTTCTGGCAGGTTTCAAAGTCCGACGTGGACAGGACAAAGGCCGTGCAATACAAGGGTGCAGCCGAATATCTTGCAGCCCACATGATCGAAAAAGGCGACTGGAACTTTGTTCAAGCGATGATAGTCGCGTCAGCACCCGGCTTGCGCACCGGATACGCCGCGTACATCCAAAGCGACGACACCGCGGCACAGTTGCGTTACTCGAAGCTTCTGCGTCTCGGAGTCGCGCCCGACAGCGATGACGCAAAGAATCTCGATTTATCGATCAGTATCCTGTCCGACCGTTTACAGCCAGAAGAGATTGGGAAAGCCGATGAGTGGGCGCACGCCATGTTCACCCGCTATTACCTATCCCAACCGCGACCCACAGTTCTCTCCGCTTGCGATGCATAGCCAAGACCATGCGTGGGTTTACGGCGACGCGCAGACGCAATGTCAGCTCGAATGAATTGCAAGCTGTCAAAAAATTTTCCACCAGGAGCGCTTTTGGGGATTGATTTTCGGCGCATTGTCCGCTGGGGTGCCAGCTTCCTGTGCAACTATCTCGCCGTCCGCCCCGTATTCCTCGCCGTCGTCTCCAACGACGCGCGCACCGAGTGCTTGGGCTATCTCAAACAATTTCCGAAGGATTTCTTCGTCCGGATTCTTGGCGATTATTCCGCCCGAGCCGGGGTAGAGCCATGCCTTGTTGCCGTTGACGCCATGTCCAGAGTAAGCGGTCCAGACAGCAAGCCCTTCATTTTCTACTCGAAGGACGTCTCCATTTCCCGTGATGGCTTCTGCATAACCGTCTAGACGCATATCAGGGTCGGAAGATATATAGGCTTTCCAATCTTCCAATGAGATATTCGGGCCATCTTTGTCAAACCATTCCGTCTTGCGAGTGATGTGAATTTCGTAGCCCATGTTTTTTCCTTGACAACCAACCACCAAATACCCTGGTAGCCCTCATAGATTGGGCACACACCCTTGCTCTGCCAAGAGCTTATTCACCATGGGTCCAAATGTCATCAAGGAGGGTGAAGAATGAGAACTTCAATGGCCCCGTGGATCGCACGGGAGCAAATGGACCCATCCGCTCGGTATATGTACGCGATCCGGAGCTGAACCTGATCGAGATATCGAAGTATCTCTAACTCGATCGTGATTCAGGTCCGGACCGTCTTCAGGCAAGCCGGCTCTCAATCCAGCTTGTAGTCGAACGTAATGAACATCTCCCGCCCGTTGTACTCGTCCGCCGTCTGTCCCGTCGTGACGAACTCGAACCCACCGGCGTAATAAGGAATCGCCCCGACCTTGTTGAAGATGTTCGACACCGTGAACTTCAGGTGGGTCTCGGGATTGATCTGCAAGCCGACCGAGCCGTTCCAGGTGATCCATACCGGCGTCCTGCCTTTGTACGTCGTGTCGGCGACGTTGACCTGGTTGCCGTCGAGCGTCACCTGGCAGATGCCGGTGGCGAGCGTCTGGCCGCCGTTGGGCACCGTGACCATGCCAGGCTGGATGCCATTCGGCAGCACGTTGCAGCCGTCATAGTTGGGAGCGCGCATGCTCCCCTCGCGTACCCCGGAAATCGACACGTTCCACGGGCCCTTGTTCCAGTCGCCGATCCAGGTGACCCTGCTCGCCACGTTCTGGTAACGCGTGTTCTGCAATTCATCGGACGCCAACACGCGCTGCTTGTACGACAGGTTATCGGTGTAGTTGATGCCCGCACGGAAGTCGCCGTGTGTGTCGGTATGGAACTTGTAATCCAGCGACGCATCGATACCGCCCACATAAAGCGATGCCTCGTTGATCGGTCCGGACTGCACCGAGACGATCTGGCCAGCGGCGTTACGCTTCACCATCTGGGTCACCATCGTGCAGTACGCCGAATTCGGCACGTGCGCCGTATAGGGTGACAGGCCGGAGGTACCGTTCGGCTTGACGCCGGTGAGGCAGCCCGCCTCGTCGTTCAGCACGGTGTTCTGGTCGAGATACTGGATGGCGTTGTCCACGCCCATATGCCAGTAGTCAGCCGACACGGAGAGGCCTTGCACGCCCGGAACCTGCCATACGAAACCGTAGGTCCACGAGTGACCGGTCTGCGGCAGCAGCAGGCGGCTGCCATTGGTATACAGGGTGTAATACTGCGACGTCGGCCGCTGGACCTGGTTACACCACGTGTTGTTGTTCTGCCCGGACTTGATGGCGTTCACGCACTGCAAGGGATCGATGTAGTCGCCGATGGGCGACGTGGAGCCGGTCAGGTAGATGGCCTGCATGTCCGGCGCCTTGAAGTTGGTGCCGTAGCTGCCACGAAGCAGAAGACCATCGTACG
>Ga0307412_10000607_pt1 | contig 21079 bp, 16 predicted proteins | sample DK1Cmetagenome_3_FD_203823 | JGI IMG/M metagenome (GOLD analysis project Ga0307412, IMG submission 203823) | Maize rhizosphere microbial communities from greenhouse at UC Davis, California, United States - DK15-C-1 | ecosystem: Host-associated > Plants > Roots > Rhizosphere > Soil | place: USA...
GGCTATCATTTTCAGCTCGGGCCAAGACAGACCGAGGGGCCGTTCGCAAAGTAACTTGTCCAGCGTCATGCCGCGCATGAGTTCCATGGTGATAAAGGCAAGCCGGTGAGTGGCGTCCACTTCAAAGGTGAACGGACGCAATACGTTTGGATGCAGCAAGCGTCGAGTCAGGGCGAACTCGCTGTAAAGCAACGTGCTCGCGTCCGGTGACCCATCAAACGCCTCGCTGAGCATCTTCAGTGCAATGTACGGATCCGGATCACCGAATTGTTCAAGAAGCAGGTCTCGGGCCCGATATACGACGCCCATGCCGCCGGCTCCAAGCAAACGTTCCAGGCGATAGCGTCCCGCGAGTATCTTCGGCGTTTCGCCGGCACAAGATTGGCTCGGTTCCAGCGTAGGCGATGCATCGGTGGAGGCGAAACAGGTCCGATGACGTTCGCCGTCACGTGGGAGCGCTTGTGCCGATTCAGGGCTGCTCACGCGCCAATCACCACAGCCGTCAGGTTATCCCGCGCAGCGCCCTTCAAAACGCCTTCGAAAAGACAGTCCAGCACCTTGGCTGGGGACGACAGGCTCATGGCGTCGCCAAGGGTTTGGCTACCCAGATCCTGATAAACGCCATCGGTGCACAACAAGAATTTATCGCCACGCTGAACATCCAGTTCCAGTATTCCCAGCCTCAACTCTTGCGAAGCGCCTATCGCTCTCGTCAATGCTTTCGCGGCGGGATGAGCATTGGCCTCGTCGCGACTGAAGCGGCATTCAGCGACCAGTTGTTCGCGCAGCGAGTGATCTCTGGACAGTTGGTATAAATGCCCACCGCGCCAGAGATAACAGCGGCTGTCGCCCGCCCAGACACACGCCGCACGGCGACCTTCCAGCAATAACGCCACCACCGTGCTGCCCAAGATGCCGAGCGGATTTGCCGCGGTGACGGTCAGCTCCTGACTCAAGCGCCGATTGGTCCAACGCAGGCATTGGCGCACGGCGTCCAAGCGCGCGTCGAAGTCTCGATACAGGGGCAGATCGGCGAGATTGGCGACAATCAATTGGCTGGCGATATCGCCGCCCGAATGACCGCCCATTCCATCCGCCACTGCCCATAACCCCCGTTTCGGGCATTCCAGGAGTGCATCCTCGTTCCGCTGACGAACCTTGCCAGTGTCCGTCCGCGCGGCACTACGCCAGTCGCAGGCATGATGCATCAGAGCTGCGCCGGCATTCTGAAAGTGCGCAGCGCCGTCATATCGAACGGGTTCGGTGTGCGCTGGCTCGTCAACAGGAAATTAGCCCGCAGCCCGCCAAGATCGGCCTTGAGCACACGCACATCCCGACCGGCCAGGTACTCGGCCTGCATCAAGTCGAACAGACGAAACAGTGACCACGGCCCGGTATTCTTTTCGATACCGACTCCCCGCCCACCGGCCATTCGCTCCAATAGCAGGGAGGTCCGGCCGCCCTGCGCGTCAGTGGGCCAAGTGAAGGCCAGCGGCTGTATAGGTCCGTGACGGTACTCCAGCGTCTTGTCGCCGAAACGAAATTCGGATCGGCTCACGGCCGGGTCGAGTGTGTAGGGCTCAAGCTTGAACTGAATCTGTGGCTCGGCTGGATTGTCGATGAAAAAACCCTGGCGGATCGTATGGGCCGCCGCCATTTGATCCAGATAGGTTCTGGACATCGGCAAGCTCTGGCCGTCGAGGCTACGTAGACGGTAGCTTCCTGGGGTACCGCTGATGAACGGACGCATATAACTTTCAAAGAATCGGTCGACGATGCCCTGATCCTTGAAGAACTCGCGAAAATCATTGATCGCGACGTCACTGGCACTGTGTGCGCTGAACGGATACCGCTTGCTGATTGCCTTGCGGTAAAAACCGTACAACTCGCCCTGGTAGCGCTGGTTGAGGTGACGGTAGGAATCACTGAGTACGATGCGCCAGCTATCGTCGGCCAGCCCGTTGAACCACCCGTCGAATGGGCGCGGCAAACGAGCCGATGCGCTACGCAGGCTACCCAGTGCGTCTCGCTGGCCACCCATGCGACGCTTCGCCAACTCGAATGCGGCTTGCTCCGGATCGCTGGCCCGGGCCAGGGGCGCCAACTGCGCGTGGGTGTCTTCCAGCGCTTGCAAAGCCAAGGTCAGATCCACGGAGGGGCCGTTGTCAGGCTCAAGCAGGCGGTGCAACGGTTCGAAACGCCGTCGAAGGGATTTTTGCCCGGTATCCGGCAGTGAGGTTGCCAACGAGTCGGCGGTTTGTAGGGCCGCAGAGACAAGTTGCGTAATGGTGTTGTCGCTGTTTCGGGGCGTTTGCACCGGCTTGCCCATCGGTTCGACAAGGCCTTGGATGCGTGTGTGTTCACGTACCTGCACCAGCAATTGCAGAATCGGCGAATGAGCTGATGTCAGCCGCGCCAGTTGATCGGCCATCTCGCCTGCGCTGTGCGCCGTTTGCAGGGTGACCTGTCCGATCGCTTCGCTCCAACGGTCGGCATAATCACGGAAATAGAACTGTTCGAGCTCGATCAGAAGCTGGCGCATGTCTTTGCCGCTGAGGCTTGCGCCTTCGCCCAAGACCCAATTGTCCCGTAGCAACCCGCTGATCAGGCGGGTGCCTTGAGTTGAAAAATATTGCTCGTAACCCTGGCGGGTATAAAAACCTGGAATGACATGGTCAGTGCCGACCAGCAACGCCCCTTGGGGGCCAAGGTGTTGGTCGAGGCTGTATTTCGGCAAGTGGCTCGCCTGCTCCCGCAGCATCCGATAAACCACTGTAGCCAGGGACTCACTGCGCAACGCGCCCCGTGCCTGGGCCACCAGCGGCTGGTTGATTTCCAAGACAAAAGGCTGTTCCAACAGACGCTCGAAATGGTCCCTCAAGCCGTTTTGCACCGCCTCGTTACCGGGATAGCGCAGCGACCATTCTCGAGTGACCCAGTCCATGAGCCAAGGGTGATCGCGACGTTCGGGCTGGGCCAGCATCAAGTACGCGCGCAGGCTGTTGAGCAGATTTTCGCGCTCATTCAAGCGGCCGTGAATCTGCTCTTCCAACATTTGCGCAACCTGGGGTAGGAGCTGCGCCTTCAATTCGCGCTCATAAGCACCGAGCACTGCGGGACTGGCCGCCTCCCCTTGGTACAGACCAATGCGCTCGTACAGCGGCAGAGCCTTGGCGGGTGGAAAAACCTCTGTTGCGTTGAAACGGATATCAAGCGATTCGAGCATCGCGACAGGATCGTCATTTGCCACCCGCGCCGAACGGTGCTGGTCCCAACGTTGCGCCAACGTTCGCAGGTGTTCCAGGCGCTCGTGATTAGCCGAATAACCCTTTACCCACAACAATCCGAGCAGCCCAAGGGTAGCGAACGCGCCTAGGTAGATAGCCTGCCGCCACTCGATAGGGCGGCTCCGCTCGCGCTGACCGGGGCCCACCAAATCGGCCTCCGGGAACATGACTCGGGTAAACAGGTGATGAATGAATCGTCCGCTGCCCCTTTCACGTGGCGGCGATGTCTGTCCGCCTGCCAGACGAGATGACGCGGCAGCGCTGGTCAGATAGAACCCCCGCAGCGGACACGCCTCGCCCCTGAACGCCAGCTCGAACAGCAGGCACAGGTGAGGCCCGAGCTGCGCCAGTTGTTGTGGGAAATCCAGGATGAGGCCACGGCATTCACTGTCGCGCTCCTGATGCAAACGCAGGAGCAACTGGCTGTTGAGTCTCTGCAACAGCGCCTCGAACTCGCCACGCAACATGGCCATGTCGCAACCGCGCTGCGCCCCGCTGAAGCTCGCCCCCAACACCTGGTCGGCTTCCTCGCGCGTCAGCGAATCGAAGAACTCATTGAAGCCAGGAATGATGTCCGCCTTGCTGAGCACCAGATAGATCGGCACGTTGGCGCGCAGTTGTCGTTGAATCTCCTGCACACGGCTACGAATCTGGCCGGCCAGGTCGATGACGTCTTCTTCACAACCCTGCAATAGAACTTCAGCCGGCACGGCCACCAGCACACCATTGAGAGGACGACCGCGGCGGTCTCGACGCAGAAGGTCGAGCAAGACACTCCAGGCGCTACCATCCACCTCTTTATCCGTCTGGGTCAAATAGCGACCGGCGGTGTCTATCAACACCGCTTGATCGGAACAATACCAGTCGCAATCACGGGTACCGGTCATGTCGAGCAAAGGCTTTCGTTCAACGCCATCGAACGCAAATTCAACGCCTGAACGCTCCAGCAGGCTGGTCTTGCCGCTGGCGGTCGGGCCAATCAGCAGATACCAGGGCAAGTCCTTGTAACTGCGTTTCCCGCCACCGGAATAGACGCTTGGGAATGTTCCCAGCGCCCTCTTGAAGCGCGAGCGAATTTCTCGCCGTGCATCGTCGACCCTGGCCTGGCCAAGCGTGCGAGACGGGACAGCATCGGGTTGGCTGGGTTTTTCTATCTTCCCGGACCGCTCGTTGAAGAAAACCATACCCAGGCCCCACGCCAGGAACAACAGGCTGATCGTCAACAAGCGTGCCGTCGGGGATGCCCAGAATTTATGATCGTCGATCGCCAGCAACGGCCCGAAAAACCAAACCAGCCCCCCGATACAAAGCGCACATAACAACGTCCAGGCCCAAGTCTGGCGCAGACAGGCCCCCACTTTTCTGAAAAGCGATTTCATGACACGTCCCTGTTTACGGCTGCGCTTGAACCACAGCCGGCTCTAGTAATTGATAGGGTTGCAGAATGATTTCGCGCTGCTCGTCCAACACCCAGGCGAAGCCCGCGTACATCACGCCCAGACACGCCAGGGTAAAAAACGCCACGGTCCAGGCAGGAACAACGCGCACCGGACGGCGAGGTGGGGCAACCAGCCCTTCCCAGTGGGGTGAAAGTTGGCGTGGCGCATCGCCTCGTACCTGACGGATCGAGCGATACAGCGCATCACGGATGCCTACGAGCTCGAGCCCCCCGCGCGCCTGGACCCGATATTTGCCCTCAAAGCCCAAAGACAGGCACAGATACAGCAGCTCCAACAGGTGCAAATGCTTCACCGGATCTTTCGACAGTCGATCAAGCAATTGAAAAACCTTCTCGCCGCCGAACGTTTCATTGTGAAATGTGCTGAGCAGGCTGATTTGCGACCAACCGCTGCCGTATCCCCACGACGTGACGACGACGGCTTCATCCAGGACCGTGCACAGCACGTAGCGAGCAGCGACCAGCTCGCTTTGCTCGATGTTGGCGTGCAATGCCAAGGCTTCGAACTGCTTCAACTCCAAGGTCAGTTCTTGCTTGAGGTCATTCAGATCTGCGCGGTCGCGGCCCTGCTTGAGCGCCATCATCTGGGCCAACAAGCCTGACGCAGCCGCCACCAGGGGATTAAGGCTGGTCACGAACCTTCGGGACCGTGGCTGGCGTGCGGCATAAATCATTCGATCTTCCAGCTGTTCGATACGCGGCGGCGCAGCAGCGTCGGTCAAGGGGCCCGAAGCCGGGCGCTGTCCGTGAAAATCGAGCAGGACGGTAATGTCGTCTTGAGGCATGTCCTTATCCATGTCAGTCAGTTCCTGATGGCCCAAAAATTCAGTGCCAGCTCAGCGAATTCACCCGACACATGAAAGGCAAAGCCCGCTGAACGCTTCACCTGGGCAAGGTCCTCGACACTGGGTTCAAGGAGGAAATAGGTCTTGTTGGCATGGAACGCAATCTGCCGCGGCGCCACGGGCAAAGGCCTGATCTTGATGCCCGGCAAATGCAAATTGACCAACTGGCGAATGCGCTCCACCGAACCGATCTTGAGATGCGACGGCAAGCGATGGCGCAACTCCTCGCTGTCACAATGGGCGCTCGCGGCCAGTACGAACGAAGCCGAGTCCAGCAGTGAAAGGTCATGCATCGGCGAAACGCTGATTCCGTACTGGCGTGCCTGCAATTGCAGCTCAATGGCATGCTGTTCGAGCACCATCGACAGCACTTGCCGGATTGCCTGCATGAGGCTTCGAAAGCACGCACCCAGATCGCTGTGTTGGTAGCGGTGATCGAATGAAGGGCGCTTGCTGTCTGTTGAATAGGTGGCCAATTCGCCGAGCAGAGAAAGCAGCGTTCGATAGAGGGTTTCAGGGTGAACCTGTTCCAGGTCCAGAGAGTGACGCAGCAGCAATTCGGTACGGTTGATCAATTGCAGCATCATGAAATCGCCGACTTGAACCGCACCCGCTTTGCCGTTGGAAAGAATCCGTTCGGCGAGGCTTTCGCCCCGGTGGCCAAGCATGCCAATGACTTCCTTGAGGCAGGACAGCAGGTAGCCGGATGACTTGGCCTGGATGAACGCTGGCACAAAATCCGCGTCGAGCCTGATCCCACCATCAGGCGTGGTATCAAGGACTTCGCACACCTTCAACTTGACGAAAGCCTGGTCGCCCTGCTGCTCGCCCAGCAGCAAGCGTACATCCGGGCGGCCACAGCTGATCTGACTGCTGAAAGCGTCTGCGGCGTTGGAATCATTCACCTGCATTTCATAGGTGATATAGCGCGCCAGCACATCGGCTTGCTCGGGACGACGAGACTCGACCCGATTGCCGGTCACGAGCGGCAGGGCGAGATAGATGGGCGTGTTGCAGGTGTTGGACGGCACTTCCAGGACCAGCGGCTCGGCGTTGCCGTCCAATTCGAAGAAACTGCCGTCTGGCAAGACACCCGAAGCCCTGCTGACGATCAGTCGCCCCATGTTCAGAAACTGCAGATCGATTTCCAGTGTCAGGAAGCCCCAGGCATAACCACCCAACAAGCGTGTGCGAAGCTTGAGCTGATGATCGAAATAACGATCGTTGTGCTGCAAATGTTGCGGGCGCAGCAACATTCCTTCCTGCCAGATGACCTTATCGTGATTCATTGGTCGTCCGCCCTGGCAAGGCTTTCGAGATGGCTGGCAATGCCATCCTGATCAAGCATCAGATGCGCTTCAGTCACTCGTGCCGCAGCGATGGGCACCGTGTAGCGCCACTGTGTCCGAGGCAGGTCACGGTACGCGGCAAGTACCCCGACATAACGACCGCCTCCTGCGACGGCGAGCCTGAGCGTGACCGTTTCGCCGGGACGCAACTCCAGTTCTTCGCGAGTGATCAAGTCAGGCGCCAGGGACTCCCTGGCACGGTCATAAAGACTGAAGAAGTCAGCATTCTCAAAAGCCACCGGATGCTTGAGTTCAAACAGGCGCACCACGACAGGAGATGGCCGCCCGTTGAGATCCGGGTTGAGCTGATCACTGGTAGTGAGGGTGAGATTGAGTTTGGTCATCGTTGAGAACGGCGACAGGCTGGCACAACCGGCCAACAACGGCGAAACCGCTAGCGTCAACGTCAGCGTCTTGAAAAAAAGCAGGGTGCGGCGAGACATGTACGTCATCCATGAAGATCGTTTTGCAGAGTGGATGCCAGGCGGACCTGTTCCTCGTATGCCTTGGCGAAGTCCCGGGCCAGCAGGCGTTCCACCCAGTCATCGTCTTCGCACAACGCCTGGTGATAACGACCGAATGCCCGCCAATGGCCGCCTGACGTACTGATCAACGGTCGCTGCTCGCGCTCCATCCGCAGGACCAGTTGGCGAGGCGAAAAATGTTCCAGCACCGTACGCAGGGTGGACCGGGTGGCGGCCAGCAAGGCCACTTGGTGGGCCTGGAGGTCATTAAATGAGCGGGTGATAGCCTCGCTGGCCGACAACTGGAGTGGCACGCCTGGCTGCAACAACAGCGGCAGGGCGTCATCGGTGTACTTCAGCGGATTTTTCCGAGGGCCGTGGAAAAAGGTCTGGGCCAGACGCAGCTCGCCCTTCAACTCGGAACGAGTACGCAGACTCTGTTGCAAGCCTCGAACGCTTTGCTTGAGCAACTGCGCGACATCGACCGCCAACGCCTCGCGGGCCTCCTCGTCCATATCCCCGAGGTCCATGCCTAGCGAGTGGCCAAAGCGTTGCCAGAAGTCTTCCTGTGCGAGCTCGGAGGGTTGGGGTGCCAGGAAAGGCCCCTGCTCATTGCCCGCGTCGACCAGTTCTGGCAGTCGCAGGCTTTCCATATCGGCCCGCACAGAGTCCGAGCCGTAAGCGGGCATCGCGCTGGGATTGAGCAACTCATCCATCTCAGAAAACACACGCTCCTGTCGGTCCAGGCCCTCCAGCGGATCGAGCCCCATGAAAGCGTCGTCCGGAATGAGGTTGCCACTGGATACCGAGCGGTCGACATCGGCAATGCTGTTACCCGAACGAGCCACCAACCGCGCCAGGAGCTCGCATTCGCCCATGACATAGATATCCCCATCCCTAATGGGCACTGGCTCGCCTTTAGGCAGGCGCGCACCGTTTCTGCGGTGGGATATGCCATTGCCGCTGATGTCCGTGAGAAAAAACGCGCCTCCCTGGAAACTCACCCGCGCATGGCGCTTGGACAAGAGTCGCTCACTGTCCGGAATGACCCAGTCACACTCCTCGCCCCGCCCGATGACGCCGCCCGCCGTCCCGAAAATCTTCCGGCTCGGGTTCGGGCTGACAAACTGCCTGGCATCCAACCTTTCGAAAATGACCTCCACCGATGCTCCTCCTTGCGTTCACTTACCGCGATTTACCGCTTGCGGATCACCCAATGGGCGATAAGTGCTGTCATTGAATTTGTAGTTTGCGTAGCAACCACCGAGGCCGAACAACACGACAACGGCCAGCAGGAAGATTTGCCAAGGGTGAGCGGTCATCCAAAGTGTCCTGAAATAAGTGAATGGGATTAGAAGCACGGCGTCAGACTTCGGCGTCCTTGCGGCGAATGTTCAGCCGACTCATCCGATACAACAGCGTGCGCAGCGGCAAGCCGAGCTCGCGAGCCGTCAGCGTCTGGTTACCGGAATTCTTGCGCAGGCAATCAATCATCAGGCTGCGCTCGATGTGTTCCATCCGGTCGCGCAGGCTTATGCGACCTTCATCGGGTCGGTGTTTAATGTGCAGGGCAAAGTGCTCTACGCGTAATTCGTCGCCCTCGCACAACAGCACCGCCCTTTCGACGATGCCTTTGAGCTCGCGTACGTTTCCGGGGAAGTCATAGGCAGCCAGGTGGGCCAGCGCAGCGTCGGACCAATGCACAAGATCGCGCTGCAGAAGCGCACAAGCCTTGTCGGCGAAGTGCCGAGCCAGTTCGATGATGTCGGGGCCACGCTGACGCAGCGGCGGCAATTGGATGGGAAACTGGGCAAGGCGGTAATACAGGTCCTCGCGGAACTTGCCTTCGCTCATCAACCGTTTCAGGTCGCGATGGGTGGCGGCGATGATGCGCACGTCGATCTTGTGGGTGAGGTTCGACCCCAACGGACGAATCTCGCCCTCCTGCAAAACGCGCAACAGCTTGGCCTGGAGGGACAAGGGCATGTCGCCAATTTCATCGAGCAATAATGTGCCCTTGTCAGCCGCGTCGAATAAGCCGATGCGGTCACGATCGGCGCCGGTAAACGCGCCCTTGCGATAACCGAACAACTCGCTTTCCAGCAGTTGTTCGGGAAGCGCCGCGCAGTTCTGGACGATGAACGCCTGCGTGCGACGCGGCCCGCAATCGTGGATCGCCCGGGCCACGACTTCCTTGCCGGTACCCGTCTCGCCATACAACAGGACCGTGTACGGGCTGTTCACGACTTTGCTGATCAGTTGACAGCTCTGGCGCATCGCCGCGCTCTTGCCGATGAGGCCGAAACCGTTGGCGCTCGGCAGGTTGATCGCCACAGGCCGACCTTCAGCGGCAGGACGCCGTTGGTGTTGCAACAGCTGGATCTGCTTCAGCGCGAACGCCCCCAGATAACCCAGGGAATCAGCGAATCCCTGCAGTTCGATCTGCTGGGTGCTGGCGCAAACCAATACCCCCTTGATCCCGTCCCCGGTGGCTAGCGGCACACAGAGCAGCGATTGCCACGGCGCAGCGCGGGCCGGCAGGAAACGCGTATCGTGCAGGCTGTCGCTCAACGCACCAAGGCATACCCTGCGATTCTGGCGCAGGACGAATTGCAACAGTTGCTCACCGTCGTAATCGACAGGCAAGCCGGCCGGGTCACGAAACTGCAATCGGTCTTCCAGGCATTCGGTACTCAGTTCCAGGCGACAGTGCGCGGCATCCACCAGAAATAACTGCGCCAGCTCACAGCCACTGAGCCGCGCAGTCCCCCTGATGAAATCGCCGAGCAAGGTCGCATCGTCCGCCGATTGCGAAAGGCTGGAAAACTGTCCCAGCAGCGCTTCGGCGTAAGCCAGCGGTTCAGGCACATGACTCAACAACGGCCCCATCACTTGAACTCACACGTCACGCGGGCTTGTTCATCGAGCGTGGCGTGTACTTGCTGTGGTTGTTCGCCGATGGCCATGGCCGCGAGCAAGCCGTCGGACAACCCGGGCATCAGATGCAGTTCGAGCAATTGATCGATGAGCCGCGCACCGCTGTCGCTGTGGGTGCAGCGCTGGACAAGGTAATCAACAAGCTGCGTGCAATAACTGAAGCCCAACTGGCGACGCTGCAGCCGCTCGCCCAGACGACCCAGCTTTATTTCCACCAGCTCGCGCAGCACCGAGCCGCTGACGGGGAAATATGGCACCACACGCATACGGGCCAGTAACGCCGGTTTGAAATGCCTGCTGAGCAGCGGCCGAATCGCTTCTTCGAGTTGTTCGGCACTCGGCGCTGCCCCGTTTTGGCACAACGCGCTGATACGCTCACTGCCCAGGTTCGACGTCATCAGAATCAGCGTATTGCGAAAGTCGATCTCCCGCCCTTCGCCATCGTTGGCCAGGCCTTTGTCGAATATCTGATAGAACAGATTCAGCACGTCCGGATCGGCTTTTTCGACCTCATCGAGCAACACCACCGAGTAAGGCTTCTGTCGAACAGCCTCGGTGAGCATTCCGCCTTCGCCAAATCCGACATAACCTGGAGGCGCGCCGATGAGCCTCGAAACCGTGTGTTTTTCCTGAAACTCGGCCATGTTGAGTGTCGTGATGAATCGGTCGCCGCCGTACAGCAGCTCGGCCAAGGCCAATGCCGTTTCGGTCTTGCCAACCCCACTCGGCCCTACCAGCAAAAACACACCCGCTGGGGCGTCGGGTTTGTTCAAGCCTGAGGCGGCTGCGCGCATCGCTCGATCAAGCGTCTGCACCGCCGGTTCCTGCCCCCTGATTCGGCTGCGTAGATCTGCCGCGAAACGGGCGATTTTCACGTTGTGCTCGCAGGCCAGCTGCGACAGCGGGACACCCGTCCACGCATTGATCACTTCCGCCACCAAGCGCGGGCACACCTCAAAACTGACCAGGCGTTCTTCGGCCTGTGCATCCACCAGGGCGTTGTGGGTTTCATGCAACGCCGCTTCCAGCGTTTCGATCTCCAGGCCCTTGTCCGCCCGATTTTCCCGCAGCCCAGCCAGTTGCCGGCGCAGCGATAACAAACGTTCGGCCAGAACGCTCTGCTCTGTCCATTGGACTTCCAGGCATTGGCATTCCTCTTCGATGGCCTTCAGTCGTACCCGCAGCGCTTCCAATGCCTGGGCATCGATTGACAAGCCGGCCTCTGCATCGCGACACAACGCCTGCCGCTGGCGCTCACCTTCGGCTAATTCGCCACGCAGGCGCTCAAGGCGTTGCGGCGCGGCAGCAAGGCTGATGCGCACACGGGCGCACGCGGTATCCAGCACATCGACCGCCTTGTCCGGCAACTGACGCCCCGCCAGGTAGCGTGCTGACAACTGCGCCGCCGCGACCACCGCATCATCGCGCAGATAGATACCGTGGCTCGCCTCGTATACTCCGGCCAGCCCCCGCAGGATGGTCACCGCCTCGCTGATGGTCGGCTCGTGCAACTGCACCGGTTGGAAACGACGGGCAAGGGCTGGATCCTTCTCGAAATATTTTTTGTATTCGCTCCAAGTCGTCGCCGCGATGGTGCGCAGCTCGCCTCGGGCCAGGGCCGGCTTGAGCAGGTTGGCCGCATCGGAACCACCGGCATTTCCTCCCGAACCAATCAAGGTATGGGCTTCGTCGATGAATAGAATGACGGGGCCGGGCGACGCCTTTACGCCCTCGATCACACCGTTGAGCCGCCGCTCAAATTCGCCTTTCATGCTGGCTCCGGCCTGCAGCAGGCCCATGTCCAGCGACAAGACCTCTACACCCTCAAGCCCTGACGGTACTGCCCCGGCAGCAATGCGCAGGGCCAGTCCTTCGACAATGGCTGTCTTGCCCACGCCTGCCTCACCGACGACGATCGGATTGTTTTTACGTCGGCGAGACAGGATATCGATCATCTGGCGGATTTCGCCGTCCCGGCAAAGCACGGGATCCAGCTTGCCGTCACGGGCCTGCTGCGTCAGGTTGTGAGTGAAGCGCTGCAGAAGCGAATCGCCTTGAGCAATGGCGTGTCCAGTCTCCTGTCGGGCCTGCCGTGACAAGGCGAACGCCTTCAGCCGGTCGATGTTCAACCGAGCGAGCAACGATTGGTAATGAGTACCGGCATGCCGACCTGGGTTGCGCAACAACGCCAGGATCAGCGCAGCTTCAGTGACGTTGCTCTGGCCCAGCTCGAGATTGGCCAACAGCAGCGCATCCTGAAGCCATTGGATCAACTCCGGCGCGAAGACCGGGTTACGCGAAGCGCCGTGTTCCGCACGCGGTTGCAAGGTTGCGTCCAGCTCGCTCGCGCTTATCCCGGCATCCTGCAACGCGCGCCCGAGCAGCCCTTGTCCTCGCTCCAGCAAACTCTGCAACAGATCTTCCACCAGGACCTTGCTTGCGCCCCGATCCACGCATCGCTCGGCCGAGCGCTCCAGGTCGCGGCGGGTATCCGCGTCCAGCGCCTGAATGAGTTGCTGAAGGTCTACGTTGATCATTTCGTTGGTTCCTGATGAATTCTACTGCTGAGGGTCACTACGCCAGCGGCTCGCTCGTGCCCCAGCCAACTGGCCCATCCCAATCGGCAGGTGTTCCGTTCGCCGATGCGCAATTCGCGTATTTCGTCCCGCCGCAAGACCAGGCGGATGTCGTATTCAAGGGGGTCGCGCAGGGTGAATCGCACCAACGCGCACAACGGCTGGTAAGCGACACCGATCGGCAGGAACTCATGGAAGCGTTGCCAATCCAGTTCCAGGACATGAATGCGGAATTTGCCGCTGCGATCACGAATCCGCTCGCCCAGCACCAGCTCTTCGCTAAGCAGGCTGTTGGCCCTTCCCAAGCGGTTGCGCTGCTCGTCGAGGATGTCCACTCGCCGCTCGATGCACTGCTCCAGGTGCAATTCGGGGTGCTTGAAGTAGTAACGCAGCACGGCTTCGATCAAGGCCGCCGAATGGGCACGAAGGCTCAGCAGCCCCAGGTAAGGCAGCAAGCGCTTCCAGTTCAGTTGGGTATCCCTGCGAATGGCCTCGCCCCTGAGGCCGACGAGGGCGAATAACTGCTCGGAAAACCGGTCCTCGGCGCCATTGCGAAAACTCGCCCGATAACGGTACTTGCGCCAGATAGGCAACATCAGGCGCTGGAGGCGATCATTGAACACGTCGAGAAACGGACGAGTCGGTTTGTCATCGCCCTCTCCCGACACCTGCTCACCATAGAACGCCGGCAAAGGCGAACCTGCGCCCACCAGGCCAATCAGATTCAGGCACAGGCGCGCCCGCAGTTGCCCATGCTCTTCAAAGAATTCGACGTATTCGATATCGCTGGCCGGGAAGCCCAGGCTCGGGTTGGCCTGGAATTCCAAGTGCTCATACAGTGCCTCGTCATCCAGGTGAGGATGGGCTTCGCGCAGCCGATCAATCACCAGCAACACCGCCTGAAACAATGAATATTCGCGTATGCCTCGTGCCAGCGCGCTCATAGAAGCGGCTGCTGGCCCATGCGGGGTGTCCATCGGTACACCTCTCCCTGTGTGCTGTTTACCCGCAACTCGTGATACGAATTCAGGCTGGCATAAAGCGCGAAAAACTCATTGAGAACCGATGCAAAGACAAACACGTCGCCCTCGCCGATGTATCCCTGTGGGTCGATCGTCAGCTCTGTGCACAACCCCCTGACCGGCAGACCGCGATGAAGCCGATCGACAGGCTGATGCTTGATCGACTTGAGACCATCCAGCAGGCGCCTGCTGACTTTCTCCGAATGCTCGTCGTAGTAGCGGGGGAAATCGTAGGTTTCGAGTATCACCTTCAGCGCGTTGACGTCCGCCAGCGACAGGTAGTTGAGCGACATGTTGCTGATGAGCTTCCACAGGAAATCGCGCTCCAGGGGAGGCGCGAAGCTCTGGGTGACCGGGCCGATATTGCGGAAGCCGAGCGACTCAGGGCTTTTTTCGCCCGGCTGGTTGATGTCGCCTGGCTTGAGCTGGCGGGGCAGGTTCTGGTTGGTACACATCAGCTCGATCGAAAGGGTTTCATGGCCCGGTTTGTGCCGCACATCAAAACTCAAGCACGTATCAAGACCGCCATGAAGGAGCGACGGGCGGTGGCGAATGCTGTAATAGGCGCGGTTGCCGGGCACATCGAAACTGGCGTCATGCTCGAATGATTCGAACGGCACGTAGGCTTGGTACCCCAGCCCGCCCGGGCTCCACCCGGTGACGCTTTCAACCGAAAACACACCGCAGTGCTCGGGGGCATATTGGGCCGGCAACAGCAGGTAATCCTCCTGCTTGCCGTCCAGGCGAATCGGCTGGGCATCGTGCTTGAACAAGTTGACGACAGGCGTGCAGTAAAGCTTCACGTTATCCAGCGTTGGCCGTATCCGCTGGGTACCGGTATTGCCAATATCGAAGCGAAGGTCCAACCCGCGCGCCTGTTCCAGCAGCGCTTGCGGCAACCCGTTGATGACGTCCAAGCCGTCGATGTCGACAAACAGGAATTTCTCCTGGAAAGCGAAATACTCTTGCAGATAGCGATAGCCGCGAAAGGTATTCAGGGGATACGGGACCAGTGCGTGCTCTTCAGCAAACCCCACGGGCTGAACCCGAGTGGCGGGGATTCTGAATGTCACAGGCACTCCGTCCGTGGCGCTGACGGACTGGCCGTCGCCGTCCAGAAGGACCACATCGAAATGTTCAAGATTGCGTAACAGATTGAGATAAAGGGTCTGGCTGATGTAACGCTCACCGGCCAGGTGCAGGCGCAGGCTGCCCAACTGCAACTCATCCAGATTGCCCTCGCAATGCATCTGCAGGCGCAGGCCCAGCACCGAACCGTTGCCTTTTACCGAGTGACTGACCCTTGTCAGATCAAGTGCCGACACCTCGGTCGGGTAACACGTGCGAAAACGACAACGTACCCCTTGGATCGGCTTGCTCTCGACCGGCGTGTCACGCTCCACGCGCAATGCATGCCCCGACCGTTGCAGCGGATCGAACTGCAAAATGCTGAACGCCGGCAACGGCCGCATATAGTTCGGCCATAGCAGCTGCATCAGTGAATGGCTCAACTCCGGCAGTTGATCATCGAGCTTCTGGCGAAGACGACCGGTCAGGAACGCTACCCCCTCCAACAGTCGCTCCACATCGGGGTCCCGCCCGGCCTGGCCGAGGTAAGGTGCCAAGGCCGGGTTGCGCTCGGCGAAACGCCGGCCCGACTGGCGAAGCGCAGTCAGCTCACTCTGGAAATAATGGTTGAACGACATGACCTATCCTTGGTTGACCGTGAGTTGGCCGCTGCCGTCCAGACCTGCGGAAAAGCTCACCGGCCCCTTGAGCCCTTCCATGTCCAGCAACGCATCGATGCGCAAGGACAGGCGAAGCGGGTCAGCGTGAGTCGACACCGTCGTGACATGGACATGGCTCAGGCGTGGCTCGTAGGCCTCGATGCAGGCCTGGATGGCGCGACAGGCCTGGTGACGGACATCGTGCAAGCTCAGGCGCATGTCGTTGAGATCGGGCAATCCGTAGTCGGGCGCAACCTGCACACTCCCCGCACGAGTGCTGAGCATCTTCGACAAATGGGCAGCCACCGACGCCACGGCACAAGCCTCGCGGCTCATGCCTGCGCGAGTGTCGCAATCGCCATTCAAGCGTTCGAAGAGGCTGCCATATCCAGTCATCGGTCAGGTCCCGCTCACGCCTTGTCCAGCTTGCCAACCAGCGACAGGGTGAAATCGGCCCCCATGTACTTGAAGTGCGGGCGCACATTCAAGCTCACGCGATACCAGCCCGGCTCACCTTCCACATCGGTGACCAACACCTGGGCAGCACGCAACGGCCTGCGACCACGGACTTCAGCGGTCGGGTTTTCCTGGTCTGCAACGTACTGGCGGATCCACTTGTTCAGCTCGAGTTCGAGATCGGTGCGTTCTTTCCACGAGCCGAGTTGCTCGCGCTGGAGCACCTTCAGGTAATGGGCCAGGCGATTGACGATCATCATGTATGGCAACTGTGTGCCGAGTTTGTAGTTCAACTCGGCGGCCTTGCCTTCGGCACTGGCGCCAAAGAACTTCGGCTTTTGCACGGAACTGGCGGAAAAGAATGCGGCGTTATCACTGCCTTTGCGCATGGTCAGCGAGATAAAGCCTTCTTCGGCCAGCTCGTATTCGCGGCGGTCGGAAACCAGCACTTCCGTGGGGATCTTGGTTTCGATTTCGCCCATGCTTTCAAAATGGTGCAACGGCAGATCGTCAACCGCGCCACCGCTTTGCGGACCGACGATGTTCGGGCACCAGCGAAACCTGGCAAAGCTGTCGGTGAGCCTTGTGCCGAATGCGAACGCCGTGTTGCCCCACAAATAATGCTCATGGCTGTTGGCGACCGTTTCCCTGTAGACGAACGACCTGACCGGGTTTTCCTGCGGGTCATAGGGATTGCGCAACAAGAAGCGCGGCACGGTCAGGCCGATGTAGCGAGCGTCTTCGGATTGACGGAAGCTCTGCCACTTGGCGAATTGCGGGCCTTCGAAATGATCCCTCAAGTCCTTGAGGTCCGGCAGTCCGGTGAAGCTTTCCAAGCCAAAGAATTCGGGGCCGGCCGCAGCAACGAACGGCGCGTGGGACATGCAGGCGACGCTGGACACGTACTGCATCAGCTTCACATCGGGTGAGCTTGGCGAAAAAAAGTAGTTGGCGACGATCGCGCCAACCGGTTGCCCACCGAACTGACCGTATTCAGCGGTGTAGATATGCTTGTACAGGCCCGACTGCATGATCTCCGGCGAGTCCTCGAAATCATCCAGCAGGTCGCTCTTGGAGACATTGAGCATCTCGATCTTGATGTTCTCGCGAAAGTCGGTGCGGTCCACCAACAACTGCAAACCACGCCACGCCGACTCCAATGCCTGGAAGTCGGCATGGTGGAGGATCTCGTCGACCTGGCGACTGAGCTTGGCGTCGATCTGGGCGATCATGCGATCGACCATGGCCTTCTTGACCGGCTCACCGCTGTTCTGGGGCTTGAGAAGCTCTTCGATGAACGCCGACACGCCGCGCTTGGCAATGTCGTAGGCATCGTCCTCTGGCGTCAGGCGCGTTTGGGCGATGATGCTTTCAAGAATACTGTGCTCGCCATTTTCCTGGCTGTGCTGCAGCGCTGCATTGGGATTCATGTGTCGGCTTTCCTTGGCTAGAGATCAAACGCTCGGGGCTGAGAGAGTCAGGCCCAGCTCATCCAATATGCGATCGCGGGACTGGGTATCGGCGAGTACGCTTTCGATGGCTTTGCGAAACGCCGGTGCGTTGCCCAGAGGCCCCTTGAGCGCGACCAGCGCTTCACGCAGTTCCATCAACTTCTTGAGCTCGGGGACTTGCTCCACCAGGCTCGCCGGATTGAAATCCTTCATCGTGTTCAAGCGCAGTTGCACGGCCAACTCCTCGGTGTCGCTCTCTTCCAGGAGGCGGTTTGGCACACTCAGGACCAGACTCAATTCCTGCTTGGCCAACACTTCATCGAAGGTCATTTTGTCGATGCTGATTGGCTTGCGGTCTTCGACCTTGCGTTCGTCCTTGCGACGGATGTAGTCACCAATCGCCATCAACTTGAGCGGCAGCTCAATCTCTTCCTGAGCACCGCCTGTAGCGGGTTTGAAGGTGACATTGATACGTTCCTTTGGCGCGACAGAGCCTTCTTTGGCCATGATTTTCCTTCCTTACAATGGGGACCCGCAGGCCTGTTCAATGACCCGCTCCAGGTCGAGGTGACACAACCTGCGGTAGGTTTCATCCTTGCGCTCGCGCACGAGGTGGTTCTGGGGCAACAACTCGCAGCAGCGATGCAACAGGTGCAGTACCTGCAATGCGAGATCGGGCTCCCACGCATGCAAAGTCGTGTCTTGCAGCGTCTGGTCAAGCGCCTCGAGCTGGACTTTGGCGAGCTCGTATTTCTTGGTCGAAAAGCACAAGCGAGCCATCGCGAACCGCCAAAGGAAATGCGCGCGCTCGCCGTCGATGGTGTGCATTTCCTGCTTGAAAAACTGGACGGCAGCCTTGAGGCCGTCCGAGGCCACGATGAGCTGGGCTTCTTCCAGAGCGAGCTCCCAAGGCGCCGAGGGGTCGATGGCCTCCGCGCGCTGCGCAGCGCTCGATATGTCCAGGCGAGGCATGACTTGGGCGGCGATCCACGCCCGGGTGGATGCATCCGCGAACGGCGCGCCGTCATGCCAGCGCAGCTCGAGGACGCTCGGCAGACGCTGGATGAACAAGGCGAAATGAATCTCCACCTCACGCATGGCCGAGTCGGCGCCCAGCCCTTGGAGGCATTCCCATGCGAGCCTTTGACCGTCGAACCAGAAAGGCGCCTTCGCCAGGCTGGCCTCGATGTCCACCAGCAGATCGGCGTAATGGCCCCGCTGGAGACTTTCCTGATATGCCTTGAGCTTGTCCGCAGGCAGCCTGCGCAATGGAGTGATCTGCTCGGCGTCATGCTCGGGCACGGCGTCGATGCCCAGCCAGAGCAGCGTACGGTTGAGGCGCAGCGCGCGGGCGTCAGTCGCCTTTTGCCTGAGCCACCAGGCGCACAATGGACGCGCACTTTCCTGAAGGGTCCGCAGCGCCTTCTGGGCGTCCTTTTCATGTTCAATCGGGGCGCCAGAGGCCAGCAACTGGGTGGCGGCTTGCTTGACGTGGGCGACCATGGCCCCGACAGCGCCGGGCGGCGGGACGTCGGTGGCACGCATAATCAGGTTTTTGAGACGCCGGCACAGCGGCAGCAATAGAGGCGCGTCATCGCCGAAGTGAGCGACGCAGGTGGCATCGAGGGCTTCGAGCTGCTCCGCCAAACGTTCGAACAGGGCCAGCTGGTTCTTTATCGCAACGTCATCGCTCAACGCCCCTTCCAGGCGGGTCACCAGCCAATGGAAGCTGGCGGCGCGGGTTTTGACCTTGGCCGGGTGAAGCACCAGCCAATGGTTGTCACACAGGTATCGCAGGAGGCCGAGGCCGGCGAGCAGTCCCTGGAAAGACTCTCGTTGATACAACGCCCATGTGAGCCAGATCGCCACGCGCAGATCTTTCGATTGGGTACGCAGCAGGGCTTCACTGTGTTCCTGGATTTTCAGCCAGTCGACTTGACCGCTGCCATGCATCGACTGGGCCTTGCCGAGCTCACGCTCCAAGGCTTCGAACTCATCTGAAAAACGGACGTCCACACCCGAAAAATTCCCGTTGGGAATGGGGGCGCTGGCAAGTGCCAGGTAATGCGCGGACAGTTTTTCGGGATAAGACATTTACAGCCTTTAATAACTATTCAGGCGCGACGGCTTGAAGAGTTTATGGACAGGCAGCGATATGAATTTCAGCGCAACCTGTAGGAAGTTTCAGCACATTAAATGGCAGCATAGGGGCGAGATGTATTCGCCGCTGACGGCCTTTTGATCGGCGCGAAGAATGCCCAGTTTTGAACGATAAAAATGTAGGATTTTTCCGTAAATACGGATGCCATTAACAACGAGGGCTATTAAGTTCTCCCAAGAAGCGGCCCGCTACTATTGTTTAAAAACAAAGGCAAGCCACGTTATGGGTAAAATTATTTAAGCGTTTTTCGACACTGTTTAATTGCTGAGCGCTATGACTCCGTCGGGCTACGTATCCTTGCGCCGTTACCTACAACTACGCCAGAATCCGCCGGCTTGTGCGCCTTGCCCCCGGGCTCTATCGTTTGCCTGCCACTGCCCATCAGTGGTCGGGTTTAGTAGCCCGAGGTTTTCCGGCAAGATGCACGAGTCCTCAACTCAGGCAGGTATCTCAATTCCTGTCCTTGATGGTGACTGTGCGCAGGGCGCTTCGGCGCGCCGGCAATGCTGGAATCCCCGGTCTACTAACCTGCGTACAGCCGCCACCCTTCTTTTAGTAGGGACAGGGTCGCGGCCTAATTTAAGGATTCCAGCTTATGTTCAAAATAACGCCAAACCCTCCAGAAGCAGACCCCAACTCTCCTTATCTGGACGGTCTTAACGCCAAGCAACTCGAAGAAGCCGCTACCCGCGCATTAGACTTTTATCTAAAGCCCAAACCAGCAAAACCAAAAGAAACCATCAAGCCCGGCCAGTTATTCACCGTCGTAAAAGACCTCGACAACGAATGCCTGCTGGCCAACCTCAGCGAGACCCTGGCGTCAGCCGATGCGATGGTCAGTGAACTGGCTTTCGATATGGAAGGCTCCAACCGCCATGTGCTGCTTGGGATCCAGCAGTTGATCGAGCTGGGTTCGTTGCTGGCGAATCGGGCGTTGGATAACGTCGACCCCCGCTAACCGCCACACCGCAATCTTCTGTGGCGAGGGGATTTATCCCCGCTGGGCTGCGCAGCAGCCCCAAATACAGTCAACTCAATTTGCCTGGCACACCGAGTTGTCGGGGTTTAGGGCTGCTTCGCAGCCCAACGGGGATAAATCCCCTCGCCACTTTTCGCTTGGCTTTAGTTTTTCAGGTTCGCAGGAATGCCCGGTGCAGCTCTTCCAGTGTCTGGAAGTGGTGCGCCGGGTTTTCTGCGTTCAGTTCTTCAAAACTGCCGAACCCATACCCCACCGCTGCGGCGTCGAGGCCGTTGTCGCGGGCGCCGATCAGGTCGTGTTTGCGGTCGCCGATCATCAGGGTGTTGGCCGGGTCGAGGCTTTCTTCGGCCAGGAGGTGGGCGATGA
>Ga0307412_10000609_pt1 | contig 21057 bp, 17 predicted proteins | sample DK1Cmetagenome_3_FD_203823 | JGI IMG/M metagenome (GOLD analysis project Ga0307412, IMG submission 203823) | Maize rhizosphere microbial communities from greenhouse at UC Davis, California, United States - DK15-C-1 | ecosystem: Host-associated > Plants > Roots > Rhizosphere > Soil | place: USA...
GCGCCGCACCGGCGCTTCCCTGCGCTCGTCGCGCGGACGCGGCGCAAGCGCCTGCGAGTGTCCGCGTGCCTCGAGTGCGAGGATCATGGCCTCGGGCGTCGACAGCGAGGCCGGTTGAGTCTCCCCGGGCGCGGCAACGCCTTCGGGTGTTTCGACGCCCGCGCGGCGGAGTTCCTCCAGCCGCTTGGCGGCCTGTTCGATGAGGCTGCTCATTGGCCTACCCGTCCTCCGACCATGACAGCCATTGCCACCGGCGTCCGCGGCAATTCACGCTTGGGGCGACCCTGCGCGCTCATGAGCCCTCCCTCACGCCGCCCGGCCTATCAGCAGCACGACCGCGAACACCGCGCTGAACGCCGCGAGCAGGCCGCCGAGTCCGCCGGCGAACAGCCACGACTTCCGGCGCCGGGCGCGCTGGAGCGCTTCGCTCGGCAGCATCGACACCATGCCGAGAATCGGCCGCTTGCTCACGTCGCGCAGCGTGCGGGCCTCGTGGAACGTCGGCGCGATCTGGCTCGCGACGAGGCTCGCCATGACTCCCGCCGCGAGCGACAGCGCGAACGCGATGCCGAGCAGGCCGAGGCGATTCGGCGCGACCGGTTGCGGCGACACGCGCGGCGGATCGATCACGCGGAACTGCGCGCCGCTCGTATCCTGCACGTCCTTGCCCATCGTCGCCGATTCGCGCCGCGCGAGCAGGCTCTGGTACGTCGCTTTCTGCACGTCGTAGTCGCGATTGAGCTGTGTGAACTCGGCCTCGACCTGCGGCACGAGTTGCGCCTGCGACTTCAGCCCGCGCTGCTGCGCCTCAAGGCCGGCAAGCTTGGCGCGGGACGATGCGACAACGGCTTCCGCGTCGGCGAGCGAGATCTTCATTTGCTGGAACACGGGACTCTGGTCGATTGCCGATGGCGCCTTGCGTCCGGCCATCGCCTTGCGGCGCTCGTCGAGCGTCTGCTTGCGTTCCGCTTCAAGCTGGTCGAGCAGGCGCTTGGTCGCGACGACGTCCGGATGCTGGTCGGTGTACTTGCGCAACAGCGTGTCGAGGTCGCGCTTCAGCGCATCGATGCGCGCATCCAGCTCGGGCACCACTTCGCCCGAGGGCTCGATGGGGGCCGGCAGGAACACGGGCTCCTCGCCCGCCAGCTGCTTCTTGTACGAGTCGCGCGCCTGCTCGGCCGACTGCAGCTCGACCCTTGCGTTCTCGATCGCGGCGTTCAGGCCGGCGACGCGCCCGAAATAGTCCTGCCCCTGGCTGTTCGAGGCGACCCCCATGTACTTGAGCTTGAATTCCTTGATGCGGTTCTCGGCCGCCTGCAGGTTCTGCTCGTAGTTCCTGATCTGGTCGTCGAGAAACTTGACCGCCGTCTGCGTATCCTGCCGCTTGTCGCCGAGGCTCGACTCGACGAAGATCGTGAGCAGCGATTGCACGACCTTGCGCGCCTGGTTGGGGTTCTGGTCGCGGTAGCTGATCACGTACAGGTTGGCCGCAACGTTGCCTTCGAGCTTGATCGACTTCGTGATGGTGTCGATCAACTCTTCCCGCTCCGCGTTCGACGGCGCGCGCAAGTCGAGGTCGGCCATGCGGATCAGCCGCTCGACGTTGGGCCGGCTGATCAGCGTGCGGCTCATCAGCTGCACCTGCTGGTCGAGATTCGGCTGAATCGCGAGCCCCGCAAGCAGCGGCCGCAGCAGCGATTCGGTGTCGACGTACACGCGCGCGGTGGCTTCGTAGCGTTCGGGGATCCGATAGACGAGCGCGACGCCGAGGATCGCGGCGACCCACGCGGTGGCGAGGCCGATCCAGCGGCGGTGCCAGATGCCGCGCAACAGGCCGACGATCTGCTGGAAGACTTCCTGCATGGTGCTATGGCTTTCCTAAGTGACGCGCCGGCGGGCGGGGCCTGGAGCCGCCGTCAGAACCAGCTTTGCGGAATGATCAGGATGTCGCCGGGCCGGATATCGGCGTTGGCGGTGATGTCGCCGCGCTTGACGAGGTCGCGCAGGCGCACGCTGTAGAGCTTGCCGCCCTCGGACACGCGGAAGATCCGCGCGGCGTTGCCATCGGCGAAATCGGTCAACCCGCCCACCTGGATCATCACGTCGAGTACCGTCATGTCCTTGCGATAGGCAAGCGCCTGCGGCTTCGCCGCCTCGCCGATCACGCGTATCTGCTCGCTTGCGGGCCCGGTGAAGCCGGTGACGATAACGGTGACGACCGGGTCGCGAATGTACTTGACGAGCGCCTGCTCGATGTCGCGCGCGAGTTGCGTCGGCGTCTTGCCCCAGGCAGGCAGGTCGTCGATCAGCGGCGTCGTGATGTTGCCGTCGGGGCGCACCGGCACGCTCATCGACAGCTCCGGATTGCGCCAGACGATGACGTTGACGACATCGGAAACGCCGATGTGGTAGTTGTAGTCGACACTCGGCGCGGTGGCCGGCGCGGGGGGTAGTTTATCGGTGGCGCAACCCGCGAGCGCAAGCATTCCCGCGACGGCCAGCAATCCGGCGCGTGCCGCTCGAATTCCAGCGTCACTGACCCGCTTCACGAGTTCATCCATTAAATCCTCCGCGTGTCGGGAATTCGGAACGACGATCATACAGGAGCGCCACGCCCGGGCGTCGAGACCAAGCCGACGATCTAGCAGGCTTCGTGCCAAAGACGGTGCGCGGGCGATTGCCGCGAATCGGCCGGCCATCATAGCCGAACGTTCGAGACCGCCGACTCTCGGCCGATGAACGTCGCGCAGCGATGATACGCGGCGCAGCAACGTGATCGACGCGGGCGCACGACGCCGATCGTGCATACAATGCGTACCGCCGCCGCATCGCGCGCCGGCCCAGACTCGATGCGAGAACCCGGATGACCGTTTTTGCAATCGGATGGTCGCATTTACGCGGTTGCCTGGTCATCTCGGCCGCGGCCTCGTTCCTCACGGCGATGTCACCGCCCTTGTCGGCGCAATCGCGCGACGCGTTGTTCGGCGACGAGGCGCCTGCGAAAACCGAGGCCCCGACGATCGCATGGCACGGCTTCGTACGCGGCGAGCTTGCGTACACGTACGGCGAACCGGATCACTGGTCCAAGATGCTTGTGCGCGCCGAGCTGGACGGCCAGGGCGCGCTTACCGACCGTATCAAGTACAAGATCGGTGCGAGGCTCGACTACGACTTCGTCTACGACGTCACCCATTTCTATCCGTCGGACGTCGAAAAGGACCAGCGGATCAACTTCCTCGTTCGCGAGAACTATCTCGATTTTGGCGCCGGCGACTGGGATTTCCGGCTTGGCCGCCAGCACATCGTCTGGGGAGAAATGGTGGGCCTTTTCTTCGCGGATGTCGTTTCCGCGAAGGATCTTCGCGAATTCATCCTGCCGGATTTCGACGTCCTGCGCATTCCGCAATGGGCCGCGCGCGCCGAATACTTCAAGGACGACTTCCACGCGGAGCTGATCTGGGTTCCCGTTCCGAGCTACGACGATATCGGCAAACCCGGCGCGGAGTTCTTCCCCGCGGTGCCGCCGCCGCCTCCGGGGTTCGAGACGCTGTTCGACAACGAGCAGTTGCCCAAGCGCAAGCCGTCGAATACCAATGTTGGCGTACGTCTTTCATTGCTGGCGCATGGCTGGGACATGTCCGGGTTCTACTACGGTAGCCGCGACCAGCAGCCGACGTTCTATCGCGAAATCGTCACGGCGCCGCAGCCGGCGTTCGTCTACCAGGCGCGGCATGACCGCATCAACCAGTTCGGCGCTACGCTGTCGAAAGATCTCGGCTCGGCCGTGTTCAAGGCCGAAACCGTCTACACGCAGGGTCGGAGCTACAACGTGCTGAGTCTCGATGACGATGACGGCGTCGTGCGCCAGAACACGCTCGATCTCGTCGCCGGGCTCGACTTCACGCTTCAGCAGGACACACGCTTCAACGTGCAGCTGTTCAATCGCACGTTCTTCGACCACGATCCGGACATCATCTACAAACGCAACGAGCCCGGATACAGCATTCTGGTGAACCACAAATTCGGGAACCGGCTCGAGGCCGAGGTGCTCTACATCGCGAGCCTCAATCGCAACGACTGGATGGTGCGCCCGCGGCTGATCTGGGGCTTCCAGCCGAATTGGACGCTTATCGCGGGCGTGGACATCTTCGACGGGCCGCCGCTTGGCCTGTTCGGCCAGTTCGACAACCGCGACCGCGTTTACACCGAGGTGCGGTACAGCTTCTGATCAGCCGACTGCGCGAAGTCGGCGCTCGATCTGGCCTTCCTCGGCCGGCGCGAAAAAGTACGGATACAGCGACCGGCGCGTGTGCGCGAGATCGGCTCGGCCACCGAGCTCGGCGATCTCGCGCTCGGCGAAACCGAGATCGAGGCGCAACAGCACGGCGCATGCGCCGATGCGCGGATCGAGCCGCTCGCTGCCGCAATCGACGAATCCGAGCATCTGCTTGTAGAACGCGACGTGCCGGGGATTCACCTCGACGAAGAGATCGAGGCAGCGGTTGATGCAGCGCGCGTGGATGTACGCGATGTGGAAGAGCGCGGCGAGCACGGGCTTGGACCGAACGCTCGCCTCGATCGCGAGCTTCGTGAACTCACAACCCTTGCGCCCGCTTGCGCGAAAGCCGTCGACCTCCTCGCGATAGAGCTGGTCGACGAAGAGTCCGGTCGGTGAATCGAGGCCCACGGAGATCGTCGCCACGATGTCGTCGAGCGTGCACGCGGAGAACGTGATGCGATTCGGCTGAACCCGCTCACCGTTTCCGACCTGATAGCCGCGCCACGCGTAGCGGCGGCGCACGAGCAAACCCGCGGCCTCGCGATGCCCGTGGCTATCGGCAAGGCGTATCTTGAACAGCCGCTGACTTGCAGCGACCTGCGGCTGAAGCGTCTCCGATTCTTCGACACACAATGATTTGAGGGGAACGTGCTGCGGGACGGCGACGATCGTGTTGCCGAATGCGCTCGGCGTGGATTCCCGGTCGTACTGCGAAAGCTGAAGCGCTTCGCTACTGCGGCGTGCCATCACACGGTCCCATGCGTACGCCTTGCGAATCAGTATCGTGCATCGTGTGTAGATCCCCTGTTGTAGTGCTCATCGTTCGCGCGACCGGATTCTCTCATCGATTTCGGCATCGCGAAACTGTCGTCGTGTGGCGACGCCCCTCATATCGATCGGTCGCGTTCTCGAATCACCGCGATCGGGGGTATTGATGACGAAGAAAACAACGACAAAAAAAACCCCGCCGGAGTGGCGGGGTCTTTTTTTGGGTGGGTTGATCAGTTCAGCCGGCGACGCCGCGCGAATCCCAGTCCCGCGATGGCGATGCCGAGCAGCGCCAACGTACCCGGTTCCGGAACGACAATCGACGGTCCCAGCGCGCCGATGATCCCGAACTCCTCGAAGCCGTTCGTGTTGCAGCCCTGTGTCGTAGCATTCGGTCCGAGTACCGTCTTGGGATCCGAAACGCCTTCGGGATTGCAGCCGAGATTGAGCGTCACGACGAACAGGAAACTCGGGTCGAATTGCGACAGATCCATCGTCTCCGCGAAAGTCATGAAATCCGCGTGGCCGGAACCGAGATTGTGGCTTCCTTCGTATGTGGCCCCGCTGGTGGTTACCCCGGCACATCCGACACCTGTCAGCGGATCCCATTGTGGGGTGCAATTCTGCGCGTCCGTGAACTTGATATCGCCGAAGTTGTAGGTCGGATGCGTTTGGTCCCAAGTATTATTGGTCAGCGTGTCGAGCTGCCAGAACCCGACCACCGAACCATTCGAGGGATCGATGACCCGGACCTGGGCACTGAAGAACAGCGAGTCGCCGGCGCCGGTCTGGTTGTAGTCGGCGTAAAACACAGGAATCGTGGACCCGGGCTTGATCGACTCGAGAGCATCCAGCATTTCGCCGACCGTACTGGTCGAGCCCTGTGCGGAAGCAGGGTCGCTGTAGCTCGCCTGGGCGTTCAGCGTGGGATCATAAATGTTGCACGTCTGCGGATCGCCACCCCACTCACATACCCAGCCCGTAACATTGTCACCTGAGCCACCGAGATTGACGGGATCCTGCAGGTTGAAGTCGTTTGTGGCGCCGCCCGCCACCGACGACAAATTGACGAGAATGACGCCCGTTCCGGTCGAGAAATCATACGTGCCGTATTTTGCCGTTGGAATCAGCGATGGCGACACGGTCTGGATGGACTCCAGGATCTTCGCGGAATACGACCAGAAATCATCGTACTTGAAGGCGATCGGGATGCCGTCCATCAGGATGGCGTCCCGCAACTGGCCCGTCGCATCCTGGAACTGGCCGAATGTCGCGGTCGAGCCGTCGCCGGGGAAGGGAAGGGTAAAGTTCGCATCGGCCACGGCGACGCCGGGCGACAATCCGATAACAGCCGCGCCGGCGAGCGCGAGCGCCAGCTTCCTCATTGTGCGATTCATGTTGTCTCCCCCAACAAAAAGACCCGAGCACGCAAACGCAAGGCCCATACCATCGAGACGAGAGCCTTCGAATTCAATCGGTTGCGATCAGCATGTACGATACGAACGGGTGCCGATGTAAAAAAAGCCGACAGCTGAGTGGTGGGATAACGCACCGGCCCCACCCGTCTTCAAAACCTTGTCCTTTCGTCTCCCAACCGGCACCCTCGCGTAATGAAGTTGGTCTTTTTGCTCGCTTTGCGGAGCCTTTCGCGAAATTCACGCAGAACGGCCATTTCCCTGTGCACGGTCGCGTTCGGCGTCTCCGCGCTGATCATCGCGGGTGGCTTCGTCGACGCGCTGCTTCTGAAGCTGCGCGAGGACACGATCCACTCGCAGCTCGGGCACATCCAGATCAGCGACGCACGGCAGGGCGAGGCCGGCGCGAAGGATCCCTTCGCCCATCTGCTGCCAACGTCGCCTGCGGCCATGGCGCCCGTGGCGGCCGCCGCTGGGGTTCGAATGATCACACCCCGCCTCGCCATCAGCGGACTCGTCAGCGTCGGCGAGACGACGCTCTCGTTCAGCGGCCAGGGCGTCGATCCCGTCCGGGAAGCCGACCTCGCCCAGGGAATTGCGGTTATCGCCGGGACGCGTTTGCAGCCAGGGGACGAAGCAGCGGCTGTCCTGGGCGAAGGACTCGCCGCGAGCCTCGCTGTAAAGCCCGGCGACACGGTCGCCCTGCTGGTCACCGCCGCCAACGGAACCTTCAACGCGACCGACGTCGTCGTCCGGGGCGTCTTCAGCACGGTGTCGAAAAGCCATGACGACGTCGCGCTGCGGCTGCCGCTCGCCACCGCGCAGAAGCTGCTTCGCGTGGAAGGCGCTCAGCAATGGCTGGTGCTGCTCGACGACACCGACGCAACGGGAGACGCGCTGCGGCGGCTACGGGGCGCGCTGCCGGCGGAGCGCTACGCGATGACACGCTGGGACGAGGACGCGGATTTCTACCACAAGACCGCGGAACTGTTCGCCCGGCAATTCGGGTTCGTACGCGTCATCGTGCTGGCGATCATCGTGCTCAGCATTCTGAATACGATGACGATGAACGTCCTCGAGCGCACGCGCGAGATCGGCGTCATGCTTGCGCTCGGCGATTCGCGCCGCCGCGTGCTCGCGCTGTTCGCGTGCGAAGGCACCCTGCTCGGCCTCGTCGGAGCGGCCGGTGGTGCCGCGCTCGGGATCGCCGCAGCCGGCGCGCTCAGCGCCGTCGGAATCCCGATGCCACCTCCGCCCGGCATGAACCACGGCTTCGACATCGGCATCGCGCTGTCGCCGCCGCTCGTGGCGATGGCGGCCGCGATCGGTGCAGCAGCGGCCGCCGCGGCGGCGGTGCCTCCGGCATTGCGGGGTGCGCGCCTGCCCGTCGTCGACGCGCTGCGTGCAGTCAATTGACATGACCCGCACTCGCGCGCGTCGCTCGCACGCAGGAATGGCGGCGATCGTCGGCGCATTCCGCCTCGCTCGCCGCAACGTCGCCCGGCAGCGCGCGCGCAGCGCGATGGCGCTGGCCGCGATTGCCCTCGGCGTCGCGGCAATCATCGTCGCCGGAGGCTTCATTCACGACGTCTACATCCAGTTCGCCGAGTCGATCATCCACTCGCAGTACGGCCATGTGCAGGTTCACCGGCGCGGGTATTCGCTGCACGGCACGCAGCGACCGATGGACTATCTGGTCGAACGACCCGCCGAACTGACGGCGAGCGTCGCGCGCCTCACGCAAGGCAATATCGTGCTTTCCCGGCTTCGTTTCGTCGGCCTCGCGAATGCGGGCGGCAGCGACGTCCCGATCGTCGGCGAAGGCGTCGACCCGGCGCTCGAGAATCGTCTCGGCACGTTCGTGCAGCGTGTCGCCGGACGCTCGCTCACCAATGCCGACCGGTATGCGCTGGAGGTTGGCGACGGCGTTGCGAAGGCACTGCGGGTCGCCCCCGGCCAGCCGGTGACGCTCGGCATCGTCACGCCGGACGGCGCCCTCAACAGCCTCGAGTTCGAGGTCGTCGGCGTCTTCAGGACGTATTCGAAGGATTTCGATCAGCGCGCCGTACGTCTGCCGCTGGCGACCGCGCAGGAACTTTTCGCGACGGGCGGCGCCAACGAGATCGTCGTCGTTCTCGGCGCGACGGCGGCAACCGATGCGACGGCGGGGAGGCTGCGCGCCGCGTTGCCCAGCGCCGAATACGAGGTGCGGACGTGGCGCGAGCTCGCCGATTTCTACGGCAAGACCGTCCAGCTCTTCGACCGTCAATTCGGCTTCCTGCAAGTGGTGCTCTTCCTGCTGATCGTGCTGTCCGTGTCGAATACGATCAATGCCGCTGCGTTCGAGCGGCTGCCCGAATTCGGGACGATGCTCGCGCTCGGCAACAGCCGAGGCGACGTGCGCCGCCTGATCCTGCTCGAATGTGCGATCCTCGGCGTCGTGGGCAGCGTCATCGGCATCCTCTTGGGCACTCTCCTCGCGCTCGCGCTGTCCGCGATAGGCATCCCGATGCCGCCGCCGCCGAACACCGACCTGGGCTACACGGCGCAGATCCGGCTCGTGCCGCAGGTGCTGCTCGGTGCGTTCGCCGTGGGAGCGGTTTCGGCGATCGTGGCCGGGGTCGTGCCGTCATGGAAAATTGCGGCGATGGAGCCGGTCGATGCATTGAGACGGGCCGTCTGACCCGATGCAGGTCGACATCGGTTCATCGGCCACACTGCGCGAAGCAAGGGAACCGCCGGCGCGTGCAGTGCGAAAGCCCGTCGTGCGCGTCGAAGGCGTCACCAAGCATTACCGGATGGGCAGCGAGCTCGTCGTCGCGCTGAATGCGGTCAACCTCGTCATCGAAGAGGGCGTCTTTCTCGCCATCGCCGGACCGTCGGGCAGCGGCAAGTCCACGCTTTTGAACCTGATCGGCTGCATCGACACGCCGAGCGGCGGCCGGCTCTTCCTCGATGGCGAGAACGTCGCCGCGCGCACCCCCGACCAGCTCGCGGTGCTTCGCGCGCGAGCGATCGGCTTCGTGTTTCAGACGTTCAACCTGTTTCCGGTTCTGACCGCCGCGGAGAACGTCGAATATCCATTATTGAAATGGCGGATCTCGCGAGCCGATCGCAGGAAGCGGGTCGACAAGTATCTTGCGCTGGTCGGACTGGCGAAGTTCGCAAGCCACCGGCCTGGCGAGCTTTCGGGCGGACAGCGCCAGCGCGTCGCGATCGCCCGCGCGCTGGTGATCCACCCGCGAATCGTGCTCGCCGACGAGCCGACCGCGAATCTCGATCACAAGACGGGCCAGAAAATCCTGCGCCTGATGCGCAAGATCAACCGGGCCACCGGCACGACGTTCGTGTTCTCGACCCACGACCAGAAGGTGCTCGACATGGCGGATCGTCGTGTCGACCTCGAGGACGGAGAAATCGTGCGGCTGGGGGCGCGAATCGACGGCGAATGGCGATTCGCCGCCGAACGGGACAAGCCTTGACCCCGCCCGGAAGCCAAAACGCTGATAATGCGCTCTAACGAACCGCCAGCGAGAGAAGCTTCATGAAACCCGGAAAATGGATGCGCCATCTGACCGTCGTCGCGATTGTCGCGTCTGCGGCGACTGCCTCGGCTATCGCAGTGGCGGTGGTGATCGAGCCCAAGTCGGCGATCGAGGCGGAGACGGCCCGTGTCAAAGCCGAATCCGATCGCATCATCTACCTCCTGACGATGAGAGAGTTCGACAAGGCCCTTGAGCTCGCGACGAAACTGATCGGGACCGATCCGAAGGATCCGAACGGGTACAACCTCCGGGGAGCGGCCTACGCGGGGAAGAAGGATCTGCCGAATGCGCGGAAGGACTTCGAAGAGGCGATCAAGCTCCAGCCGAATTACGCGCAGGCGTTGTTCAACCTCGCACAGCTCGACATTCAACAGAAGGATCTGGCGAGCGCACGCAACCGGTATGAAGCCATCCTTGCGAAGGATCCGAAGAATGTGGAGGGGATGGTCGGACTGGCGGATATCGAGACCGCCAACGGTCGAACTCAGGAAGCGCTCGGGTGGCTGCAGAAGGCCAAAGCCGCTGATCCGGAATCGATCACTGCGCGACTCGCTCTCGGCTCTCATTATTTGCGTCAGAGAGACGCCGCCAAGGCGATGGCGGAACTGTCCGACGCGCAGCGCTCGCATCCCGACGATGCCCGCCTGCTGGATTTGCTCGGCCAGGCCCAGTCGTTGAACCATCAGCCGGTTCTTGCGCTCGCGACCTATCGCAGGCTCGTTTCGACGTACCCTGAGTCGGCCGCGGCGCACTATCGCCTCGCGATCGCGCAGCTCGATAACCAGGATCCTTCCGCGGCCGCAGAGAGCCTCAGGACGGCCGTACAACTCAAGCCGGACTACGTCGAGGCCGTCGATCGTCTCGTGGACCTCGAGCTTGCCCAAGGACGCTCCGACAAGGCTTTCAGGCTTGCCAGGGATCTTCAGAAAGCGATGCCCAAGTCACCGGCCGGGCTGACGCTCGAGGGTGACATTCTGCTGCGGCAGAAGCGCTATGCAGACGCATCGAAGGTGTATCAACGCGCGTTCACACTTGGCCCGAGCGGTATGCTCGTCGTCAAGCTGCATGCCGCCGAGAGCAGGGTCGGAAGCCGCGAGAAAGCCGATGCGAGGCTTACTCAATGGCTGCGCGACCATCCGGACGACGTCGGAGCACGGCAGTATTGGGCGATGCAGAATGTCAAGGCGGGCAACCACAAGCTGGCGATCGAGCAATACCAGCAAGTGCTCCAGAAGGCGCCCGACAATGCGCTGGTCCTGAGCGATCTGGCATTGCTTTATCAGCGTGAGAAGGATCCGCGCGCGCTTTCCACGGCCGAGCGCGCCTACAAGCTCGTCCCCGACGCGTCCGAGACTGCCGATGCGCTGGGGTGGATCCTGGTCGAACGCGGCGATACGGCGAAGGGCCTCGAGCTGCTGCAAAAGGCAGCCGCAGCGGCCCCGCGAGACGCCCAGGTTCGGTATCACCTGGCGGTCGCGCTCGCCAAATCGGGCGATAAGCGAACGGCGCGAAAGGAGCTCGAGTCGCTTCTGGCCGGCGAACGGGCATTCCCGGAACGGGAAGCGGCCGAGCGGATGCTGAAGCAGCTTTGACGGAGCGGCTCTGACAGTAGCGGCCGTCGCGGTCGCGCTACGGCCGCTGTACCGTCCCTGGATGTCGAAGAATTTTGCAGCGCGGGACGGGCCTTTTGGGACAGGTTTTCCGGCCGGGCAAGGAATGGAATCGAAGACCTTGTTCGGAAGCCCGCCCCGTGTTCGGAACGCCCGACGACTCGCCAATCCCACGACCCAGGGCCCGCGCGCGGAACGAGGGGCGGGCGAGTCATGGCCCGCATGTCGTCTTTCTTTACAGCCGGGCTCCGACGAATCCCATCGAGACAGCGCCTGCCCACTGCTTTTATTGCAGAATCAGCGAGATACGACGAGAGCCGCCGAGGTGGCACAACCCATGCGTTACTACGCCCGGCAGCATTCGTACGATCCAACCAAGGGGGTTTTGCATCATGAACATCAAAAAGCTGGCAGTGGCGTTTGGCCTCGGCTTGTCGTTGGCGTGCGCGGCAGGTACGAGCAGCGCGCAAATGTCGTTCGAGGACGACGATATCGACTTTGTGCTGCGGAATGGCAGCATCGTGACGTCGGGCCCGCTCCTGGTCGGGGACGTCTTCGTCAGCATCTTCGAGATTCCGGTCTTCACGATCAACGGCCAAAATGCGCTTCCGGCCGGATCGGAGCTGACCGGCGTCGCCGCGTCCCAGATCACCAGTATCGTGGGGACCACCGTAACGTTCGGCGCGACGACCGCAGGGCTGGACTTTTTCCTGGCCATGGGAACGGACCCCGATCCGACGGTCATCGGCGGCGGTGCGGGGGGAGGCGCGACCATCGCCATGTGGATGGACTCGTCGCCTGACCTCGAGGTAAACCGGACTGTCAATGTGGCGTCGAACTGCACCAACCTTACTGACTGTCTCGACCGTGCCACGGACGGTTCCCTGTTCCAGGTCGATGGGTTCGCCGGCGATCCGGACGAGCGTTGGATTGCCACCGCCACCGCGGCCGGCCTCGACATCGGGTTGATGCATGCTGCCGGCAGTGCCGTTCCAGTGGCAATCGTCGACATCGCACAGACGACGCTGTTCAACGCGACGGGGCCGATCTCGTTCCAGAACGTGCTTACCCAGGCAGCCTGTGCCAACACGGTGGGGTGTGTAGCCGGTCCGGTGGGTAGTGCGACGATCACGGGCGGTAGCGGACTCGTCAACGGCGCCGTCGCCCACAGCGACTTCGATTTCGACAAGCTGCAGGCGGTCCCCGAACCGGGCGTGCTGGCCTTGCTGGGAATCGGGTTGTTCGGACTCGCGGGCATCCGTCGTCGCAGCCAGATGTAACGCGGACGAGTCGACTTCGAAAGGGGCTGGCGCTGCCAGCCCCTTTTTCTTTTGTCGCGTTGCCGGTCGCGATACCCTTCCGCGTCGCCGGCTCGATACCGTCCAACTGCACGCTGCGCCTTTTCCGCCCGCCAACTGAGTTAGACTCGCCTGATTCCGAGGGAGGGTCGTCAGCACCGGGGTCGACCCCGGCGTCCGAAAATCGAGCAGATGCCTTCAACGCATACGTCCCGGGCTCTCGGGCCGGGCTTCGGTAAGACGATCGCCGCCATCCCCGTGCGCTCGTCGCTGCAGCCGATGTGCGTTCGGGAAGGCGATGCGATGCCGACGCAGGTCGACGACACGCCGGCGCTCTTCAAGATCGGGCTCGCGGACGAGCTCGAGATCACCGGGGGCCAGATCGAGGAGTTGGGTGGACGCACCGAGCTCGTGCGCCGCAACCGGTCGTTGTATCCCTGCTTCTTCTCGGCGCGCGAGGCGGCCGGCATCGCAAACCGCCTGCGCGCGCTCGACTGAAGCGTTCGCATCGCGTCACGGCTCATTCCTCACGTTCGCGCCGCCATGGCGAAACCGCCACCCGCTCCCGCTTCCGGCGACACGATCGTCGCGATTCCGCGCTCGTCTCGGCTCGAGCCGCTCCTGCACAATCCTGGCGAGCTCGACGAGGGCCGCGAGCTCAGGGAAACGCGGTTCAAGATCCGCCTCGCCAATACCGAGGGGCGGCGCAGCACGGCGAGCTACCTGATCGAGCGCCGCTACGCGTGGCGCGGCTACCAGGTGTCCCCGCTCGGGGGAATGCCGGCCAACCTCATCACGCTCGCGGCGTTCGACAATGACCAGCCGATCGCGACGCTGACGGTGGGCACCGATTCGGACAGCGGCCTCGCCGTCGAGCAGCTCTACCCGGCCGAAGTCGCAGGATTGCGCATCCCCGGCGCGCGGCTGTGCGAATTTACGAAGCTGGCGGTCGATAACATGATCCGCTCGAAGTCCGTGCTGGCGGCGATCTTTCATATCGCCTATATCCATGCACGGAACCTGCGCCAGGCCACGGACCTCCTGATCGAGGTGAATCCGCGGCACGTGAGGTTTTACCAGTCGATGCTGGGGTTCGAGGTCATCGGCAACGAGCGGATCGACCCGCGCGTCCAGGCACCCGCAGTTCTGCTACGGCTCGACCTGGCCTACGCTGAATCCGAAATCGCGCGGTGGGGCGGGCATCGCGAGCTAGCCGGCGACACGCGGCTGCTCTACCCCCTCTTCTTCTCGATTGCGGAAGCGCAGGGTATCGAAGGCCGGCTGCGTGCGCTCGAATAATGTCGCGCTTGCCGGCTCAAGCCTGGCCGTCTGGATGCGGCGGACGCTCGACCAGCAGCGCGGCCAGCGGCATCCGCAGTGAGCGTGCCCGCGGTGCCGGTCCTTCGCCGACGCGCCCCATGAAGACGGTGGTTTCAACGTCGGGCGCAACGATCCGGTCGAAATGTGCCTCCAGGTCCTTCGCGCGTTGCCAGATGGCAGGCGATGCCGTGAATGGCCGGTCCTGCCGCGCATAGCCCGCGAAGATCGACGGCGACATCTCCGGTTGGAGCTGCAAGCCCTCGCGCGTGGCGGTCAGCCAGAACCGCTGCATGGCCCGACCCGCCGCGACGTAGTCGTCGACGGTGCGCGGCGCGTCGCGAGCGATGATCAGGAAATGCGCCGCGCATGCGAGGCTCGGGACGACGTCGAGCTGAATGCGCGGCGCCAGCGTACCCGCGAGATACCGGTTGAAGAATCGCACGCGCGCCCAGTCGCGCATCACGAAGGCCATCAGGCGCGTCGTCAGCGGATCGAGTCCGATCGCCGCATCAGGCACCTTGTCCTCGCTGAACCGGCTGTTCCAGGCGATGACGCAGCGATGGGCCTCGTACGCCTCGGGCGCGGTCAGGCGGAGCGCAGACGTCCGGAACATCAGCGCGGCAACCGCGCGCCGGTTCGCGGCTCCCTCGAGCCAGCGCACCGAATGTTCGGACCCTACTGCCGCTTCGAGCGTGCGCTTGACGGCCACCGACAAAGGACGTGTGGCAAGGGCACGCCGTTGCACCGACCGCACGGCGATGAATGGCGCCAGAGGATCCGCCTCGATGTCCGAGGCCTCCTCGAGCCGAACGTCGAACGTCGGCCGCGTGTCCGGCGCATCGGTGCGGCGTGCGATCGACGCGCGCATCGAATGCGTGCTGGCCGCGATCGCGATGTTCTCGAGCAGCGCGCCGAGCGCGATCTGGCTCGGCCTGCCGTCGATGTCGTACAGGCACCACTCACGGGTGTCGAAGCCATGCACGATGAAGCGGCGCTCGTCGAGCAGCTCGAAACGCCAGGGTTGGGTGTTGTCGCCGCTCGGCGCCCAACGCGCAAGATCGAGGATCTTCTCGATGACCCGCATCGGTGCTAGCGGCGAAACTGTCGCCGTGCGATCGCGAGCACCAGGCGCTGGTACAGGCTCCTGTTGCCGCGGCGTCGATGCGTCTTGCGCAGCCGATGCGTGTAAGCGTCGAAATGCATGCCGTGTGGCGCGGCGAGCACCTTGCCGCGCCCGAGCAGGAGCTTCAGCACCTGCGTGGCCGCGACGCCGGCGCAGATCTCGCATGCCATCGGGGTCGAAGGTCCAAACTGTTCCTTGAAGTTGACACGCGACGGATCGACGAGATACCGGCGATGGAGCATCGCGGGCGCGACGCCGAGCAGGAAGCGGAGCGCTTTCTCCGGCTCACTCGCGCCTTCGAACCGGAAGTATTGCGCGAACGACATGCGTCCGGGCAGGAAGTTGAGCATCGCCGCGCCCATGCCGATCGGCGCCACCGTGACGGCAGGGATCCGCTTCGCGTAGCACGCGGCGAACGTCTTCTCGCGGATGTCGAAGGCGAAGAAGTCGAGGCCGTCGACATAGATATCGACGCCGTCGAGGAACGCGTCGAGGTTCGCCGCGGACACGCCGGCGGGAAACTTCACGACGTCGAGATCGGGGTTCACGGCCCGCGCCATGTCGGCCATGACGTCAACCTTCGGGCGGCCGATCGTGTCGAGCGTGGCGCCAGCCTGGCGGTTGAAGTTGACGAGGTCGAACCGGTCGTGGTCGGCGATGTGAAACTTGCCGATGCCGAGGCGCGTGAGGGTCAGCAGATGGACGCCGCCGACACCGCCCAGGCCTGCGATGGCGACGCGTTTGTTCCGCAGCTTTCCCTGCTCCGCTTCGGTGACCCAGCCGAGATTGCGCGAGAAGGCGCTTTCGTAATCGAACGGCATCACGTCGGCTTGCTGCACGCGCGCCGCCATTGCGGATGGCATCGCATCGAGCCCGCGCGGCTCATTCAAGCTTCTTCAGGTAGTCCTTCGTGAAGACCTTGTCCGGAATGTCGCGCAGCTTCATCGCGCTGTACTCGAGGACCGAGCGATCGCCCACGTGGAGCGGGTCCTCCATGACCAGCCGCGTGGGGCGCTGCCTGCCCGCCATCTTCTCGTAGTTCTCGTAAATGCATGTCTTGAGCAGGCGGTTGGACAACGAGTAGAACTCAGCCTTGTACGGCGCGGAGTTCGACTCGCGCACCCAATAAACGACGCGCTGGTACGTAACGCTGCGGTCGATGGCCACGAGCTCGAGGACGTTGTACTTCTCGCCGTCGATCGTCTCCATGCGCAGCAGGCGCGGATTGTAGTCGCCGGTGAAGTTCGCACGCGCGAGATCGCCGTTCGCGACCTGCCCGGTGAGCCGCTGCGACAGCGACAGCCGCACCGGCTGCGACACGTTGGGCAGGAATACCCACAGCTCGCGTCCCTTCATCAGCAGGATCTGTCCACGCTCGGATGCCGGCTCGGTGACCATGACGACCGTGTTCTCGGGACCCTTCGACAGCACGCGATACTTTCGCTCGTCGGAGGCCTTGTCCTTGCCGGTCGTAACGATCGTTACGTCCACCTGGAACGCTTCGGCGGGCAGTCGGATGCGGTCCGCTTCTTCGACGATGCGCCGCGCGTTGGAATCGTCGACCGGCACCCGCGCGTCCTGACCCAGGGCGAGGGTCGACGTCAGCGCTGCCAACAGCAATGCGAGGAACGAGGTCATCGGACGGAGAAGCCGCGAACTGAGCGGTGCGGCAAAGAAATGGCGCGCCCGACAGGATTCGAACCTGTGACCCTTGGCTTCGGAAACCAATACTCTATCCAACTGAGCTACGGGCGCGTCGATACCGGATTATAGCGGCCGCTCGCCCATCTCGCCCGATGCGCGGTCGCGAGGCGCGGATGGGTCAGTATAATCGCGGGTTTGGCCGGCGCTTCGGCGCAAGCCCGCCGACGTTCGCGACGGCGCACCCCCTCGAAGAACCCTTTCGCTCATGCCGGAACACGACCCGCACTCCTCGCCGATCAAGACTCCGAAGCAGCTCATCATCGTCGTGCTGCTCGCGTTCCTCGTGCCGATCGTCGTCATCGGCCTGCTGTCGCAGCTCTTCACCAGCACGCGTCACGACGCATCGGGCGACGAGCAGCGCGTCCTCGCGCGCATCAAGCCCGTCGGGACGGTGGTGATCGCCGAGGCGTCCGGTCCCAAGGGCAACCTGACGGGCGAGCAGGTGTACGGGCAGGTGTGCAAGACCTGTCATGAGGCTGGCATCGCCGGCGCGCCGAAGACCGGCGACAAGGCGGCGTGGGGGCCGCGCGTCGCGCAAGGCGAGAAGACGATGGTGCAACACGCCATCGCGGGATTCCAGGGCAAGACCGGCGTGATGCCGCCGAAGGGCGGCAGCACGGACCTGACCGACGAGGAAGTGCATCGCGCCGTCGTGTATCTTGCCAACCAGGTGGGTGCCGGCTGGAAGGAACCGCCGCCGACCGCGGTTGCGGCCGTACCCGCCGCCCCGGCAGCGAAGGCTGCGCCCGCTGCCGCGGCGCCGGTCGCGTCCGCTGTCGCCCCGGCTGCTGCGACTGCTCCTGCCGGGGCACCGGCGACCGTCGCGACTGCGGCACCCGCCGGCGGCGCGAAGGCCGACGGCAAGGCCGTCTACGACAAAACCTGCCACGTCTGTCACGCGACGGGCCTCGCGGGCGCGCCCAAGTTCGGCGACAAGGCCGCGTGGGCGCCGCGCATTGCCACCGGCATGCAGACGCTGCACAACGCCGCGATTCACGGCCTGAACGCGATGCCGCCGAAGGGCGGCAACATGGCGCTCTCCGACGCCGAGGTGATGGCGGCGGTCGATTACATGGTGGGCGCCGCGAAGTAACTTCGCACATCGGCGTCGACGATATCGGGGTCGGAGCAATAAGTCGCCCGGCAAGAAGGTCGGCTTTGGCCGATGGTCGTCGCGCGACTTATTGCTCTGACCCCGATGTCTGGTTCGCCACCATCGCCTTCAGCGCCTGCAGCCGCGCACTGCCGGCGGCCTTGGCCTTGGTCGCCTCGTCCGCCGACAGCGGCTGATCCGCGTAGCGCACGTCGTCCTGCGCGAGCTCGGCGAGGAACCGCGACGGCGCGCAATCCACTTTCTCGCCGGCGCGCTTGCGCGTGCGGCAGTACGACAGGTGCAGGCTGCGCTCGGCGCGCGTCAGCCCGACGTACATCAGCCGCCGCTCCTCCTCCACGTTGCCGGCGTCGACCGCCTCGCGGTGCGGCAGGATGCCCTCCTCCAGTCCAACGAGAAACACATGCGGGAATTCGAGGCCCTTCGCCGCGTGCAGCGTCGACAGGCGCACGGCGTCGGGCGACTCTCCTTCGCGTTCCTCGAGCATCGTGATCAGCGCGATCATCTGCGTGAGCTCGAGCAGGTTCCTGCCGTCCGCTTCGCCCTTGCGCGCGAGCCAGCCGACGAAGTCGTCGACACTCTGCGTGCGCGCCTGCGCGTCGCGGCGATCGAGCGTCGCTGCGAGCCAGTCGGCGTAACCGATCTTCCGCATCAGCTCGTCGAGCAGCCTGCCCGCCGGCTCGCGCTCGGCGCGGTGGCGCAGGCCGTTGATCAGCGCGCAGAACTCGGATAGCGCCGCGCGCTGCCGCGCCGGCACGGCGGCTTCGAGCGCGGGCTCGAACACCGCGCCGAACAGGCTCATCGGACGGCCCTTCGGGCTCCGCTGCGCGACTTCGCCGAGATGGGCGAGCGTCGTCTGCCCGACGCCGCGCTTCGGCGCGGACAGCGCGCGAACGAACGCGGGGTCGTCGTCCTCGTTCGCGATCAGCCGCAGGTACGCGACGATGTCCTTGATCTCGGTGCGCTCGAACATCGATTGCCCGCCCGAGATCTCGTACGGGATCGACTGCGCGCGCAGCGCGGCCTCGAACGCGCGCGCCTGGTGGTTGCCGCGATACAGGATCGCGTAATCGCGAAACTGCGTCCGATGCTCGAACTTGTGACCCGTGATGCGGCGCACGACGAGCTCAGCCTCGGCCTCCTCGTCGGCGGCCGGCGTGACGCGCAGCGGATCGCCGTGCGCGAGCTCGGTCCAAAGGCGCTTGTCGAACAGCTTCGGATTGTTGCCGATCAGCGTGTTCGCGCAGCGCAGGATGCGCACGGTCGACCGGTAGTTCTGTTCGAGCTTGATGACCCGCAAGCCGGGATAGTCGCGCGGCAGCGCCGCCAGGTTGTCGAGGGTCGCGCCGCGCCAGCCGTAGATCGCCTGGTCGTCGTCGCCCACCGCGGTGAACGGCGTCGCGTCGCCGACGAGATGCCGGAACAGGCGGTACTGCGCGGGATTCGTGTCCTGGTATTCGTCGATCAGCACGTGCGCGCAACGCGCCTGCCAGCGTGCTCGCGCGGCGGCATCGCGCTCGAACAACGCGACGGGCAGCGCAATCAGGTCGTCGAAGTCGACGGCGCGATAGGCCGCGAGCGCATCGCCATAGCCGGCGTACGCGCGCGCCGCGACGAGCGCATCGTCGTCCGAAGCCTCGCGCAGCGCAGCGGCAGGCGGCGTCAGCGCGTTCTTCCACTGGCCGATTCGCCACTGGATCGCGCGCGCCCGCGCGCGGTCGGCCGTGCCCGCGAGCTCCGCGACGATCGGCTCGGCGTCGGCCGGATCGAAAATCGAGAAGCCGGACGGAAGGCCGATCGTCCGAGCCTCGGCACGGACGATCGCAAGGCCATACGCGTGAAACGTCGAGATCGCCATCTTCGCCGTGGCGTTGCCGGCGTCCGAGCGCTGCAGCGCCGCCTGTGCACGCTCGCGCATCTCGCGCGCCGCCTTGTTGGTGAACGTGATCGCGACGATCTTCTCCGGCGCGACGCCGCGCGTCACGAGGTGCGCGATCTTCGCCGTGATGACGCGGGTCTTGCCGCTGCCGGCGCCGGCGAGCACGAGCAATGGCGCGCTGTCGTACCGCACCGCGTCGCGCTGCGCGGCATTGAGCGAGTGCTGCAAGGGAAGGTTTCCGGAAGTGCGTTGCTACAATGGCCGATTCTACGCACACTCCATGCCGCACTACGCGATCGGCGACATCCAGGGTTGCCATGCCGAGTTCTGCGAGCTTTTGTCGCTGATCGGCTTTTCGCCGGCGAGCGACCGGCTGTGGCTCACCGGCGATCTCGTCAATCGCGGACCCGACTCGCTCGGCGTGATGCGCGAGGTCATGGCACTCGGCGAATCGGCCTTGACGGTGCTCGGCAATCACGACCTGCATCTGCTCACCGTCGCGGCGGGCCATCGTGACGCGCACCGCGACGACACGCTGGCGCCGATCCTCGAAGCGCCGGACCGTGGCGACCTGCTCGACTGGCTCGCACGACGGCCGCTCGCGGTTGCCGGCGGCGGCATGCTGATGGTGCATGCCGGCGTGCTGCCGCAATGGACGACTGCGGACGTCGTCGCGCTCGGACGCGAAGTCGAGGCCGTGTTGACGAGCGAGCGCCGCGACGCGTTCCTGCGCGTGCTCTACGGCAACGAGCCTTCCGCGTGGCGCGACGATCTCGAAGGCGACGACCGCCTGCGCGCCATCGTCAATGCGCTGACGCGCCTTCGCTTCTGCACGTCCGACGGGCGCATGGAGTTCAGGGAAAAGCGCGGCGCCGTGCACGCGCCGCCGGGATTCGCGCCGTGGTTCGCACATCCAGGCCGGCGGACCGCATCGTCGCTCGTCGTCTGCGGCCACTGGTCGACACTTGGGCTTCTGCTCGCGCCCTACGTGCTCATGCTCGATTC
>Ga0307412_10000611_pt1 | contig 21037 bp, 38 predicted proteins | sample DK1Cmetagenome_3_FD_203823 | JGI IMG/M metagenome (GOLD analysis project Ga0307412, IMG submission 203823) | Maize rhizosphere microbial communities from greenhouse at UC Davis, California, United States - DK15-C-1 | ecosystem: Host-associated > Plants > Roots > Rhizosphere > Soil | place: USA...
CAAGCGCTCCCCCTTCGAGGCATCGTTCCCCGCCTCCGAGGCGCTGCTGCGCCGCGAGCTGAAGGCCATCTCGGGCTACAACGTCGTCATCGAGCTCGACGTCGCCGAGAACGGCATCCGCGTCGACGGCGGGCTCAAGGCCCGCGCCACCGTCGCCACCCCCGGCGTCCGGCTCGCGTTCACCACCGCCGACCTCGGCGACATCAACTACGCGACTGACCGGTTCACCACCTGGCAGGACAACTTCCGCGCGATCGCGCTCGGCCTCGAGGCGCTCCGCAAGTTCGCCCGCTACGGCCTGTCCGAGGGCAACGAGCAGTACCTCGGCTTCCGGGCGCTCGGCACCGGCACCCTCGCCCTGGGCCGCGACGAAGGCCGCGACGTCGTGACCGACCGGCCCGGCCTGTCCCGCCGCGACGCCGCCGGCATCATCGAGCGCGTCGCCGTCGGCGACGAGGGCGTCACCCGCGCGAACACCATCCAGAAGATCCTGTCCGACTCCGCGTTCCGCGCCGACCTCATCAAGGAGGCCCGCCGCATGGTCCACCCCGACCGCGGCGGCGACCAGTCCGTGTGGGACGAGGTCGACCGCGCCGCTCGAGCCCTCGCCTGACCCACCCACCCACTGGAGGAACCACCCGTGCCCGACCTGTCGCTCCCCATCCACGCCGTCCTGTCCCTCGCCGACTGGCACGACACCAAGGCCGAGAAGGCGCGCCGCTTCCCCGGCCCCCTCGAGGTCAACGTCGACGTCATGAAGGGGAAGGCCGTCGTCCACGACGAAGCCGCCCGCCGGCTCCGCGAGCTCACCAACCCCGTCCGCAACCAGCTCGCCACGGTCGCGGTGTCCCACCTGCCCGTGTTCAACCTCGACGTCACCCACGACGGCCCCGTCGGCTGCGTCTGTGGGGACCTGGAGACCGACTTCGACGCCCCCGACACCCGCACCGAGCAGTGGGCCGACCACCTCGCCAGCGCCATGCTCGGGCTGGACCGCTGATGGCCGACCGCCCGTTCTCCGTCGGGTTCGAGGAGCGCGTCCACCGCGTCGCCAGTGCGGAGTACCACCGCATCGGCGCCCCCGTCGTCGCGCTCTGCGGCACCGTGTTCGTCCCCAAGACCTTCGACCCGCCGCCGGAGCTGCCGGAGTGCCGCAGGTGCGCCGAGGCCGAGGTGTCGCTGCTGTGGCACGTCGTGTTCGAGACCACCGACAAGGCCGAGGCGCTGCAGCGCCGCCTCGACGCTCCGGCGGTGCCCTGATGGCCCAGCCCGTCCTGCCGCCGCTCCACAGGCCCCCGCCCGAGGCTGCGCTGTCGCTGTTCGGCATGCAGACCCCCGACGGGTGGGAGTACGCCTGCGTCGCCTGCAACGCCACCTGCGTCGTACGGCACCGCTGGTCCCGCTTCGGGAACAAGCACAACGGGTGGGGCGTCTACCGCTGGCTCTCCGGCGGCAACGGTGCCGGGACGTGGTGTCCGACCCACGCCGTCGAGGAGACCCGGAGGCGGGCTCGTGGCCGATGAGGACAAGCGGCTCATCCCGCGGGGGTCCTGCTCGTGGTGTGGTCACAAGCCACACGCCGACCGCTGCGGCTCCACCATCCGTACCCGCGTCCCCATGCCCCACGGACGCGACGTCGAGGCCGCTCCCTGCCCCTGCGCCCGACGGGAGCCCTCCGGTGCCTGAGCTCGACCTGTTCGGCGACCCCGTCGTCGAGCCTCCGCCGCCGCCCGTCGACGACCGCTCGGCCGGCGTACGCCGCACCGCCCGCCAGCTCGAGGCCATCCGCAACGGCCAGCACCCGCTCGCTGGGATGGGGCCGCTGCACCCCGACGCCGACCGGTCCGCCTCCCGCGACGACGGCCCCAACCTGCCGCTGCGCTGCGGCTCGTGCGTCCACCGCATGCAGGGCGGCGGGCCGTCCTCGAGGACGTTCCCGAAGTGCGACGTCGGCCCCCGCTCCCACTCCGAGGCCACTGACGTCCGCGCCTGGTGGCCCGCCTGCAACGCCTACCAACCCAACCCGAAGGAGACCTGATGTCCGACCCGACCCCGCCCCTCACCGCCGAGCAGCTCGCCGACCGCGTCGACGCCGCCCTCCGCCGCGCCGGCACCGAGCAGCAGCCCGTGCTGCTGGACGCGCTCTCGTGGGTCCACATCCGCGACACCCTCCGCGGCCTGCCTTCCGCACCAGCCGCGCCGCTGCTGCCGCAGCTCGACGCCCTCAAGTTCGACGTCGCCGCCGACAGCAAGGAGCCCGCCCTCGAGCTCCGCTGCACCAGCTGCGACTCGACCGTCATCGACGTCGTCGCCGGCGACGACCTGCGCCCCGCAGTCCGCGCCGCCCTGACCCACTCCGAGGAGTGCTCTCGCGAGCGGGTCACCCGCATCGACGACCTGGCCCGCGACATCCGCGGCATCGACGGCGACCACCAGCTCGGCGCCGGCGCTCTCGCCGAGCGGCTGGTCGACGCGGGGTGGCGGCGATGAAGCTCCGCCGCATGTGCGGCGGAGGCGTACGCAGTTCACGCTGGCGCGACCTCCGGCCCACCACATCGGGCTCCAGCGCGTGGGCGCTCATCCACGACCGCACCGGCCTCGCGCTCGTCCTCCGTGACCCGGCCGGCGACTGGCCCCGCCGCGACCCCGCTGTCCGGCGGGCCGCGCGCCGCGCATGGGTCGCCGACCAGCGCGACGAGCTCGCCTTCCGTCGCGCCCGCGCCGTCTGCTGGACCATCGGCCACCGACCCGACCCCGTCGAGTCGTGGTGCTGCCTGCGCTGTCGCTGCGCGACCGGAGTCGGCTGATGCCCCACATGTGGACCGAGCGGACCGTCGAGTTCGTCCCCTACCCCGGAACCGACCGCGACGCCTGGGACCGCCTGTTCGACGCGCTCCCCGACCGCTACTGGACCCGCCCGGCGTGGGTCCGCCGCTTCCTCGAGCTCGGGTTCTCCGCCTCCGGCCTGACCATCGAGGTCGTCCGCTGGCCGGTCTGGTACCCCGCATGGCTCGCACGGCGCGTCATCGTCAACCTCGCCGTCGAGCACGGCGTCGGCGGCGAGGCGACGTACGTCGTCAAGCGGGTGAGCCTGCTGTGAGGCTCGCGATCGCCGACCCGCCCTACCCGCCGCGGTTCACCGAACGCCACGACCGACCCGACGGCAAGCCCCGCCTCGTCGTCCGCTCCAGGGCCCAACGCTGGTACTCCGACAACGGCGTCCGCGGCGCAGGAGACCGACCCGCCGACCACCACGCCGACGCCTCCGAATGGGACGACCCAGCCCGCCACCGCGCCCTGCTCGAGCAGCTCATGGACGAGTTCGACGGCTGGGCCATCGCCACCCCAATGGACGGCGTCGAGCACTACCGGCCCCTCCCCATCCCCTGCCGCGTCATGGTCTGGTACCGCCGCAACGCCCAACGCGGCGACTACTGCATCGCCAACGTCACCGAAGCCGTCATCGTCTACCCGCCCGTCGCCCGCCGCGCCAAGGGCCTCGCCGGGCCGACCGGGCAGGTCGTCGACCTGCTCGACGAGCCCGCCCCCATCGGCGGCTTCGCCGGCATGAAACCGGCACGATGGACCCGGTGGGTCCTCGACGCCATGTCCCACCAACCCGACGACGAAGTCGTCGACCTGTTCCCCGGCTCCGGGTCCGTCGGTGCCGCCATCTCCCAAGGAGTACTGCTGTGAGCGCTACCGCCCGTGACCTCCGCGAGGCCCTGTCCGAGCTGCTCGACCGGCCCATCTCGCCCGCCGAACCCCTCGACGCTGCTGTGGAGGCGCTGCGCACCCTCGCCCGCCAGCTCCACGGCCTCCCCCACTCCCGCGCCTGCGGCCTCTCCTGCCCCGGCCACGGCGCCGCCTGCAACCGCTCGTGCCCCACCTGCGGCGGTCGCGCCGACTGGACCGACGACACCCTCACCGGCTGGTCCCAGGTCGTCACGCCGGCCGCTGCGCCGTCCGACGTCCGCGACCAGGTCGACGCGAGCCCGTGGCTCTCCGCCGCCTGGATGCAGACCTACACCGGCGTCGCGTTCCGCCCCTGGTCCGCGCCCGCCGACGACATCGTCCTCGAGGACATCGCCCACTCCCTCGCCTTCCAGTGCCGCTACAACGGCCACGTCGGCCGCTTCTACTCCGTCGCCCAGCACGCCGTGCTGCTCGCCACCTACGCCCTCGACGACGAATCCCGGCCCGCCGACACCCGACTCGACGACGCCTACTGGTGCCTGTTCCACGACGCCGCCGAGGCCTACATCGGCGACATGGTCCGCCCCGTGAAGATCGAGATGCCCGCCTTCCGTGCCCTCGACGACGACCTCACCGCCAAGGTCGCCGAACGGTTCAACCTGCCCGGCACGGTCATCCCCGACCACGTGAAGAGCCTCGACGCGCGCATCCTGCTCGACGAACGCGACGCGCTGCTCACCATGCCCCCGCAGGAGTGGGACGTCGACCAGCTCGCCCCGCTCGGCATCGGGATCGTCCCGTGGTCGCCCGAGGACGCCGAGGAGGCGTTCCTGATGACCTACGCCCGCCTCGAGCGCCTCCGCGCCGACCTCGCCGACGCCGACGAGAACCCCAACGCGCCGGCGCGCGGCACCCTGGCCCGCATCTTCTACGACCACGACTACGACCGGCTGGAGTGCGGCGACCACGCCGGCGCATGCTGCCCCGTCGCGGCCGGCGACCCCCAGCACCCCTGCCACGGCCTCGCCGAACCCCAGCACGCCCACTACGAGCGCATGGTCGAAGCCGCCGGCTACGTCATCGGTGACGAGGCCGACCTGTGACCCCACCCGCCCGGCGGACCCTCGGCGACGTCGTCGACGACCGCGGCTCCCTCATCGTCTCCGGCATCGTCGCCGCCCAAGCCGTTTTCTGCATCGCCCTGCTGCTCATCCCCCGCGGCTGGATCGACCCCGCCGTCATCGTCGCCCTGCCCGGCATCACCGGGCTGCTCGGCACCGTCGTCATCCTGTGGCTCACCGCCGTCGCGTGCGGCGCTCACATCGCTGGCTGCTGCCGGGCCTGCGACGGCGACGGGGCGGGCGGCACAGCCCGTGTGGAGTCCCACGGCGGGCTCTGCTGGGACTGCCAAGGCACCGGCCATCCCCACGTCCGCAGTTGGTGGCACCGATGACCGACGGGCACCCGTGCCACTGGACCCACCCGCACCCGCGCCACACCTGGTCGCCGCTCGTCGCCGACCCGGTCGAGGACCGCGTGTTCCACGTCGGCCTCGCCGAGCTCGTCTGCCCAGGCCTCTAGCGCGCCGGCCGCGGCGGGATCCGCCCCAGCACCCGACCATCCGGGCACTGCCACAACCACTCCGCGCCACGGCGCACGATGCTGTGCTCCGCCCACGACTCCCCGCACCCGCGCTCGTCGTCGTGGACGTGGCTCGACCGGCCCATCAGTGCAGCTTCCTCGCGACGTCCGCCGCCGTCTGACCAGCGTCGTCCGGCTCGTCGTCCGCGAGCTCACGCCTGGGCGGCGGCATGTCCGGCAGCTCGCCGTCATCCTCGACCGGGCGGACCTCCCGGATCTCCACCTCCGCACCGGCCGGCACCAGCGCCAGCTGCGCCACCTGACCGCCGTCGACCATCAGCACCCGCGACCCGCCGCGGTTCAGCAGCTCGCCGGCGTTGCGCGCCGCCGACGCCGCAGTCGGGTCGTCGAGCGCGCCAGCGCGCAGCACCAGCACCAGCCGCTCACCCCGCTTGACCGCGACCCGCTCGAGCGCCGGCCGGCCCGCGATCCACCTGGCCGCACTGTCGACCGCCTCCGCGAGCTCGGCCGGCGTCACCTGACCGAGGTCCGTCAACGCGAACAGCACCGCCTTCAAGGGGTCGCGCCGCTCCCGCTCCGCGTGGAAGGCCACCAGTTCCGCGTCCAGCGCTCCGTATCGTGCGTTCATGGTGGGTCAACCTACCCTCATCGCGTGTCGTCCCGGTGATACCGTGCCGACATGACCGACCCGGCCCCCACCCCCGAAGACGCTGGCCCGTCCCCGGCCTACCTCGACGCCGAAACCATCGCCGCCGAGCTCGGCGTCCACATCCAGACCGTGCAGCGCTACTTCCGCGAAGGCCTCATCCCCGGCCGGAAGATCGGCAAGCAGTGGCGCACCACCCGCGCCGCATTCGACGCCTGGCTGACCGGCGGACCCGTCCCCGGCGGCCGGCTCGAGGGCACCGACTCCGGCATCACCCTGGAGGTGAAGGGATGACCGACCACCACCTGGTCGACGACGCCGACGACCAGCGCCGCCGGCCCAACGTCATGCAGCAGAACCCCGACGGCTCATGGGTGCCGGCCACCCCGCTCGGGTGGCTCGAGGAGCACTCCCGCTTCGGCTGCTGGGTCCTCGCGCTCCGCGGGCTCGACCACTGCGGCCGGCAGGTCACCACCACCGACCGGATCCTCGCCGTCGGCATCGGCCTCGGCTGGCTCGGGCTCGTCGTCCCGCTCGTGCTGATGCTCGCCCGCGCCCTGTCATGAGCTGGCTCGCCCGCGCCGAGGCCCCGCACCGGTGCGTCATGCCCCGCGACGACCGCACCGCCCGCGACGGCGACATCTGGCGCTGCGACGCCTGCGGCATCTGCTGGCGCGCCCGCGTGTTCGACGGCGACCAGCGCGAGCCCGGACGGTCCGTGACGTTCACCCGCCTCCCCGACGAGACGCTCGTCCGCGGCGGGCACGCCGTCCTCCCCGGCTCGACCTGCCACTGCGACGGCCCACCCCACCAGTGGTCGCCCGGCTGGTGCCCATCCAGCGGCCCCGTCCACGGCGGTCGCCGTGGCTAGGTGGCTCTGCCCCACCTGCACCCGCACCCGCACCATCGCGCACAACCTCCCCTGCCCGTGGTGCTGCGGCTACCAACCCGCCCCAGCCTCGAGCGCCCCGCTGCCCTGCCCCGACGTTCTAGTCGCCGACGCCCCCGCCGCCTTATAGGTCCGCCCGCGGCGCGTAACCCCCACCCCAGGCCGGATCGTTGCCATACCGTGACCACCATGCGCCTGCGCCTCCCCCGCCGTCACGGCCGCGTCGTGACCGCCCTAGTCCTCACCGCCATCGCCGTCGTCGTCGCGCTCTACATCGCCACCGACGGCGACCCCCTCGGCGAGCTGTTCACCCCCCGCATGGCCACCGCCGTCCGCTGGGCCAACGTCGTCACCGGCTCCGCCGCGTTCATCGGCCTCATGGCCATCGTCACCCCCCGCTGGTCCACCTACGCACCCGCGTTCCACGACGCGATCGGCACCCTGCTCATCTACCTGTTCGTCGCCGTCGCCGGAGCCGGGCAAGCCCTCTCCCTGGGCCGACCACCCAACGAGCTCGCCATCGCCGTCCTGCTCGCCAACCTCGGCGCCCTGCGCATCCTGCACCGCGCCGCCACCGGCCAGTACGCCACCCTCCGCTCGAGCTGACCATGCGCCGCCGTCCCCCCGGCCCCCGCACCCCCCAGCCCCCCTCCGGGCGCGCCGCCGCCCGGCTCGCCGCTCGCCTCGCTGGGGTGGCCCGCGGCGTGGCCATGCTCGTCCTCGGCGGGCCGCACCTGCTCCGCTGCGCATGGCAGCTGTGGAGGCTCCCCAACACCGTCTACGTGCATTGCCGTCCTCCGTCAGCCCTCACCGGCACCGACCCCGACACCGAAACGTCGCGTCTGCGCCCCCTGCGCGCCCCGCAGACGCGACAGGAGCCGTCCGCGCGTCTCCGTGGCCGCGCGAACGGCTCCTAGGCCCTCAGATCGCCGATCCGGCCAACCCGCTCGGGCACCGGCTCGGGCGCAACAGAGCACCGCCCCGCTGGGGGTCGAAGTCCAGCGGGGCGGCTCTGTGGTCAGGCCGTCGTGCTCAGCCCTCCCCGTCCTCGGCGGGCGCGGGGGACGCCCCATCCGAGGCCGTCTCGCTGCTCGCGGCGATCTCGAGGACCGTCGTCCGCACCTGCGTCGTGCCCAGCAGGTAGAAGTGGGCGCTGCCCGCGCTGCCCATCCGGCTCGCGCCCTTCGGGACCCGCTTGCCGGTCGGGATCACCGCGACCCCCATCAGGGTGTCGAAGTCCGCGCTGGTGTCGACCTCCGCGTAGACGCTGCCGCGCCCGCTGCCGGGGCTCGTGGCGATCCAAGCGCTGCGCACCGCGCCCTTGAAGCGGATCCGGTCCACCCCGTGCTCGTCCGGCTCGATCCGCACCCGCAGGACGCGGGTGCTCTCGGCCTGCTCGTAGCCCGGCGTGAACCGGCGGCGCGGCTGCTGCACCGCGAGGTGCCGGTCGAAGTCGTCGGTGCTCTCCCCCAGCATCGCGACGGCGTCGCGCATCGCGGCGGTCGCGATGTCGAGCGGGTCGGTGCTCTGCTCCGGCTCCGGGATGTGGATGCCGAGCTGGTCGTCGAAGTCCCGACCGAAGTCGGCGTGGTGCCTGCTGTTGCTGCTCATGCGGTGCCTCCGTGGCTACCTCGGGGCCGGCCTGTTGCCGGCGGCGTGGCATCACCATCGAGGCATTGTTGCCCGCTGTCAACACGACGTAACAGGGAGAGGGCCACCAGATTCCCCGGAATCTCAACCCGATCCCCTTGACGTACCAATCCCCACCCTCTACGCGTGCGCGCGGGGGAAACCTCTCGCGCACCCAGAGCGGGGCGACAATGATCCCTACTCCAACGCCCAAATAGATTGCTCTGACCTGCGCAAACACCCGGCACCATCCCACCGACGCATCGTACTAACGAATAATCGCCCCCCGACTCACCGCTACCCCGAAGCCAACCAACCGCGCTACACCGGGTCCCGCGCCGGCGCTGCCGCCCCGTTCGTGCTCACTCCGCCGTCGAGAACCGGGCTGACCATGCCTGAAACGCATCCCTGGGCGTCGTGACGATGCTCCAACGGCTCCACAGCGCGCCGAAGCTGCCAACTTTTCCCCCAAGTGCGGTGCGCGAGGCTTCGGGGTCGGGGTCGGGGATTCCCGCGTACGCGCCTCTAGGGCCTCCGCTGGCTGGTGGGCGGCTCGGGCACGGAGCGCCGACGGCGGGGCTGCCTATCGCGTCGTATCGTGTGGCATCATCGCGGCCATGACCCAGCCCACCGACGCTTTCGGCGTCCGCCCTGACCCGCTGCTCGAGCCGGCCGACGCGCCGGCGTACCGGCTGCCGTACGACGACCTCGTCGACTTCGCTCACCGCCGGCTCCGCGACGAGGCTCCCGAGCTCACCCTCGACGTCATCGCCCGCCTGGACCGCGGCCTGGACGAGCGCGCCACCTGGTGCTGGCTCGGCGGTGACATCGCCGACCTGGCCCGGCAGGGGCTCACGGTCCGCGGGTTCGCCCACGCGCCCGGCCCGTCGGCGCACGAGGCTGTGGATGCGCCGGTCGCTCGGGTGTGTTCGTTCGTCCACCGTCTCGGGCTGTGGCTCACCGAGCGTCGGCCCGGCGAGGGGTACGTCGCCTGTCTGCTGCGGCATGAGGCGGCGGACCACTCGCACTGCCCCGAGGGCATGGCGGCGGAGCTCGCCGAGTTCCGGGAGAGCCGGCGGTCGCTGTCGCCAGCCTCCGCTGACCTCGGCCCCGGCTCCTACCAGCTCGCCGGCGAGCTCGCGGCCATCGTCGGCACGCCCGGCGACGTGCCGGCCGAGGAGCTCGACGAGCAGGACCGGCTCGCGCTGGCCCGTGCGGGCGCGTCGTCGGCGCGGTGCGGCTTCCAGATGGGCTCCGACGACGTCCCCTGCGGCCGGGTGCCCGACCACCGGGTCCCGCACCGCACCCGCTCGCCGTACGGCGACGGCCGGTGGGTCGACTACGACGTCGAGACGCGCCTCGAGGTCGCCCGGTCGCTCGCCTGGTCCGGTGAGCTCGGCGGTCCGGAGGCCGGCCAGCTGGTGACCGTGCGGCAGGACTACCCGGACATCGGGAAGGCGGCGGTCTGGGTCCGCGGGGTGCTGCGCTACGGCCGGCCCGAGGTCGTGTGGGTCCGGATCGACGAGCGCGGCGAGGACGCGGACGAGCTGGTCCGGTGGGTCGACGTCGTCGCTGCGGCTGGTGACGCCGGCGGGGTGGTGCTGGAGCAGTACGCGTCTGACCGGCGCGCCAGCGGGAAGCCGTGGGCGGTGACGCCCGGTCTGGAGATGCCGGAGCGGTACGTCGTGCGTCCGTTGCCGTCGGGTGGCACGCTGCTCCGCCCGCCCGCCGACACCGTCGACACCGCGGCGACACCGGTTGACACCGGTGACCCCGGCCTCGAGGGTGCTCCGGTCCGGCCCCCGCTGCGCGGCCTCGCGGTCGAGCTGGCGCAGGCCATCGGCTCCCACCCCGAGCTGCACCGGCCCTGGCTGCCCGGCCAAGACCTGACCCCGCTGATCGACGTCCTCCGCGACCGGCTCGTCCTCGAGCTCGGCGATGGTGCGCCGGCGCGGATCGCTGACCTCCGCGCCGCGATCGCCATGTGGGGGACCGCGCAGACCGTGAAGGCGACGTCCGGGGCGGTGGAGATCGGGGGGATCCGGATGGAGGCGTGCGACACGTACGGGCGTACGGCGACCACCGAGGCGTTCGAGCACCTCCGCCACCAGTTGGAGCTGCTCGGCGAGGTCGCGCCTGAGCCCGACGTCGTGCCCGAGACCGTGTCGCTCGCCGGCCGGGCATGGCTGCCCGCGTTCCTCGCCTACCTCGAGGGCGGCACCGACCTGCCCCTCGACTTCGGCGGCCGGCCCATCCCGCACCGTCTCGAGGCCATCCTCGAGGCGGCGTTCGACACCGGCTCCGACGGCGCCGCCACCCCGCGCCTCCCCGACGGCTACGCCCAGCGGCCCGAGGGCCGGCGGATGCTCGACGTCGACGGGCAGACCATCCGCACCCGCGACGGCGAGGAGGTCGTCGCCATGTGCTCGGAGCGGTCGTGGGCGCGGTTGCTCGTCGACGCCTGGCACACCTACCCGCTGCTGACCCCGCTGACCGGCTCGCTCGCCGGCCGGCTCCGCGACGCCTTCGAGGGCCGCGCGGTCGAGGGCCTGCTCTGGGAGGAGATGGCTGCGCTCGCGCAGGCGTGGATGCGGGAGCAGAACCCGCCTGACCGCGCCGAGCGCGCCCAGCAGCTCGGGTCCGCCTGGGACGGCGGGCTGATCCCGTCCGACGTCGGCTGGACCCCACCGCTGACCGCTGAGAACGCCCTCGAGCTGGAGGCCCGCGGCATCGACATCGTCGGCGCCCCGATCACGACGCGCCTGTGCGTCTGCGGCCACGAGCGGGCCATGCACGGAATCGCCGAGCCGTCGGCGTGTGTGGTGCTCTCGAGCGTGCCCGGCCACGACTGCACGGCGTTCGAGCAGGCTGCGCAGGGGCCGAGGGTCAGCATCGACCCGCCGGCCGCCGAGGCCGCGGTCCGCGCGTCGCTGAAGACCACGATCGGCAGGGCCGACCAGTGAAGGCCGAGGCGCTCTACGCGCTGCCCCGCGGCACCGTCGTCGCCTACGGGCAAGGGATCACCGCCCGCAAGGACGCCGACGGGTGGGTCGTGTTCGAGGACGACCGGCCGGGGCTGCGCGTCTCGTCGCTCGTGCCCGACCGGGTCACCCACGTCATCGAGGAAGGCGACGACCCGCCGCCGGCGGGGCTCGTCGAGCGGATGCAGGACCAGGTCCGCGCCGACCTCGCCGCCAACGCACGCCGCACCGACGAGCTCCGCGCCCGCCTCGCCGACCGCGCGACCGCGGGGATCAAGCCCCCGATCGGCGTCATCCCCCGCGTCATCTGGGAGGACCGCCGCCTCGCCGAGCTCGACCGCGCGATGGTGGAGTACCACGCGTTCGGCCTGCCCGCGGATCCGGCCTGGGAAGTCGAGCACGACGACCTGCTCGCGCAGCGGGCGCTCCGCGGGCCGGCGACCGTCGCTGCGCTGGTCCGCGGCCGGCAGGCGGGGAAGTACGCCGAGCAGATCGAGCGCGCTGCCGCGGTGGTCGACGAGCTCGTCCGCCGGGCTCGCGGCCGCCGTTGCGGGGTGCTGCTGGTGAACGACTTCGGCTCCAACAGCCTGCTCGCGTACGTCGACGAGCGGATCCCCGATGGGGAGATCCTGCAGCATCCTGCCGTCACGCTGCCGGAGGGTGGTGTGGAGGCGCTGCTCGCGTCGCTGTACCCGCCGGCCGGCCCCGCTGCTGCTGGGCACGTCGCGGGCTGTTTCCTGCGCGGCCCGATCCGGCACTGCGTCGAGGGCTGCACCTGGGTTGACGACGGGCGCGAGCGCATGGAAGGGGCCACGCCGTGAGGAAGCTCTGGTGCCGGATCGTCGGCCACATCGACATCCCCGTCCGCGAGGTCGGCCTGACCGCCCGCCCCGGCGGGATGCTGCCCTCGCTCGACGGCTACGTGACCTACACGCCTGACCCCGACGGCGAGCACCGCGCCTGCACGCGCTGCCGCCGCGTCCGCCCTGCCGACGAGGAGGGCTGATGGAGGTCGAGCTCGACGGCACCGGCTACCCGACCCGCGTGTTCGTCCGCCGCTGCGGCTGGTGCGGCGTCCGGCTTCGGGGCTGGCAGGTCAACCTCTGCCAGCTCTGCGGCCCCGCTGTCCGGTCGTCCGACTTCCGCTCGAGCCCGTGCGTCCAAGCCTCGAGGTGGGACGAGCCGATGGACCGCCACTCGCGGCTGTCGTGGTGGCTGCACGCCGTGTTCGCGGCGCTCGTGGTGGTCATCGTCGTCCTCGGGCTGGTGCTCCGGTGACCGTCCTCGACCGTGCCCTCGTGCTCGTCTGCCTCGTGGCCGGCGTCGCCCTGTTCCTGTCCGCGCAGACCTCGAGGTCGCCCGGCCTCCGCACCATCGGCACCGTCCTCGCCGCGGCGGTCGTCTGGTGCGGCGTGCTCTACGCGTTCACGATCCTCACGGCGGCGGCACCATGACGGCGACGGAGCTCTACTGGACGATGGCGCTGCTCACCGCCGGGTGGGTGTTCGGCGAGATGGCCCGCTCCGCCCGGTGGATGGGGTCGTGGCGCGGCGTGTGGGAGCTGATGCGGCACGTCGCGCTGCTGCAGGGGGAGGACCCCGGCCGGATGGCCCCGACCACCGAGCTGCGCGCCATGCTCGCGCTCGCGTCGATCGCTGGCATCGTCGGCCTGTCCTGGGTGTCGACCCTCGTGCATCTGCTCCGGCGGCGCCCGTGAGGCTGCTCTGCTCGCTCGGCCGGCACCGGTGGGCGCGGACCCGGACGACGACGTATTCGTACATCCCGTCGGCGGTGACGATCCACTACCGCTGCTCGCGTGACCGCTGCCCGGCCACGCACTCTGAGCTGTGGTGGCAGGGGCGGCGGCTCCGGTCGCGCTGGCGGTGGAACGGATGACCGACCTCGAGCTCATCGAGCCCGGCGACCGGCACGACTGCCGCCGCCTGCTGCCCGACTCTCCGGGCGGCTACGGCGGCACCGGCGTACGCGACGGCACCGTCGCCCGCTGCCCCGAGCGGGTGTGCGGGCGCTGGTGGGTCAGCCTGCCCTGCTACGAGTCGTACGGTCCGACGTCGCGCTGGCACCGGGTCCGCTGGTGGCATGTCTCGGCGCGGCGCCGGATCCGCGCGCACATCGCCGAGACGGGGTACGAGACGTGGTGACCGACCTCGAGCTCGGGCCGTTCCCGCTGCCCATCGGATGCGACGCGAACCTGGACCCGCCGTGCGGCATCATCGGGCCTCACGTGCATGGCTCGGCTGGGACAATGGGCGGATGAACGCCACCCCCGCCGAGTGCCTCGTCTGCCCGCACCCGGCCCGCAACCACGACGACACCGGGTGCCGGCCGGACGTCGGGATGTGCGCGTGCGCGATCCCAGCCTCCCAGCTCCCGAAGCGGCCCGCTCCGGTCGACCTCGAGCTCGCGCCGGCCGCGGCCGACGCGGTCGCGCAGAAGCTCGCCGACTCGCAGGACCCCGACAAGGTCTGCCTCGAGTGCGGCCACCCCAACCCCCACACGGTGCAGCGCGGGCAGTGCCCGGTCTGTGGTTGCGATGGGCCGCGGTGGGGCTACCCCTCCGAGCTGGAGGACTCTGACTCGACACCCGATGAGCCGGCTACGGATGGGGGCGGGGCTGACACGGCCGGCCAGCAGGAGCCCGCCCCCGTCGACTTCGAGGCCGCACCACCCGAGCAGCCGCCCGCCCGCGCGCCCGAGCTCGGCGGCTCCGCACCGCTCGACCGCCGCGCCGGCACCGCCCGCAACTACGACTGGCCCGCCCTGAAGCGCCGCTACGTCGAAGGCATCAAGGGCCAAGGCGAGGAGGCCACCGTCTGGCCCTCGCTGAACGAGGTCGCCCACCACTTCGGCGTGACCGCGTCCCGCGTGCGGGAGAAGGCGGCGCAGGACGGGTGGGCCGAGCAGCGCAAGCAGTGGCAGGCCTACATGGAGCGGACCCGGCAGCAGGCCCGCGCCGCGGCGCTCGCGAAGTCCGGCGTCGAGCTCGACAACCGTGCGATCGACGCGTCCAAGGCCGGGCTGCAGCTGCTCTACGCTCTGCTCGTCGACCGCACCCAGCAGGTCCAGCTCGCCCGCCAGGGCGCGGGTGACGCGGTCGGCGCGGTGGCCGGCACCCTGTCGGCCCTCGAGCTGCAGCGCATCGCCTCGGCGGTGGACCTGTTCCACAAGATCGGCCTGCGGGCCGTCGGTGACCCCGAGGTGACGCGCCTCGAGATCACCGGCACCAACGGCCGCCCCCTCGAGATTGGGCAGGAGCTGCGTCGCGATGACCCAGACCGAATGGCGACCGTCCTCGCCGTACTCCGACAGGCCGGAATGGGCGATATCTTCGGAGGAGTGGGAGGCGATGTCGGAGGCGGACCGGCTGCGCTCGAGCGTGCGCCTGATGGGTCCTACCCGACGGAAGCCGCTCGCTGACCTGCTCGTCCCGCGGTTCGCGCCCGCACGCGCGTACGTGCCGCACGTCCCCCACCCGCCGCAGCAGGCGTTCCTGCTGCTCGACCAGGTCGCGGAGGCGTTCTACGGCGGCGCGGCCGGCGGGGGGAAGTCCGACGCGCTGCTGATGGGGGCGCTGCAGTACGCCGACGTGCCCGGCTACTCGGCGCTCATCATCCGCCGCACCTACGAGGACTTGGCGCTGCCCGGCGCGATCATGGACCGCGCGAACGACTGGCTCTCCGGAGTGCCGGGCGCGCACCGCAAGGACGAGGGCAAGCTCTGGGAGTTCGACACCAACGGGCAGCCGGCGACGCTGCGGTTCGGCTACTCGCAGCGGGCCGCTGACATCACCCGCTTCCAGGGTGCGGAGTTCCAGTTCGTCGGCATGGACGAGCTGACCCACTTCGAGGAGCGGCAGTACCGCTACCTGTTCTCCCGGCTCCGCGGGCCGGCGCTGCCGTGCTCGGAGTGCTCGCACCCGACGTCACAACCGGCCGGCCAGCCGCGGCAGCACGACGAGGACCACGACCACTGCGAGTGCGGCCACGAGCACGTCCCCTGGGATGCCTGCCCGGTCTGTGGGTGCCGTGACTACCGTCCGGTCGGCTGCTCGTGCGTCTCCCCGAAGCCGAACCGTGACGCCGTCGACAAGCTCGGGAAGCCGATCCTCGTCGCCGCCGACGACGGCACGACGCTGGCCGACGTGCCGCTGCGGATGCGGGGCGGCTCGAACCCCGGCGGCATCGGCCACGAGTGGGTCCGCGCCCGGTTCATCGCGGAGGAGACGAAGCGCCCGAACGCCGTGTTCGTGCCAGCCAAGCTCTCCGACAACCCGTCGCTGGACCGGAAGGCGTACCGGCAGTCCCTCGGCGAGCTCACCGAGGTGGAGCGGCGCCGGCTCGAGGAGGGCGACTGGGATGTCGCTGACGAGGGCGACACGTTCGACCGGTCCTGGTTCGGGATCGTCGACGAGGCTCCGCGGGAGGCCCGGCGGATGCGCTACTGGGACTGCGCGGCCACGGTGCCGAAGCCGAACAAGCGGTCGGATCCGGACTGGACTGTGGGGACGCTGCTCGCGCTGTCCCACACGGGGGTCTGGTACGTCGAGGACGTGATCCGGTTCCGCAAGTCGCCGTACGACACGCAGGTGTCGATCAAGCAGACCGCGATGCTCGACGGCCGCGGTGTCCCGATCCGCATGGAGCAGGAGCCGGGCGCGTCGGGGGTCAACATGATCGACACGTACCGGCGTGACGTGCTGGTCGGGTTCGACTTCGACGGGCACCGTCCGACGCTGTCGAAGGAGGAGCGGGCTGCGCCGATGGCTCGAGCTGCGCAGGCGGGGAATTTCCGCATCGTGTCGGCTGGGTGGAATCGGGAGTGGCTGGACGAGGTGGCCGGCTTCCCGAACCTGCCGCACGACGACCAGGTTGACTCGGCGGATGGGGCGATGGACTGCATCACGAACGGCCGGCGTGCGAGGATCATCGCGTGATCCCGGTGACGCAGACGTCGTTCTACGACCCCGATGCTCCGCCGGACAAGCAGCGCGGCAACTGCCTCACTGCGGTCGTCGCATCGCTGCTCGAGCTGCCCATCGAGGCGGTGCCCAACTTCGTACAGGACCACGTCGACCACGCCACCGAGAACGACGACGAGGCTGGGGACTGGAACTGGTGGACGCGGCTGCACCGGTTCGTCGGCGAGCATGGCCACCAGATGCGCTACCTCCGCAACGTTGAGGCCGCGGAACCGCACCCGTCGCACCCGGATGGCTTCCCTGACCCTGAACCGGGGGAGTTCTACACCGTCTCGGGGCGAAGCCCACGTGATCCCCGGATCCACCACATCGTCATCTACCGCGACGGGCAGATGGTGCACGATCCGCACCCCGACAGGACTGGCATCACGTCGATCGAGGACCAGTACCACTGGACCTTGCGGCCTGCGAGGAGCATCGCGTGACCAGCCTGTCCGTCCGCACCATCGCTCAGCGCCGTCGTGTGCCGGGCTGGCTCGTGCGCGAGGCGGTCCTCGAGCTCGTCGCCGCCATGACCCCCGAGCTCGTCCGGTGCGCCGGTTGCGGGCTCCGCGGCCGGTGGGAGGGCGCGGTCGTGGTCAACGCCGAGGGCCGCGACGTGCCCCGCTGGTGCGCCGCGCCGGCGCGGGTGGGCAACAGCGTGACCGTCGGGCGGTTGCGAGCTCACGGGCCCTGGCTGCCGGTGTAGGACTGGGCCGGCGTGCCTCCGGCCCAGCCCTACTCGCCGTCCCCCGGCCGGTTCTCCTGACCATGCCGAGAGGGCGGGCTATCCGCGACCCCAGAGTTGGGTATAGCCGCAGTCGTCGCACCAGCCGAGCGGGTGGCCGGGCAGCGGCGGGTGCCAGTGGGGCGGTTGGGCGGTGCATCGGGGGCAGGTTTGGGGGCGTCGGGTGCTCATGTCTGCTCTGGACGTCGGACCTGCGGGGTTTGTCCGGTCAGAGTGGGTGGAAATTCGCGCGAAAATATGCCGGCTTTCATACCTGATAGCAGTTGCTAGCCGCTGTTACCTATGGTTACCTACCGTTATCAACCCGAACCGCTCGACTGAAGGAGCACCCACCATGCCTCGCCCGCCCGCCATCACCGAAGGCGACACCGTCGTCTGCACGGTCGCCGGCGCGCTCGAGGGCGCCGACCAGTTCACCCCCCTGGTCGTCACCGCCATCGACGACCGCCGCGCCACACTCGCCTCCATCGCCGGCCCCGACCTCCAGTGGGTCGGCGTCGACGTCCGCAAGCTCATCAAGATCGGCTGACCCAATGTCCCGCCTGTTCCGCCGCACCCCCGCCATCGACCCCGCCCGCCTCTCGTGGCTCACCGACACCCTGCAGGCGCAGGGCCTCGTCGCCAACGCCACCACCGTCGTCTGGAAGGACTGACGCATGCCCGTCGACAAGAACGAGTTCCTCGGCTACGTCGCCATCATCGGGGCGCTGCTGCTCGTCCTCGTCATGGCCGGACTGCTCGGCCCCACCCTCGCCACCCTGTGGACGCTCGCCTCCGGCGTCGTCGACTCCCTCACCCTCCCCACCCCTGAAGGAGCCTGATCATGGCTGCCAAGTCCCGCGTGCTCGACCTCGCCTCCGGCCTCCACCGCCGCATCCCCGCCGACCTCGAGAACGTCGTCGGCATCGCCTCCGACGGCCGCATCGTGGTCGACTCATTCGACGCCTTCAACGGCTCGGAGTCCGAGGTCGCCGGGCACACCATGAGGCCGTTCCTGTTCGGCCTCACCCTCTGCTGCAACGCCTACGACAAGGGCGTTGAGGACGGCGTTGTCTGCCGCCGCTGCTACTCGTACGACGACTCGGGCGACTACTACTTCCGCGACCCGGACGGGTCGTGGACCACCGCCCTCGCGTGCATCGACTTTGTCGTCGGCACACCGTGGGCCAACCCGAAGGAAGAGAGCACCACCATGTCCGAGAAGACCGAGAAGTCCGAGAAGTCCGAGAAGGCCCCCGCCGCCCGCAAGGGCCGCAAGACCCCCGCCGCCGAGCAGTTCCACGCGCTCGGCCTCACCGACGAGAAGGCGTGGACCCCCACGATGCTGCTCGCCGTCAAGCAGCGCTGGTCCGGCCTGCCGGTCGACCAGAAGGTCGCCGACCTGCGGGCCGCGCTCGCGGCTGTCGAGGTCGCCGCTGTCCCGTCCGTGGACGAGATGGTCGCCGAGGCCGTCTCCCTCGGCGGCACCGACAACGACGCCACCCGCGACAAGGCCACCACCGAGCACAAGCGGCTCAAGCGCAACGCCGCGGTGAACGCGTGGCGCGAGCGGAACCAGATCCAGGCCGCTCTCGACGCCCGCGACCTGAAGTTCCGGGCGCTGCGCTCCGCGAAGAAGTCCGCCTGATGGCGCGCATCGTCCGCGTCGTCACGACGGTGGTCATGGACGACGGGAGCGAGTTCCGTCTCGCCGTCCACGACCCCGCGCCCGGCGGCGACAACCCGGCGTTCGTCGGCTCCCAGCTCCACGTCGCGATGGACATGCTCGAGCGGCGTCACTTCGACGTCCTCGAGGTGACGTACGGCGCGCAGCACGGGCGGCCGGCCCGGCCGTCGGACGAGCTGCTGGCTCCCGGCGGCGTAGTTCGGATGCGTCGGGGTTCCGCTCCGCGCGACCCGGCCGACGAGGAGCACGACGTGGTCGTCGGCTACCCCGGCGAGCAGATCGCGAAGGCCCAGCAGGTCGCTCCGCCCACGGGCTCGCTCGTCCGGTTCCCCGACCTCTACGGCGACAACGTGTTCCGCACGATCAACCGCGAGGCCGGCATCTACGAGGTGTACCAGCCGCGCGGGCTGCCCAAGGGGGACCACGTCCAGATCAACACCGACCACCGCGACGCCCGCTGGGAGGCTCACAATGACTGACTCCACCACCACCGACGTCGCGCCCGACGACGTCGTCGCCTCACACCTCACCGGCCTGCCCGTCGGGGTCGAGGTGCTCGGCAACGGCGACCTCCGCGTCACCGTCTACGCCGAGGATCTCGTCGAGGCTGTCGACGAGGACGGCGCGACCGCCGACACCCGGCTCCGCGCCGCGGAGTTCCTGGCTCGCGGGACCGCGCTGGTCGCGACGCACCTGCCGGCGCCGCTGACGCCTCTCGAGGCGTTCGCCGAGGCCGAGCTCGCCCACGGGCACGCCCGGATCCGGCTCGACGACGCGGCCCGTGCCGCTCGGGCGGCCGGCCACTCGTGGGCCGACCTCGGGCGTGCGCTCGGGGTGTCCAGGCAGGCCGCGTGGGAGCGGTTCCGCCACGTCGACGAGGAGGTGAGTCCGTCATGAAGCTTCGCGTCATGGTCTGCCCGATGCGCGGCTGCCAGCACACCCTCGGCGTCCTCGACGGCGACGACGTGCGGCCCGAGGACCACCTCGTCACGCAGTACACGCTGATGGCGCTGCACCTGCAGGACGACCACGGCGGGCGGGTCGGCGGCGATCGGTGCCGGCTGCCGCAGCGGAAGGTCGCGCGGTGACCGGCCCGTACGGTCCGGGCAACCCGGACCCGGCCCGTGTGCAGGCGTACCTCGGCGACGTCGCCTCCGCGATGGCCGAGCACGGCTACACGCTGCAGGCCGTGTTCGGGTCGCGGCCCGGCGACGCGTTCACCTACACCGTCGGCCTGACCGGGGTCGGGCTGCCCGAGCTGTGGCTCGGCACCCTGGCCCCGGAGCAGGCCGGTGCGATCCTCCGCGAGCTCGTCGACCGGATCCGCGAGGCCCACCCGACCGGCGGGTCGCTCGAGCCCGGCCCCATCGACGCCGGCTTCACCGTCGGGTTCCGTCTCCGTGGTCCGGTCGACCCGGTCGAGGCGCAGGTCGGGCTCGCCCGGCAGATGCACCCGCTGTCCGAGGTGTCGGTGATGCAGGTGCTGTGGCCCGACGACGCTGGCCGGTTCCCCGACGAGGCGGCGTACGACGCCGGCCGGTTCCCGCAGCGCCTGCTGCCGGTGCTCGACTCGTGAGGGGGCTGCTCGGCGGCGACCGGTCGCCGGTCGCCCGCGAGGCCGCTCTGTCGCCGTGCGTCGGCTGCCCGTGGCTCACGACGAACCACGGGCGCAAGCCGGACCCCGACGGCTGGTACACCCTCGCCAACCTGAAGCGGTTGTGGGGCGGGCTCCGCACGGGCGACGCGCCCGGCATGTCGTGCCACCCCACCGACCCGCGCAACCCCGTCTCCACCGAGCAGGCCGCTGCCGGCGGCAAGGCGGCGCCGGAGGGCGCGGTGACGCGCGAGTGCGCGGGCTCGGTCATCCTGATGCAGCGCGAGCTGCAGCGGTTCCAGGGCGTCGGCGGCGACTTCACTGCCTACCGGCGGGGCAACCCGCTCGCCTTGACCCGGCAGGCGCTGTTCGCGTTTGGGATGCGGGTCGCCGTGCAGTTCCCCGGCGAGGTTCCGTTGCGTCGTGATCACGACCTGCTCGAGCCGGTGAGCCGGCCGGGCAACGAGCTCGCCGGCGGCGAGCTGCGGAACTTTCTCGAGGGAAAGTAACCACGCGCGCGTTACCTATGGTTACCTACTGCTAACAACCCACCCAACCCGAAGGAACCCGTCATGAACCTCCGCCGCATCGCCACCATCCTGGCCACC
>Ga0307412_10000612_pt1 | contig 21027 bp, 20 predicted proteins | sample DK1Cmetagenome_3_FD_203823 | JGI IMG/M metagenome (GOLD analysis project Ga0307412, IMG submission 203823) | Maize rhizosphere microbial communities from greenhouse at UC Davis, California, United States - DK15-C-1 | ecosystem: Host-associated > Plants > Roots > Rhizosphere > Soil | place: USA...
CCGGATGCACTCCAAGGTCAGATCCATCCGGTCGGCGATGAGCGACCTGAACCCCCGGGCCTGGTTCATCGTGGGTCGGTCCTTCTTCCTGACGGGCCAGATCATCGCACTGCCGATGGTGTAGGGCGGCTTCAGGTAGCGGGACCGCTCGGCCTCGTTCAGCGAGGCGATGGCGTTCGCCAGAGACCTCGTACGTGCCCGGTCGGTGTAGGAGTGCGTGATGGCATCACTGCCGTACCAATGCCTCGCCTCGGAGGGGTCAGTGAAGATGAGGTAGCCGTCCCCACGCTTCGGCGGCGCGGTCGGTTCGAAGACGACGCCGGGTCGCAGCTCCTTGGTCCACAGCAGCTCGTGGTCCGCCCGGAGATTCGGACTGCCACTGTCCGGGTCAGTCCCTGGAGGGGTGTCGGTCATGTAATTGAACGAAGTATCGAAGACGCGCGGCTGTTGCTGCTGCGGGTATTCCGGATCACTCAAGGTTCCCCCAAAGACCAGAGTTATAAGACGAACGAACCGGTGGTTGGGTCCGCAAATGTCTCGGCCATCGGCTCTGTCCCAGACTAGGTGTCACTTCCTGATATTGAAACCCCAAGTGGCCGACTGACTCTCGGCAACGCCCATGTTCCCTGGGGTTCTGATTGTGTGCCCATGCAGCACTGCACTTTCAGGGAATTCTTCCCATGTCCTGTACGTTGCAGGATCGGTAATACCCCCTCAACAGAGAAGAGATGCACCTCCGTGGCAACCGATTACGATGAGCTGCGCACCGACGTCAAGGAATCCCAGGAAAACTCCCTGGAGGCCCTGAAGTCCGCCAAAGCCCCGGATGCGAAATCCGTGGTTCAGGAGCTCGACGAGGCTGACGCCCTGGACGGCCTGACCCCTGGCGGGGAGTTCATTGCCGAAGAGCTGGTCGTCCAGGTCATTCCGCAGGCTGATGATGAGTTCACTTGCTGGTCCTGCTTCCTGGTCCGCCACCGTTCGCAGAAGGCCCGCGAGAAGGACGGCCATGCCTACTGCGTCGAATGCGAAGACTGAGCGGTTTTGGCCGGCTGTCCCGGAGCATATCTGGAACAGCATCCGCGAAGAATTCACCCTGCCGACAGCGGCAGACCTGGAGACGCATTTCCAATCCCTCGGCGACCCGGAGGCCATGCGCCGGGCAGTTCGGGTATTCATCGGCGAGGGAACCTTCTGCCCGGGCTTCCAGCTCAAAGATGGGCTCTTCCACGAAGCGGTGCTGCGCCTCTTTGACCAGGCGATGAGCCTGAAGATTCCTCATAACGTGTTCGCCGCCTGGATGGTCAGCCCACTGCCGGCAGAAACCCGTTCCCGGCCAGTGGACATACTGGGCAGCATGACGCTGCTCCAGAGCTCCTTGGTCGCCTTTGGTGACAGGTACCGGCCGGCCGAAAAGCGTAACTAGCGGCTTGGCTCTGCCGTATCCTAAGTCAGATGGCTTCGTGGAGGGCATGAATAAATGGCTGCACATGTACCCGACCTAGCGGGCATCCTGCCCGCGGTCCAGAATCTGACGAACCTCGCGAAAAGCTTCGAAACGGCGGTTGGCACGGGCTTCCCGAACTGTGACGACGTCGAGGGGGCCCATGCTTCATCATGGGAGCCTGGGCAGGCGGCCGGACTGCAAATTCACTACCGATCGATGCCTGACTCGTTCCCGCAAGCTATCCCCTCGGTGTGGTTCCGAGCGGCCTGGAACGTGGGCACCTGACTCAAGCAGGTTTAAACCGGGAGGCAACCGTCTCACGCATCCTCGCCACCGCAACGTCGCCGGCTGGCTCTTCTACAAGCACTTTGGCCAGCCGTTTCGGCCAGAGTACATGAATGCCATGGGTCGAGAATGCGCCTCCGATCAAGGGCCAGTCGGCTTCAACAAAGCACAGCGCCCCGGTGACCGGAACATCCCCGACGAGGTCTCGCACGACGTCGACCTGTTTGAGCACCCCATCGACCAATTTCGTGCAATCCCGTCGGCCGACGAGGAGCTTCTCGACGCGGGGGCGAAGGATGCCACCCTCGATCTTCAGTTCAGGCCGTCCCTTGTAGCGTTTGGCGTCGATGACCCAGATTCCACTGGAAGTGATGGCTATGTGGTCGATGTTGGCCTTAGATCCGGGGATGCGTCGGTCGTGAAGGACGGCCAGGCCATCGGCGGCTAGGGCATCCAGCCGAGCGCCGAGGCGTTCCTCGCCAATCGCGCCTCGATCCCAGGCCTTGGTGCTTTGGCGTTCGTCGGAGACGGCGACTGCGATGCCGCCGAATGGCCCCCACTTCTCGCGGAGCTTTTCCTCGTCTTTCGCTTGGCGACGCTCATACTCGCGTCGGGCTGACGAGCCAGCGATTCCGGACTCAGTGGACAACGAGTTATCACCAACTCGTTCCAGGTGGGGGGTTGTTTCCGGGGTCTCGGTGGCACACTCCAAGCATCGGACGGTCTTCGTCTCGCTCTCGTAGATCGCTTCCGTCCCGGCCGGAAGAGATGCACCGCACAGCCGACACGCTCCGGCGTACCGGAGCCTCATCTTCTTCATGAGGACACAGGGTAGAGCATCGACACGGACCCAATCTGCTTGTAGATCACGGCGGTTAAACCGCGGATACGTTTACCATGGCTCAATCCTCGCCCACCGCATGTCAATTCCCTGCAAACCGTCCCAGGAGCTGAGTGGAAATCTTGACCGCCGGCCTTCCGGCGAGCTGTGATGACCTCGGGTGAACGCCCCGTAGGTCACTACGTTGTCTGCTGGCTGTCTGTATCCGGGAATTCACGGAGTGTGGCCGCTATGGCTCTGACTGCCGCCGGGTCCTCGGTCCAGTGCCGGGCCGTACGTGTGCAGGCGTGGAAGTTTTTCACTTTCGATGCCTTGGCGGCCTCAGTTAGTTCTGCCCACGCTTCCCGCAGTTCCGCTTGGAGCTCAGGTGACATGGGCGCGCCGGGGACGCGTTCCGCCGCCACGACTGGACTTATGGGTGCCGCGGTTGCGCCTCTTCGCCGAAAAAGACTTCTAAGACCCATTTCTGTTCCCCCTTTCCCCTCTGCCCAGAGTATCAATGTCCTCTCAATGCGTCCGGGACACTACGACCGAGCGCCCAGCCCCATGGCCAAGCGGATAGCAGCAGCCGAACAGACGCGTTATTCCCGTGCGGCGGGCGGCGTTTCCAACGCCGGAAACAACCCCGATCCATGCCCCAGACAAAGAGAAGAACGACAACTAGGAACTCGTTCGTTTGACCTCTTAGTCCAGTCGATGTTCCATGCGCTCTGCTGTACCGTGGCGGCTGAAGGCCTGCCGGTCCCCCATCGGTGGGCCTTCTTTTTCCCTCACTGCGGGGCACGATGGGCGAATTCGTGGCCGAAGTTGCCCCTGAAGTCGCTAAGAGACTGACGAAGCAGCCGCTGGATATCAGTCCGCAAGGGTACGGAGCTTGGCGGCGCTGAATTCCTCGTCAGAGAGTGCACCCTTCGCGTGGAGTTCTGCAAGGAGAGCCAGTTCTGCCGCCAGGGACCTTCTGCCCCGCATTTTGCCAAGTAACATCCGATGCCCGCCCGTGCGGGCTTGGGCTGCCGCTGGTTCCTGCGTCTGCCGTCGTGATGAACCTTTGATGCCAAATGCGATGAGTAGGGTTATCGCGAGGACGCCTAGCGCGATTCCCAAGGGGGCTCGGAACGGCTCCGTTGCGTTTGCCACGACGGCGATAACCACCCCAGCAACTGAAAACGTCCCAGCTATCCGAAGCCACCCTCGGCTGAGGCTGAACGCAAATATGTATTGGCCTGGTTCGGTCGGTACTGCATGTTGGTTCATCTGCCGAGGATAGCCCTACGAATACTCATAGAACATCCCCTGATGTGAACGCGATGAACTGCCGAACGCTGAACTCGTCATAGGCGTCCTTGGTCCACTTCCCGTTCCCATCGGGGGAGTAATTCTTGCGACCCTTCCCAAAATACGAAGTCAAGATCGCGTCGTTGTGAATTCAAGCGTTGCCTGGGTTGTCGAGTTGCTTGCGCAGCCGCTGGACTTCAGCCTCCGCCGCGGCGAGTCGAGCCTCGATCTTCTCCCGATCGAGGTTCGTCGACGGACGCGGTGCCGGCCTCGTCCTCGTCCTCGTAACGAGCCAGCCGATCCGCTGATAGCCAGTGATCCGCCGCACCTGCGTACACGTGAAGCAGTCCCTCTCGGGCTCAGGGCGCGGCCAGCGCAGATCGATCATCTTCCGGATGTGGTCTCGCTCGAAACCCTTTTCAGGCCATCCAGGGTTATCCGCTGCCGCCCAGCTTTCCTCGAAATCACGGCGGATTTCCACGATGCGCTCCTCGGACACCAGCTTGGGCCCGTCCTCGGGCTTCCAATCCACATCAGTGCAGACTTGCTCATAGTGCCCGCAGGAGAGCTTGACCCGCCAGAACGCCGACGAGTGTGGCTTGGGTTTCCGGATCTTCGCCCAGTCCTCGGCGTCCATCCAGTCGTATTCCGGCTCCACAGGGTCCGCCGGGAACTCCGTGACCTTGCGATCGACCCACTCGACGATGTCCCGATACGGCTTCTGAGCAGGTCCGTGGTCAGTCGTACACCAGAACTCCCCGGAGGGAAGCCTGCACTGACTGATGAGGTCGGGGAAGCGGCGATCGTCCGGATACTTGTCCTCTCCGTGCGTGTAGACCTCGTGCGTACATCCGCACTCCAACTCGACGCGCCAGCGAAACATGTTCTTGGCTTCCGGGACGAAGAGCGGCCAGAATACCGGGTCGTAATGCTGACGCAACTGGGCGACACCCTCCTCGAACTCCCGGAGGGCCTCCTTCTGAGGCCGCGCCCGCCCAGGTACTCGCTTCAGCAGTCTTGCGGATTCACGTGTCTGGTCATCGACCGGGGCAGTGTCGGCGGCGCTCACTATTCAATGCTCGTCCACAGCGTCACCCAAGTCTAGGAACAAGACGGACATCATCCCGAAAACGTAGCTTTGAACAAAAGCCAGGTCCTGCGCAGTTCCAGCTGATGGTTTCTCGTTCGGCTAATTGTTGGCACCAATCTGCTAGGAGACAGCAGCCTGGTGTGGACGGATAATGAGCGGCTATGGAACCAAATGCTGAGGTTTCCCGTGGTCCCTGCCCGGGGGAAGAGTGGGCCTACAGGCTGCGTGACGATGCGCGGTCCGAGCGGGTGCACATCGTGGCGGTGCACCAGGAGGGTCGAAGATTCCGGGTCGACATCCGTCACATGCACGGCCATCCACCGGGCAGGGAAGAGAACGTCCCTCGTTCCCGGCTCAAGGTACCGTGGGAAGACGTAGTCCCGTACGATGCCGCAATGGATGGCTGGAGGCGGCTCAAGGCCGAGGCCATCGACGAACATGAGGCGTCGGCCCTTTGGGCGGCCCTTGAGCTGCTTGTACCTTCGGAGGTCGCCGAGCTGTCTGTCGCTTCAAGCGACGATACGTTGACGGTCCACGATCACGTCTCCTTCGAAGCGCTCACCGGACAGACCGTGGCTGCCTTCCAAGCCCGATTTTCCTGGCTGGTTCACGACGGCGAGGTGTTCCTATCGCCGCGTGCGGCGCTGGCTGTCGTGGAGCTGGCCTGTCGCAGGAACCCGGCCCCGGTCCTGGACCTCGTCATGGCCGAGGAAGCGGTGGCTCGAGAAAAATCCAAGCGGGGCGGAACAATTGAAAACTGGGAAACCCGAGAACCGGTAACGACTTCAGCCGAGTTTGAATACGACTATTACCTGCGCCGCCAAAAGCCCGTTCATGAGATCCTCCGCCAATGGTGTGGTTATGGCTCGGTGACGGCCCATGAACGGCTCTTGGCTGCAGAAGCGGAAGTCAATCGCCTCGACGTCCTCCTGGCCTGGGCAGTGGACCACATCCGCAGGACTGACAAGAGCGCCGCAGAATTGATCGAGAGGGAGCACGAGGAGGACCGCATCACCCCTTATACCATCCGCCCGGTTCCCCAACGTCCACTGAAACCTCACGAAATCCCGCGGATTGAAGTCCCCACCCGCCGCGGCTGGTACCGCTGACACGTACCCACTAACCGCAGACGACGTGGACACTGCTTGCGTCTGCGGATCCCGACTCACTTCTGGAGCCAAGCGGGATACAGCACATGAAGACTTCCATCAAGCCATGGCTCGACAAGAGGAACCAGGCCTTCACCGCCGGAGCGAGGAGCGCAGAGCATGTCGACCCGTGGAGACATGCTCTGGGCCGGCAGCCCGAGTTGGGAGCGGCATTAGGCTCCGGTTCGCATGTAAGTGATGGGTACCGTAATAAGGCTTAAGCGGACTGAGCGGTCCGGGTCACTGGTCGAGCGAAGCACGTAGTCTGGTTCGTCCGGATGCTCCAGATTCTCTCGCAGGTTAAGGAAGAGTTTGTGCTCACGAATCGCTGTCTGCGCCTTCGCCATAGCCTCGGACATGTACTTCCTGTCACGGATGAAGATGATCAGGGCTGCTCTGGTGTTCCGCCAGACCACGTAACGGCCCATGAGCTGGTCGATCGCTGCCTGTAGCCCTTTTTCCCCTTCCCAGAGCTTGCACTCGGCGATGAAAGCGTCCCTATCTTTCCATCTCAGGAGGATGTCGCTCTTCCCGATGCCGATGAAGGTCTCGCCCGTGGCGGTACCGTCCCAGTTGGCATTGAGAATGAACAGCAGAAAATCACGGAGTGTCTGCTCGTCGCTTGTCAGCAGCGCGTCGGCTGATTCAGGGAGCCGTTCCAGCGCTGTTGCGAAGGAGCGAATGGTTCCCAGTAATTGCGCCGCTATCTTCTCCTGGAGCTCATATTCGGGTACGCCGCTGGCTGCCGATCGGTCCACGTGGCTAAGGGTCAGCGATGCCGGTCGAAGAGCTATCTCGATTCCACCTTCCACAGGGACCAAGTTAATTCCGGCCCTCCGCATCGATTGTCGAACCATTCGCGAGGCGCGTTGCTTGTGCTCCAGGATGGAGGAGAGCTGGGCTCGCATTCGTTCCTGGTGCTCCATGATCACATTGTTGGCCTTCCCAACAGCCTCGTTGACCTTCTCCACCCACTGCCGCTTCAAGTTGGCTATGGTTTCATCGAATTGCTGCTGGGTGACTTGGTCCAGCCCTTTGCTGGTCAGCGTCAGATGGATTTCATATCGTTCGCCCCGCAAACCAGTGTTTCCGCAGCTGCCGATCACCCCCGGATCGGAGACACGGATCAAAAGATCTGCCGCGCCCGTACATGGAATGGTGAGCTGCACCTGCACGACCCTTTCCCCTGGCGGCGGGATCTCAGCCATCGTGGTCTTAGGCCAGGATGGGGTTGCGTGCATCCTATCGACATGGATTTCAATGGGTAAGGCCGCCCACATCTTGACGATCTCACCAATCACAACGTCGACGTCCGTGTCCTCGAGTGTCTCGTCGTCGACGAGCTCGGCCGTTTTCCTGGCACCGTCTTCCCGGAAACCGAAGTCCGACTCAAACTCTCGTTTCGTGTTGCGAGGAGGCTGTTGCATTAATCTTTGTCTCCAAAAGGGCGCGAGGAAAATCCAAAGGGATAAGGCTGTTGAAGCCCAGCCTACGGCACGCAAGAGCGCCTTCCGCGGCACACCGCTCCGCGTCGAGGACTATGGATGAAGAGGCGACGGGGGCTTCCTTGCACTGACGGCATTCTGTAGTCTCTGGAGCTTCGGACCAACCCCGCGCCTTGAGGAGGACAGAACGCGGCGACCCCTGATGACGTCCAAGGCGGTCTGCATTGGTGGTCTCCGTCCAGACGTTGTGGAGTCGTTGGTACGATCCGTTCATGGTCGATTGGCTGGAGGACCCTCGAAACCTCGAGCTCCTCATGAATGCTTCTGCCGTGGTGCTGAGCGTGCTCGGGATACACCTGACAGCCCGCGGCGCGGCCAGGATATTGTGGGACCTCATCCGGAAGCGGACGGTTGTGTCCCCCGCCGGGATTCCCTCCGGCGCGAGGCTTGGCGACGCATCCATTATCAGGGATACAGTGTCGGCTGAGCTGACAAGCCCCGAGCTCGAGCGCCGATTGGAAATCCTCGAGCAACAGATGCATGACTCGTACAAGCAGATTCAAAACCTGCAGTCCGTCCAGAACCTCATTCGGACAGCGCTGGACGAGCTTCGCAGAAGCCACGCCGAGCTGAGTGCAGACATCACGCGGAAGATCGATCGCGCATCCCAGGAAAGCATCGAGATCAACGCGATCGGGATCCCGTTCGTCGTCGCTGGGATCGTGCTCGGGACATGGCCGTCTCTGTGGATGAATCCTTGGGCCGTGCTGGTCATGATCCTCGTCGCCGCGCTGATCCCGACGGCGATCTGGAGGAGGGACCGGAAGCTCCGGGCCAGGCGAGCGAGCAGTTAGAGGCGGCCACAGCCGGGTTCCCGCCCTTGCCGCGGGAACCGCCGGGCGGCGCGGCGGGGTCGTAGTGGCTCTCCTCGTGAAGAGACATCTTACCCATCCTCTGGTGTGGGGTGGTCTGCCATGCGGCGAGCGCATCGTCAACGTCCAGGCGGGCCTCGTCCGCGAGCGACTGGACACCATGGTCGACCTGTTCTAAGCGTCTCGGGGATGCAAGCGCGGCAGGCCCGTACAGCGGGGCTTTTATCGGATGAAGGTGGCGGCACGGGTCGATTCATAGGTGGAGAAGAGCGATCTGATCAGCACCAATACAGCCCGAACACCTAGGGTTCTGGGGCACGGTGAGTCAGGAAAGATGATCCGTACGAGCCACGCCGGCACTGCACCACCGAGATGTCGTTGGTGGCCTCTAGAGTCTGCCTATGACTCAGTACATCTATGCGACATCTGGCCAGGCCGTGGGCTTCGTTCGAGGCCGATATATCCACTCGCTCCACGGCGCTGCCATCGGTCAACTCCATGGAACCCATGTCCATCGGCTTAGCGGTCAGTACGTCGGAGAGCTCCACGACGACCAAGTCGTGGACAAACATCTCGGCAATTTAGGTAATATCGGCAATCCAGGAAATCCGGGGAACCCTGGCAATCCAGGAAACCCCGGTAATCGAGGCAACCGGGGCTGCCCCTACCCCGATGTCTTCCAAAAGCTCCTTTAGCTGCCGAATGGCAAACCTGTGACATAGCGGCACGCACGCCCGGAATGATGGAACGGTCGAGCGACCGGCACGGGCTTGCTGACGGTCGATGGGTGGTTCGCCTCCGCGATCTCGAGGCTCAACGAGAAGCTCTCCGCGGTTGACCACATCTGATCGCCCGAAGTGTTCGGAGTGCCCGTTGCTGACCACTAGCGCGTGATAAATGCGCACTCACCTCTCGACAGGCTGGTCGTTCTGGCCGAACTCCCGAGCCTCATCTTGCCAGCCCTTCAGGACTTCAAAGTTGTGCAGTACGAGGTTGGGGGCGTAGTCATAGGTCACCAGCAGCCGCGACATCCGCTCGAGCACCTCCTCGTCGTTCAACTGGGCCAACCACGCCGCGATCTGCGGGCTGCTCGGGGACCCGCCCATCTGGCCGATCATGTCGACCAGATCAACCCGTGCCGATGCCGCAACGAGGCGCTGCTTGTGGCGTTCCCCTGCGGACGTCGCCGATCCCACCGAGATCGCTCGACGCTCGTCCCCATGCCCGACGGCGATCTCGTAGCGCGTCGGAAGCGCAGGCTCGGGCGGTTCTGTCCCCGTGATCAGGCGCGGCACCGCCTGCGTGCGGACCCAATGGGCGATCTCATCGAGTTCCTGCGTCAGGACCGGCCACCGGTCCGTGTCTGGTCGGTTGATCCCGACCGTAGGAAACATGGTGACAGGGACCCTGGTGCCCATCGGGGTCTCCGCGATGATGTCGCCAACGCGCAGCGGTTCCTCGGGCCGGGGAGCAAGGTCGCGCACTGAGCGAGGCATCTGGTCGTCCTGGTACATGGCAGCCAGACGCACCGCCGTGATCGCCGGCGTCCTGTGCTTGGCGTGGTTCGTGTGAAGCACAAGCCGGGCCAAAGGGTGTAATTGAGGCTCGTTCCGACGGTGGAATGGCTGCAGGCCGTCGATCCGTCGTACGAGCTCACTGCCGGCACGCAGTGACGGCGGGCCATTGCGTGCTCGCTTCTTCTTCCACTCCTCGAACTTCTCGTAGCTGTCTGACGCGGGCATCTCAACCAGCTTGGCGGCCTTCTCGTCGAGTGGCGCGCCGTCCACGAACTCGACCTCGGCAAAGAGCGTGTGCTCGAGTGCGGCCCGGAGCGCCACGAGCGCGTCGGCAACGAGCAGCGGCACCTTGCGCGGGATCGGATCTACGCGCTCTACAACGGTTCGGCTGAACCTGCCCGCAGGCACCTCGCGCAGGCCGATCACGCCGTCTGGCTGCGTCTGGTAGTCGAAGAGGAGATCCGCGACCTGCCCGATCAGCTCGTCGGCGTGGGAAATTGTCGCGGCGACGCCGAGATGGCGCTCAGGGAGCCAGGTATACGTCTGATCGGTCATGACGATACTCTAGGGGTCGCTGCCCGTAAGCCGGCTTATCGTCACCGTGGGTCACATGATGTGGTCGTGCTCATGAGGGTCGAGCCATTCGCTTAGTTTCCGGGTGAGAGCTGACGACGAATTGTGGAGCGTGTTTCGGCATTGAGCGTGCTATCCGCGGCGACCAGCAGGCCGGTATCATTTTCGTTCGAGCAATCCGGCCACCCGTCACAAACAGCGATCACGAAAGCGCACTGGGATGCGCTGACTGGACGCAGCGTTTTCTCGGAAGAAGGAATCCTGCTGCGCTCGATGCACACGTCCGCCGCTCATCTGCTGCGGGGTGTCTGTGCGATGTATGTCCCTACTTCCACTAACCCCAACCGTCAATGATCTTCTGTTCCTCAGGAGTCGGACGAGGAGCTGCGGGTATGTGCCCGGACCACCATCGATTGACCACACGGACGGGTGCATCGTGCTGGCCCTCCCATCTTCGCGGCGTCCAGAATCGAAATAGGGATTCGTCCGAATTGGGTAAGTCGATCAGCTGAGACCGGATGCTGACCGGCTGCGAGGGAAGGTATAGCCTCTCCGCAATGCTGTCTCCCGCGCAAGCGATCGCGAAGCTATGCGCATTCGCGAGGATCGAACTGTTTAGGTCGATCGCTTCGCTCGTCGTTAGCATCGAACCAGGCTCCAAGGGAGGCTCCAGATCACGTCGGTACATAGCAAGCACAGAATAGGGGCCCAGAGGGAAGGCCAAAATCGGAGCGCCCCACACCCCACCCCCTATCGCGGGATTGGCCATGTACTCATGTAGCTCGATGACAGGCTCATCACAAGTAATTAGCGCCCTTCGAGTCCCATAAAGCGTTACATGGCGTGTCATGAGGATGCCGGCGATATGTGTCGCTGCTTTTGCTGAAGACTCCAGGTCTTCTTTCCGTGGGAGCGGCAGTTGCGACGGATCGGTGCGGAAACGTTCGACATCCGCAACAAGCTTTTCGAGGTCCTCGGAGGCGAACGACTGGTCACCGGCGGACAATTCGCGAGCTAGTTCGCCAGGTCCGCCGATCTCCAGGACCCGGGCCATCTGCTCGGCAATCATTGCACGCCGCCGCAGACGCGCAGAGCGGCTGCGCGTCATCTGCACAGCCAGAAAGAGACATAGCCACTGATGTGCTTCGTCGTCCATGGCCCCCGGGCCGGCAGCATCGATGCGTGCGATCGATGCCGCGGCCTTCCTCTCGACCTCCGAAAGCCACGCTTCCCAATAGACCGGCGACGTCTCATCGTCCGGCTCATCAAGTCGATAGAAGTCAGTCTCCAACGCGGCCTGGGCCGGAGAGAGTTCGTAGGCGTTCCGCCCGCGCAGTAGGTCAACGACTCTTACTCGCCCATCGACAGCCCAGCGATCGATGTAGAACCGGGGGACGAGATGATGGCGTCTTGGCTCCTGCCCCGCCGCTGTCATTGCAGCAGCCCGCGCAGCTGCCGTAGCCCATAGGTCATACGTAAGTTCCGCTCCCATCTCAGGAGCGTATCCAAAGAGGACAGCATTGGCGGAACTGTGTCTGGCCACGCGTCATTCCTTAACCTGCGCAAACCTTCGGAACCGGGACTCCCCATTGCGGAACCAGAGGCTCGTTTCGGTCGAGCCCGACTGCAAGGCTGACTTGATGGCGGCCGTGGTAGCGCCACATGCTCATGCTGTCGCCGTCAGATAAGGCGGAAAGCACAAATGAAAGCCGCGATCTCTCCCTTACTTCGGGAATGTATCTTTCCAACCCCTCGACTTCCGTCGGCAGCGCTGCCCGCTGATCCTCAAAATGCTTTCGAAGCTGATCCTGACACACAGTAGTTCGTTCGTATCTTTCATGAACGCCGCCGAACCGCCCACAGCTCGTTCTTCGTAAGGATATTCATCAAGGCGGCACCATCGGTGCAGTGCCCAACCAGTGCCGGCGCATTCTTCTCATGCCCCGAGCCCACGCTGCTCATGGTGTTGGGCGTTCACGCTTCGCCGGGAGCATCAGCCAACACGAGCCAGCGGAAGCAGCTCGGAGTCCGACTCAACATTCGGCTGGGTCTGCACCATCTTGAAGAATATGTCTGACTGCGCTGCGGTCAGATACTGGAAGCTCTGCGGGGGACGAAGGGTCGTGCCCAGTTCAGACAGGGGGACTGGTTCAAGGAATCGGCCAGCGGTCTCGACAAGGATCCCTGTTCCGTGCTCCCGCTGGTCGTAGTAGTCAAAGAACCTGCTCTTTGAGATCCCACCAACTGCACGGAATGTGGACCAGAGCCTCTTCGGGGACATGGTCTTCTGCCCGCGGACAGCAAACCACCCAAGAAGTGAGCCAACAGGCATGGTGGCATAGATCAGAACGTGGCTGACGTCATCGGCGACGGGCCGCTTGCGGAACTCCACAATCTTCTCGCCGGCGAGAATCGCATTGGCAAACTCCGGCCTGATAGACATCAGGGCTACCCTTCCTGGAGTGTTCTTGCCCACTGAATTCCTCCCTCTGATTTGATTTGGGCGATGGATTGCGGGGACTCTTCCATGACTCCCAGCATTTTGAGGTTTTCGCGCGACACTGGCGCGTCGAGCACTTGGTCAAGCCTGAATTTGACCGCCAGTACTTCCTTTGCGCACATCTTCTGGAGTTCCTCGGCACGGTATACGGTGCGTGCTCCGGCGAAACTCAGCACGTCGGCCAGGACGCTGGTGCGTCGTGTTTCTTCAACGACGCCAACAGCGTGCACAGCCCGCCTTTCGTGCGTCCGGAGAAAGAAAAGAGTGTCGCCCGGCTCCAACGTTTTTATACCCGAGTGGCAGATGTATACCTTACGGATTGCGTTTCCATAGGTCGAATCGAAGAAAGACTGCTGTGGTTCGGACGCAGGGAAGAGCATGCTGTGGAATACCGGAATGATAGGGACGAGGAATGCCCTGTTCACACGTCGCTTTCCAGGGCCGTAGCGCCTGTTGTACTCGAGGGGGTGCTCAGGCGGCTCTTGGTCGACGCTGGGCTCCAGGATCTTGCCAAGCATAATTTGTCCGGACGCCCCCGGTTTGGGCCCCAAATCGAAGAAGCCGAATTCCTTCAGCATCGCGAGCAACGGCTCTTTGTCCAAAGAAGCCTCGATGAAGCAGGTGTCAGCCCGCATCGACCGGATGCGGGCTATGACGGCTTCCAGCAGTGTCTCTCCCAGTTTCTTGCCCTGGTTGGCTTCGGCAATCTTGAATGTACAGATCTTCACGCTGTTTCCGGTCAATCCGGACACTTCCGGTTCCTGACGATCGAGGACCGCCAGGCCACGGATGTCCCTGCCGCCCCCTATGACCAGACAGGCCCGTCTTTCGGCAACCACTTTCTCCCACCAGCTGGAAAAGTCCCCATAATCAGCTCGGAGTGAATCAAAGAACGGTTGGACTGGATCTATGGTGTGAGGCTGGACGTCATCGACAGAATAATGAACTGGCAGCTGCCCCGACAGTGCCGTCAACACCCCTTGGGCGTCATCGAGCATCATCACGCGGTCTTGAAGTCCCGCATGACGGGCATGCGCGTGGAGCTTCCGGTCCTCAGTTATCAGCCAGGTGGCGGCGTTACGTTGCAGTGCAAGAAGCAGCGCGGCGTCCACGCCATCGTTACTGCGGGCCCCAAGATCCGGTGCATAACGTGCCTCATTCAGGAACCCTGTGGTGAGTTCAACACGTCCCAACCGCGGATACTTCTCCAACTGACGGCGCCGGCGGTCCCTTAGGTGGCGATCCTGAATCCGCGAGATGTCGTCAAATTGATTCTCCATGATGGAGATCTTGCCGCCGGTGTCCAGAACAAGGCGATAAACATTCGACGCCGACTGGTGGTTGACGTGATCTGCATCCTCATCACCCTCGATGGCGAGAACAATATTTGTGTCCATCAGGACTCGCAGGTCCCCCATATGCCCCGCGTGGCTTCCCATTTTCTCCCCAAGCTCTCGAATGCGGCAGACCATCCGCGTTGTCCCTGCTGCCTACGCTACCGACCTGAGCTCACGCTGGCCCTTTGCCACGGCGGCGGTGCAGAAAGTGACTCTAGAAGCCGCCGGCGGCCAGCTGGGCCGCCTTAGGGCCGAAGACAAGACCTATGAACTGGCCAAAGCAGCCTCCGAAGCCATGACCCCCGAGGGCTCGAAGGCAATCGCGATCCGGCCTGCCTTCCGCACAAGACCCTGCCACTGGATATTCAAAGTGAGCTACGCATCAGATACTCACTGAGCAGCCTGATAAGACGAGGACCAAGGTGTCGAGTGAAGTCGTCGACAACGCTACGGTCATCAAAGCTGTCCAACACGCCCCCGTACCGCCGGATGACCTGCTCTCGACGAGGCGTCGGAGCGAAGAGCGCACCGTAGAAGGCTCGTTCCGCTCCGCGGGAGGAGCTGTCGCGGCACCGCGCCGGGCGAGGTCGAACAGGTGAATGCGCTCGAAGTCCCTCAGCCGCACCCAGCCGAGCGCGACGTTCGTCTTCGAGAACTGCGCGCTGCATGGCAGGCGGTCCCAAGACCACTCATGAGCACCCAGACTCCGAGGGCGACGGCCGCTGATCACTCGTTCCAGGACGTCTCCGGCGACCGTGTCGACACCAGATAAGCCTGGTATACGAGTGCATCATCATATCTATGGTTAAGAGCAATGACCCGGAGGTGCAGGAAAGCGTAAAGACCATGTGTGCGCGCCCTGCTGACACCGAAATTCTGGCTGATTTGTGGACGGTAGCCAGGATCGGTCCGACCAACTCTGGGGTTCTCGTGGGTACCTGAAGACCTACAAATTCCGATGGCATGTCCTCCAGAATGGGGATACACCAGGGCTAGGCTGGCGGAACAAAGTCGGATTGGGGGATCCCCTGAAGCGCAGAACCGGGTTGTTAGCGGCCAGGAAAACTGCCCATAGGGGCGGGGAAGCCCGGGCCAACCGCCGCTTCGAAGCGTTCCGCGAGGTCCGCCGGCTATTGAACGGTGACCCGGTGGTATCTAGGCGAGGCTCTAGCTGCGCTTTTCGAGCGGACGATACCTGTCACCAAGCATGCGCGCCCCGGCACCGGGGCGCGCATGCTGTACCTTCTCGTCGCCGGAGACAGTCCCTGTCCGGGTCCGCCTAATGAATTCCGGCCGCAGCGGGGGCGTTGGCCTGTGCCGCGGTTCGGGAAGGCAAGGTAGCTGCAGCCAGTATTCCTGCAGCCACCAGCAGCCCAGCCGCGACGGCAAGTGCGCTGCCGTATCCGGCGACCAGTTGGCCTGCCTCGGTGACGGCCGAATGCTGGCTGCTGTTGCTGACCGTTGCAGCAACGCCTGCCAAAACGGCCAGTCCGAGGGCAACGCCGATTTGCTGGGCCGAGTTCAGCAGCGCAGAGGCAATTCCGGCCTCCGTTTCCTTCGTGTAATATACGGCGGCCTGGGTCAGGGCGATAATGCCGAGGCCGAACCCAAGGGCGAGGATGAACATGGCCGGTGCCAGGTACAGCCAGTAGTTCGTGTTTACCTGGATGAAGGAGAACCAGAAGGCAGCCCCGGCACTGAGCAGTGCCCCCGCTGCTGCGATGAGGCGCGCGGCCATCTTCAGCAGCAGCTTAGGCGCGGCCCCTGCCCCGAGCACCAGCCCTGCCGCGAACGGCAGCCAGCTGGCACCGGTCCGCAGAGGGCTGTAATGCTGAACCTGCTGGAGATAAAGGGTGATCACGTAGAAGCTGCCCATGGGACCAATGGCGAGCAGCAGCATGGAGGCGTATGCGCCAGCGCGGCCACGGTCCCGGAACAGCCCCAGTGGGACCAGCGGCGTGCTGCTGCGGGATTGCAGGGCGATAAAGGCAGCCAGCAGCAGGGCTGCAGCGGCTACCAGACCAAGGCCCAGAGGATCCGCGAAACCCTCCTCGCCAAAGCGGGTAATTGCGTACACCAGGGCGACCATGCCGCTGGTTCCCAATACGGCGCCCCTGACATCGAGACTCCCGGCGCGCCGTCCTGCGCTCACCAAGGTCCGGCTGCCCAGGAGCACGAGGATGGCGATGGGTACGTTGATGAAAAAGACCCACCGCCAGCCGAGGGTGTCGGTCAGGACGCCACCAAGAAGCAATCCCACCACAATTCCGAGAGCGGACATCGCGCCGTACAGCGACAGGGCTGCATCACGGGTCTTGCGTTCGGAGAAGGTTGTCGCAATGAGGGCCAGGGCGTTGGGCGCAACCAGTGCTGCTCCCAGTCCCTGAATCGCGCGAGCAGCGATGAGCGTATCGCTGTTGGGACTGAGGCCACCGGCCAGGGAAGCCACAACAAAGAGGGTGAGGCCTGCCTGCAGGATGCGGCGCCGGCCGTAGAGGTCGCCAAGCCGGCCGCCCAGGAGCAGCAGAGCGCCAAATGCGAGGATATATGCATTCACAATCCAGGGCAGATGCACGGCGCTCACCCGGAGTTCCTGCTGGATGCTTGGCAACGCGATGTTCACAATGGAGTCATCGAGCACCAACATCAGCTGGGCGGTCGCGATCACCAGCAGCGGTACCAATCCGCGCTGCTGGCCTGGCTTTCCGGTCATAACATCTCCTCTTAGATTGGCGGGCAGCGGCCCGCAGAAGCTTTGGAAACCCCGAGGGGGCATCACTCTGTTGAATTTGGGGCGTCGCCAACAGGACCCCGCGAAAGTCGAATCCTCCCCGTTGCCGGTTCAGTCCGTTTGTGGTGGACCTGCCGGGGGAATCGTTCGCTGCTGGCTGCACGTGCCCTTCCTCGCGTCTCCTTTTTCGGGAGGGGCGCCGGATTTGAGTGCAACCAGCAGGGGCTCGGGAAGTTGCAGGGGCTCAGTCGCCTACAACTGTGTAATCGGCGGACATGACGGCCTGACGCACAGCGGCTCCGGCGGCCTTACCACCTACAAGGAGGTGGGAAGGGCCGCCGGGAACGAGCTCAATAGCCACAGACTCCACGCCCTCAAGGGCTGAGACGGCCTTCTCAACAGTGCGGGCGCAGTGCCCGCAGGTTAGGCCCTCGAGAGTGAGCTCAGCAGCAGCCGGGGTGAAGGCGGGTGGCGAAAAGGGTTCTGATGAGCAGCAACTGCACGCCGCGCCCGATGGGGCCAGGAGCAGTTGAGTGCGGTTTGCAGATTCAAACATGCCAGTTTCCATTCCTTGACGAAGCATCAATGGCGCTGGGGTTGACGGGCTGTGAGGGGCGGTGCAGGGCACACGCCGGGACATACCATGTCACTGACAACAGTTGAAAGCATACCCCCCAGGGGTATAGGAAGCAAAGTGTGGCCCGGCTGGAACGGCCCTCCGTAACGACGCCAACAGAGGCTCGGTCAGCGTCGCCACAGCGCCAATCTTCGCTTTGTGTCATGGTCCACCGTGTGCACGATGGACAACCTTCGGATGGTCCGCCGGTCAGGCCTCGATGAGAGATGGTTTTACGGATCTTTCGGGTGCCGGCACGATTCCTCAACACACCGGTTATGACGAAGCGCCCGGCTGGCTTTCCCAGCCGGGCGCTTGCCCATTCCTTAGTTCATCGAAGAAGATCCCCCTGCTTCGGCACATCTGACCCGATGCGGGGGCCAGTCATAAGGACAGTGTCACCGTACTTTCTTCACGGGGAGGATCGTCAGTGCCCCCAACAGGGCGATCCCGGCCGCTACGGCGAGCAGGAGGTCGTAACGGCCACCACCCATGGTAACCAGGGCTGCCGAGACCGCCGGGGCGAGTGTCTGCGGACCTGTCATGGCGATGTTGAATACGCCGAGGTCCTTCGCTGTGTCATCAGGATTCGGAAGGACATCGATGACGAGGGCGAGGTCAACAGCGATGTAGATGCCAAAGCCAATGCCGATGACCAGTTCCGCCCAGTAGAACCCACTGGTGGAGTCGGCCGCAGTGAGCATCCAGGTGCCGATGCCGAAGATTATGGCCGAGGTCCAAATGAAGACTTTCCGCCGCCCTAGCCTGTCGGAGATCCATCCGGCAATCTGGCCGGCCGTAACCAAGGCGAGCGTGTAGATGAGAACGCCGGTTGCCAGTGCGCCGGCCGCATCCTGTTTGGACAGGCCCAGATCCTGCTGTAGGTACAGGAGGCGGAAGGTGACGAACATAAACATCGCCAGGACGACGAGGAAGCGGGAGACCCAGGCGAACGCGAAGTCGGGGTTCTTGCGGGGGTTTACCCAGAAGGTCTTCAGGGCGGTCCGCAACCCGCCTTCTGAGGCAGGGCGGCGCTCCATTGGCCGGTCCGGCAGTACGAAGGCGAAGACAAGGACCAGCACCAGGGCGAGGACGCCGGGGACCAGGAAGAGTAGGAGCATGTTCTGCCCGAAAAGGCTTGCCGAATAGGCTGCGCCGAGGGAGGCTGCCTGGGAAGCAATGCCGATCATGCCGCTTACTTTGCCTCGCTGCCACTGGGGTACCTGGTCTGCCAGGGTCGCCGTATGTGCAGCGACCGCCGCGTTGCCGAGAGCCTGCGCGAAGAACCAGCCGATGCCCAGCACTACGGCATTCGGGGCCGTGGCGATGACGGCCAGGCATGCCAGGAGTCCCAAAGCTCCGGCAACCAGCCAGGGACGGCGGCGGCCGAAACGTCCGACGGTGCGGTCGCTAAGGCGGCCAAAAACGGGGTCGAAGAGGAGGGCTGCGAACGCGCCCATGGAGATGACGGTGCCCAGTGTGGCGGCAACGTCCGGTCCCGGAACCAGAGACTGCACCTTGAGTGTCATGCCGGCGACGATGGGCATAAAAAGGGCAATCATCAGTCCCAGCCGCGCGAGCACCATCGTTGTGATGACACTGGCCTGGGCCTTTTCGACGGGGACGGGAGCGTAGGACAACGAGTTGGGCGCTTCGGGTCCTGCAGCAGAATCAGACACAACCATGGGTCTCATTGCTTTCTATTGGGAGAGGGGAGGCGGGCCAGACGTAGCCCGTGTGATAGGAACCACAGTACCGCAGACCGACCGAGTATGCGGTCGGTTTATCAAATCGTTACTTTTTCGTCGCGCAAAGCTTGTGTTACCGACCGTGTAGTCGGTCGGCGTGCTATCGTTGTGATTCGAAGCACAACAGAAGGGGCACCAGTCCCGAAATTCGCCACTTTCCTGACGAAGGAGTCTTCCGATGAGCGTTCCTGCCACTGATCTTCCTGTCGTGTCCGGCGTGCAGTCGGACTTCATAGATGAAGCGGTGCAGTCCCTTGACCTGACAGGAAAGATCCGGCTGCTTTCCGGTGCAAAGATGTTCAGCCTCTGGGGTGATGCTTCCATTGGCTTGGACGAGATTGTCATGTCTGATGGCCCGACCGGTGTGCGTGGTGAAGAAGTTGTCGGTGGTCGCGAGAGCTGCCTGCTGCCGAACGCCACACTGCTGGCGCAGACGTGGAACTCTGGCGTGCTCGACGAGGTCGGCGCACTTCTGGCAGAGGAAGCCATGGACCAGCAGACCCACATCGTCCTGGGCCCCACGATCAACCTCCACCGCACTCCCCTGGGTGGTCGCCTCTTCGAGTGCTTCAGTGAGGACCCGTACCTCACCGGTGTCCTCGCGGCCGCCTATGTCCGCTCCCTCCAGAGCCGGGGCATCGGAGCGTCCCCGAAACATTTCCTCGCCAACGAATCCGAAATACAGCGCACCACTGTTGACTGCGTCGTTGACGAACAGACCTTGCGGGAGCTTTACCTGCTGCCGTTCGAAATCGTGAATCACGACGCGCAGCCGTGGACCGTGATGGCCTCCTACAACGGCGTAAACGGCGTCACCGCCACGGAGCACGATGAGCTCCTCAATGACATTCTGAAAAAAGAGTGGGGCTTTGACGGGCTTGTCATGTCCGACTGGTTCGCCACAAAGACGGCCGCGGAAAGCGCGAACGCCGGCCTGGACCTGGTGATGCCCGGGCCCGAAACGGTCTGGAGCACATCCCTGGAGAAAGCCGTGCGTTCCGGCGACGTCCCCGAAGAAGCCATCGATGACCACGTTCGCCGGTTACTGATTCTTGCCGCCCGGGTCGGCGCCTTCGGCACACGGCGTGACTGGCCCGCTGACATTGCCCGGCCCGACAGCGGAGTCCGCCGCGAACAGCTGCGAAGGATCGCTGCCCAGGGCATGGCAGTGCTCAAGAATGACAACGCCACCCTTCCGCTCGCCAACGAAACGGGGACCGTGGCCGTGATCGGTCGCCACGCTACTGACACCGTCGCCCAGGGCGGCGGCTCCGCCCGGGTCCGCCCGCCGCACATTGTGAGCATCGCAGATGGCCTTACGTCCGCGCTCGGCCCGGGGGCCACGATCGTGGACGGGGTGGAAACCAGGACGCGAATGGTGGCCGCGCCTGCCTCGACTGTGCGCGATCCCGAAAACGGCACTCCCGGGATGCGGGTCCGCGCTCTCGACGAGCAGGGCAACGTCATTGAGTCCCGCCACTTTGACGTAGCCGAACTTGAAGTAGCTGACGATGGTTGGCTCGCAAATGCGGTCAGGATCGAGCTCTCGGCCGACGTCGCCATGTCGTCACCGGCCCGGATGCGCGTTGGCGTGATCGGACC
>Ga0307412_10000613_pt1 | contig 21003 bp, 22 predicted proteins | sample DK1Cmetagenome_3_FD_203823 | JGI IMG/M metagenome (GOLD analysis project Ga0307412, IMG submission 203823) | Maize rhizosphere microbial communities from greenhouse at UC Davis, California, United States - DK15-C-1 | ecosystem: Host-associated > Plants > Roots > Rhizosphere > Soil | place: USA...
CGCCGCGTTCGATGACGATGGGCGCGGTGCCTTTGGGGCTAACGCAGATCCAGTCGATGCCGGCCGGCGCCTTGACGGTGCCATTGGTTTCAATGGCCACGGTAAAGCCGCGGGCATGGATCGCCATCAGCAGCGGCGCGTCCAGCTGCAGCAAGGGTTCGCCGCCGGTGAAGACCACGTAGCGGTCTTCCGTGCCGGGGCCCCACGCGGCGGCGATGGCGTCGGCCAGCAGGTCGGCCGTGGCGAACTTGCCGCCGCCTTCGCCGTCGGTGCCGATGAAGTCGGTGTCGCAGAAGGTGCAGGCGGCGCTGGCGCGGTCGCTTTCGCGGCCGGTCCAGAGATTACAGCCAGCAAACCGGCAAAATACCGCCGCGCGGCCTGCATGGGCGCCTTCGCCTTGCAGGGTCTTGAAGATTTCTTTGGCGGAATAGGTCATAAGGGGTCGTGGCGGGGTGCGGGTGGCCGGGCGCCGTAATAGTCGAGCAAAAGCGCACTATTTTACTTGCAGCGGCGCCAACGTGCCGAATGTCCCCGCGCGGCACAGGTTTTGGGGCTGCGGCCGCGTCAGCCGAAGACTGGGCGGAAGAAGCTGCGTTCGTAACTGACGATACAGCGGGTTTGCGTCGCGTAGGCATAGGCCTGCTGGCATTCGGCGTCTTTCAGGGAGTCTTGCCGGTAGGTTTCGTAGGCCGCCAGGCTGGGAAAGGAAAACAACGCCAGCGCGATATTGTTGGCGCCTTCCGACGGCATGAAATAGCCGTGATGCGTGCCGCCGAACCGCTCGACCAGCGGGATCCACATTTTCGCGTAGGTTTCGAACTCGGCGATCGCATTGGTGTCAATAACGTAGCGCAAGTAGCAGGTGATCATGGGAATGGGCTCGTAGGCGGGGTGGCACGGCAGGCGGGATGCCGGCGTGCAGGCCGGCGCATTGTAGCGACGCGCGCGCCCGGCCATCAACGGATGGGCACGCCCCGCGTCACCGGCGCTGGCTCAATCTTGTAGACTGCCGGCCTATGTTCCACATTCAAGATTCCCTCTATCTGGACGAGCGCGACCTGACGTTCACCATGATCCGTGCGCAGGGCGCGGGCGGGCAGAACGTCAACAAGGTTTCCAGCGCCGTCCATCTGCGCTTTGACGTCCGCGCGTCCAGCCTGCCGCCGGATGTCCAGGACGCGGTGTGCGCCGTCAGCGACCACCGCATCTCGAAAGAAGGCGTGATCGTCATCAAGTCGCAATCGTTTCGAAGCCAGGAAAAAAACCGGGCCGAAGCCATCGAACGGCTGATCGGCATGGTGCGTTCGGCGCTTCAGGTAGACAAGCCGCGCCGCGCCACCAAGCCTACCCGGTCCTCGCAGCGCCGCCGCGTCCAGCGCAAGGTTCAGCATGGCGAGGTCAAGCGCCTGCGCGGCCGCGTGCAGGGCGACTAGCGCCAATAGCCCCATGCGCCGCAGGGGCATGACTATATATCGAACAACATCGATATAAGATTCGATAAATTGCGATATACAAATATGACCGCATCCCCTTCAACTCCCGATCAGACCGGTGCGCAGCCCGACATCGACGCCGACGCCATTCTGAAGGCGCTGGCGAACCCGGTGCGCCGCGACATCCTTGCCTGGCTGAAGACCCCACAAGCGCATTTTGAAGAGCGCCCGGGCCACAGTTTCGAGCATGGAGTGTGCGCGGGCCACATCGATCACCGCTGCGGCTTGTCGCAGTCGACCGTGTCATCGCACCTGGCCGTCTTGCAGCGCGCAGGCCTGATCTCGGCGACCAAAGTGGGGCAATGGGTCTTTTTCCGTCGCAATGAACCCGTCATTGCCGCGTTCCTGCGGCAGTTGAACCAGGATATGTAGTCAGCCCTACACATTGCGCCCATTGCCCGGGCGGAAGGATTTTGCATGAGCTCCCTGTTTGAACCCCTGCGCGTCGGTGACCTGACGCTGCGCAACCGTATCGTCATGGCGCCGTTGACCCGCCAGCGCGCAAGCGAAGGCCGCGTGCCCAGCGACTTGATGGTCGAGTACTACACCCAGCGCGCCGACGCCGGCATGATCCTGACCGAAGCCACCGCTGTCACGCCGCAGGGCGTGGGCTATGCCGATACCCCGGGCCTCTGGTCCACCGAGCAAGTGAAGGGCTGGCGCAAGGTCACGTCCGCCGTGCACGACAAGGGCGGCCTGATCCTGGCCCAGCTGTGGCACGTGGGCCGCATTTCCGACCCGGTCTTCCTGAACGGCGAACTGCCTGTCGCGCCCAGCGCCATCGCCGCCGGCGGCCATGTCAGCCTGGTGCGCCCGAAGCGCCCTTACGTCACCCCGCGCGCGCTGGAAACGTCCGAAATCCCGGGCGTGGTCGAGGCCTACCGCCACGGCGCCAAGATGGCCCAGGAATCCGGATTCGATGGCGTGGAAGTCCACGCCGCCAACGGCTACCTGCTGGACCAGTTCCTGCAAGACAGCACCAACCTGCGCACCGACCAATACGGCGGTTCGCTGGAAAACCGCGCGCGGTTGTTGCTGGAAGTGGTGGATGCATGCATCGAAGTCTGGGGCGCGGGGCGCGTGGGCGTGCATCTGTCGCCGCGCGGCGACTCGCACACGATGGGCGATTCGGATCCGGCCGCAACTTTCACCTATGTGGCGGCCGAACTGGGCAAGCGCGGCATCGCGTTCATCTGCGCGCGCGAACACGAAGGCGAAGACAGCCTGGGCCCGAAATTGAAGGCGGCGTTCGGCGGCGTCTATATCGGCAATGAACGCTATACGCGGGAATCCGCCGAGGCCGCCGTCGCGGCAGGCCGCGTCGATGCCGTGGCGTTCGGCGTGCAGTACATCGCCAACCCCGATCTGACGCGCCGCTTCAAGCTGGACGCCCCGCTGAACGCGCCCGAATCGTCCACGTTCTATTCGCAGGGCGCAGCCGGCTACACCGACTATCCGGCCTTGCCGTAACCCGTCTGCCGCCGCGCGCAAGGCTCGGCGGCCCTAGAACCCCGCGCGCATCGGATACGTGAACAAACCGAAGTGCGCGGCATTCAGGCCCAGGTGCGCCAGCACCGCGGCGGCCAGCCCGCCGTAGCGGTATGCCGTGCCGTAGGCCGCGCCCGCCAGACCGGCCAGCAATATCCATTGCCAGCCGCCAGCGTAATGCGCCAGGCCGAACAGCACGGCGGCCACGGCCACGGCGGCGCGGCCGCCCCAGGCATGGCGACGCCAACACGTGGCCAACTGCTGCTGCACGTAGCCGCGGAACAGGGCTTCTTCGGCCAGCGTGACCAGCAACGCGTTGTTGACCAGCCAGATCCAGCCGGTGTCCGGCCATTTGGGCGCCCAACCCACCACACCCAGCGCCAGCGCGGCACCCAGGCACGCCACTATTGCCGCGGCCAGCGCCAGCACGGCAGCGGCCAACGTGTTGCGCGCGCTTGCGCCCGCCATGGGCGGCGCCAGCACCAGGACCACCCAGAACGCCACCAGCGGCTTGTCCAGATTCAGGTACATGCCGAATGGCACGGCATCGGGGCTGAGCGGCACGGGTGCGATAACTTGCGGATTGTGGAAGCCCGGCAGCAGATGCAGGAAAAGTGCCACGGCCAACACCAGGAACAAGGCGTGGCCTGCCACGCGAGCGGCGGCGCCGGACGTGGGGCGCACCCCTGCCGCCGCCAGCAACAGCAGCGCGGGCGCCGCCAGCGCCACGGGATCGATCAGGCCGTCCGTCCAGGCCCAGGCCCACGCGATGGCCAGGGGCGCCAGCGCCCAGGCGCGGGTGGCGGGCAGCCAGAGCAGGGCAGCGGAAAGGAAGAGCGCGGACCAGGGCGACAGAAGCGGCATGCGGATCGGGCAGGTTGACGCAAAGCGCAAAGTGTAAGCGCACCCGCTTGCCCAACCGCGGGTTTCAGGCGACGATGCCGCTCTTGGCGGCGCAACGCCGCGTCGCACCTGGCGGACTCGCGGTCCGTCGGTCCACCTGGAGCCAAATAATGAAAATGATCGCGTGGTTGATGCTGGCGGCGGCGATCCTGCCGTTCATCTCGACGATAGTCGCCAAGGCGGGCGGAAAGACATTCGACAACAACGATCCACGCGCCTGGCTGGCGCGTCAGGAAGGCTGGCGCGCGCGCGCCAATGCCGCGCAGATCAATACCTTTGAAGCGCTGCCGTTCTTCTTTGCGGCGGTGTTGTTCGCGCTATACACCCAGGCGCCGCCCGCGCATGTGGCGACGCTGATGGCCTGCTGGCTGGGCGTGCGCCTGGGCTATCTGGCCATGTATCTGGCGGGGTGGGGCGCGTTGCGTTCGCTGGTCTGGGCGATCGGCGTGGGCTTCGTGATCGCCATCCTGTTTTCGGGCGTCTAAGACCCCAGGCCGGGCCGGCTTACGGCCGGTCCCCACCGCGCGCCAGCGGTGCGATGGCGCCTACTTCCATTCGAAGACGGCGCGCGCGGTTCCCGTGGCTTGCACGGTGACGTCGCGTTCCTGGGCCTTGCCCTCGTAGGTGGCCGAGATCTTGTAGGCGCCGGCCGGCAGCTTCACCAGCATGTACGGGCCCTCGGCGGTCGTTTTCAGTACTTCCTTGCCCTGCGCGTCATGGATGGCCACGCCTACGCTGGCCACGTAGTCCGCCTTGCCGTCGCGTTGGGCGGCGAATGTCAGCGCCAGCGGATAGTCGCCGGCGGCCGCCTTCATGGCTTCCGATTCGTCAATGCCGATTCCACCGCTGACGTACTGCACCGCACCCTGGTGCTTGATCGGCGGCAGCGCCGCTCGGGCGGTCGAGAGGACGCCGGCGATGGCCATGCTGCCCACCGCCATCATGGCGGCGAGGGTGCAGCGTTCAAAGCGTTTGTTCATCATGTTCTCCTGGAAAGGATGACACGGGTTTCGACCGGCATGCCCGCGCCAAGTTCGCGCGCCTAGCCGCATTCGGCCAGCATATCGCCGGAGAAGCCGCCTTGCCAGGTGAATGCCAACTGGCTTTCGCCACTGATCGAGCCGTCGGGGGCGAAGCGCCTTTCCTCAAGCTGGGCCGCGCCGTCCGCATGCAGCGCAAGGATGCTGGAACTGCGAGTGCCATAGTTGGGGCTGACAATGAACGGGCTGCTCAATAGCTTTTCACGATCTCGCGGCAAGCCGGTCGCCGGCAGTTCGTCGTCTTGCGCGCCGTGGCGGTCCGCCAGCGCGGCAAACAGCGCTGGCATGTCGGGTTGCCGCGCATGCTGCAGCACGGCGGTGAACGCCGCCTTGGTGCGGGCAAGCTTCGGCCACGGGGTGTCCAGCAGGTGGTTGGACAACGCATAGATGCCGGGCGGCAGCGCACGCGGGGCGCCGTCGCGGTTACTGAAATACCAGGCCTGCCGCGCATCGCCCACGATCAGATTGAAGCCGTTATAGGCCTGGCCCGTATCGTGGACCCGGGCCAGGTATTCCCCGGGCGCCGCGCCGCCGCGCAGGAAGTCTTCGACCAGCGCGCCGCGCGAGGGCGCCGCGTCCAGGTGCCTGCCCGGTTCGCGGAAATTCGTCACCAGCGCGAAGCGGCCCGACGTGGTTGCCCCCATCCAGGTGCCGCCGGCCAAGCCGTCGCGGCCGGCATAGACCTCCGGCGCATCCGGCCATTGGGCGGCAGGGTGCGTCAGGCGCGCGTGGAATTCATCGCGGTTGGCTGCGATCAGGACGGGGATGCCCGGCACGGCATGCAGGGCCAATACGGCAAGACACATGGTTCAGACCTGGTGAATGGGGGGTTTAGGGGCGCCGGCGCCGGGTGCGGCGGCAAAATCCGGACCGGCCAGCGTGGCACGCAGCGCTTCGATTTCGGCGGCCACGTCGGCCAGCGCGGGCGATGGCGGGGCGATGGCGTCGGCGGAGACGGGCGCGCCGTGTTCGACGGCGACACTCATGGCGTGCAGCGTTTCCGCCAACGCGGCCACTTGGGCGGCGCTGGGCGTGGCCTGGCCGGCGGGCAGCGACCAGGCGGTATCCGAAATGGCGTTCGCCACGCGTTCCAGCGCCACCTCCACGGGCCACCACGCCAGTGCGCGCCGGCTGACCAGACGGGGTTCGGACAGGCCGCGCTGCAACGCGATGCGCAGGTCCGACAAACGCGCATAGGCGCTGGCGCGCAGGCTGTGCCGGCTGGCGGGCGTTGCCTGGAAGACCGTGTTCAGGTACGCGGCCAGCGTGTCCATCGCGGCGGACACGGCATGGTCCAGGTTGTGGCGTTCGATGCGGATCCACGGCAGGTAGCCCACCAGCAGTACGATGCCGGCGGCAACACCCACGTCAACCAGCCGCGCCAGCGCGATGGCCCAGGTGCCGGGCTGCAGCGCCCCGATCAGCAGCATCAGGATGGGCACGAGGATGGCCGAAAACAACCCGTAATTGCGGCGGATGGACCAGGGCAGCAACGAGGCCAGCAACGCCACCGTCAGCAGGCTGGCGATGCCGCTGCGGTCCACGGCCAGCACGGTGGCGCTGATGGCCACCCCCACCACGCTGCCGCCGCAGCTTTGCAGCGCCCGCGCGAAGACCGACCCGAAGTTGGGCTTGAAGATCACCACCACGATCAGCGGCACCCAATACGACCGCGGCAACGAGGCCGCCAGCGCCACGGCCTCGGCCGCGATCAGGCACAGGCCCAGCCGGATCAGATAGCGCACCGTGGTGGGGCCGGGCCGGTAGGTGCGGACCAGCACGCGCCAGGGCGTGCGCGGACGGACAGGCGTCAGCGCGCTCAAGGGATCGGTGTCGGGCGGCTTGGCGCCGTCCAGCAACGGCAGCGCCTGCGCCAGCGCGTCCGCCAATTGCGGCATGTCCGCGCGCCGCAACGCGGCGATGTCGTCGCCGGGATCAGGGTCGGCGTCGTTTTCCACGCGGTCGGCCAGCCGGTTCATGACGCGCGCGCAAGCCGGGGGCAGCACGCGGCCCGCGCGCGCCAGCGATAACGCGGCGTTGGTCAGCGGCGTGCAAGCCTGCAGTTGCGCCGCCAGCCGGGACAGCCGTGGCGACGGGCCGGCGGCGCGGCCGCGGGCGGCCAGCACGGTGTCGTAGGCCGTGGTCATGGCCGCCTCCATGTCACGGCGCGCCGCCATGGTGCGCGAGGTGCCGATGGCGGCGAACATCGCGGCCAGCTTCCGATAGGCCAGCGCGACGGCGGCGCGTTCGGGCGCGATGGGGTTGACGACCCAGCCCGACAGGGTCAGCGCCAGGCCGAACAGTCCGCCAACGCCCACCAGCACCGACGGCATCCAGGGCGGCAGGGGCGAGGTCAGGCTGGCGCCCACGATGACATACACCGCGAATTGCAGCGTCGCCACGGCGGCGATGTTGTTGAGCGTGCCGACCAGGCTGGCGATCAGGACCAGCACGGTCATGGCGGCCGATGTCAGCAGACCATGTCCGGCCACCAGGTTGCCCAGCAGGTAACCCAGCGCACCGCCAAAAACGGTCGACCCGATGGACAACGCCCGGTTGCGGTAGGGGCCGCCGTTATCGCCGGTGATGGCGGGTAGCGCGCCCAGGGCCACCAGCGCGGCGGCCGCGCTTTGGTCCAACGCCAGCCCCACGGCCGAGGGCAGACCGATGGCCAGGGCGGCGCGCAGCGCCACCCAACGGCTGACGGGCGACGGCTCCATATGCGCCAGGCTCATCAGCCATCGCATGTTCGACGTGCGCGCGCCTCGGCGGTTCAGGGGGCGGGACACGGCAGCCTCATGGGGCGGATCAGGCCTTGATCAGGGGGGCGACTTGCGGCGCGGCCAGCCGGAAGTAGTCTTCCGTGTTCAGCAGGATGGACGCGTCCAGGCGTCCGGCGTTGAACACGATTTCGTCGTGGCGGTCGCGCAGGCTGGGATCCACCAGCAGGTGCAGGTCGGGATTGAAGGAAAACGGAGGAATGGCGCCGATCTCGCAGCCGGTCAATTCGCGCGCCAGATCCTGCGAGGCCAGCGATGCTTTCTTGCCGCCGGCTGCCCGCGCAATCGCGTCCAGGTCGGCCTGCTTGTCGGCGGGAAACACGGCCAGCACGTTCTTGCGCTGGTTGGACGAGATCTTCACGCGGCAGACCAGCGCCTTGGCGCCCTGGCTGACGGCGGTGCCGCGGATGGCGGCGACTTCAACCGAGCGGCCGGCCGCGGGGTGTTCGATCAGGCGGTGGCGGGCCTGGTTCAGGGCAAGCAGCGCTTGCAGACGTTCAAAGACTTCCATGTCGGGGTGGCGAAGCTGAGAGAGGCGGCGCCGGGAGTCGACGCGGCACACACCGCATGATACGCCCGCGCAGAGGCGCTCAGATCTCTCCGGTGAAAGCGTACCCCCATCCCCACACGGTGCGGATCGGCAGCGCAATGTTCATGTCTTGCGCCTTGCGCCGCAAGCGGCTGACAACCACGTCGGTACGGCGGATGGATTCGCGGCCCGCTTGCGGATCGATGCCAGGGGGATCGCTGCGCGGCAAGCGCTTATCGGCGGACGCGGTCAGTTTCAGCAGGAATTCGCGCTCGGCCAGCGTCAGCGCCAGGCGCGCGCCTTGCGGGCTGACGAGCGTCCAGGCCGCGTCATGGAATTGCCATTTGCCCGCGGCATCGCCGGACGCAGCCGTGGCGGGCGGGCGCGGTTCCGCGTCGGCGGGCGCGCGGCGGCCGGCCGTGGCGGGTACCCGCCGCACCAGCGCTTGCAACGCCGCGGCGATTTCCGCCGTGGCCACGTCGGGCTGGAAGCAGGCGTCGGCGCCGCAATGCAACCCCAGGATGCGGTTTTCCGGCGAGTCGAAGGCAGAGACGGCGACGATGCCGGCGGTCGTGTCCATGGCCCGCAAACCTGCGACGGCCATGCAGAGGTCGGACAATTCGGCTTCCATCACCAACAGCGGCGTGCGGCGAGCCTGGAACAGGCGAAACAAGCCGTTGGAGTCTTCGCAACGGCGCGGTGAGAATCCCATGCCCGCCAGCGCGTCGCTGCGGCGAACGCGTTGGTCGGGATCAGGCGAGAAGACGATCAGGTCTAGTAGGTCATTCATGAATCGTAGGGATCTGTGCAGCTTGAGCGCTTGCATGATGCTACGGATACATCGAATTCCTAAACCTCGCACAACGCCCGTTTCGTACCCGAATTCTCAGACATGATCAGGGGACCGCTGTTACGCCCTTGCCCAAAGGGCCTGTGGCAGGGGGCGTGGCGGGTTCATTCCACCAGCCGCCGCCCAGCGCTTGCAGCAGCGCGGCGGTATCCGCGTAGCGCGCCGCATCGGCTTCGGTGCGGGCGACGCGGGTCTGCAAAAGCTGGCGCTGGCTGTCCAGCAGGCTCAGATGGCTGATGCCGCCCGCCTGGTAGCGGCCTTGCGCGATGCGTTCGGCGTCCGCCGCGCGGCGCCAGGCGTCGTCGTAGGCCTGGTAGGCCTGGGCGTCTGTCTGCACGGCACGCAAGGCGTCCGCGACCTGACGGAAACCGTCCAGCACGGTTTGCCGGTACGCCGCCGCGGCGGCATCGTAGGCGGCCTCGGCCGACCGTTTGCGGGCGCGGAGTTCACCGCCACGAAATAGCGGTTGCACCAGGCCCAGCCCCAGGTTCCACACGTTTACGCCGTCGGACAGATCGCCCGCTCGGGTGCGTTGCGAGCCGAAGCTGGCGGTCAGGGTGAACTGGGGGTACTGGTTGGCCGTGGCAACGCCGACATCGGCCGACGCCCTGTGCCACAGCGCTTCGGCTGCCAGGATGTCTGGCCGCTGGCGCGTCAGCGCGGATGGCACGCTGGTAGGAATGCTGGCGGGCAGCGTCAGGTCCGCCAGTCGCAGCGGCGCGAGGCCCAACGCCGCGGGCGGCTGGCCCAGGTAGACGGCCAATTGGTGCGTGACCTGCGCCAGTTGCTTGTCCAGCGGCGGCAGGGTGGCGCGGGTTTGGGCGACCAGCAGCTCCTGGTTGCGCAGGTCGGCCTCGGCGATGCCACCGGCCGCCAGCCGTTGCCGCATGATGTCCTGCTGGCGCAACTGGGCGTCCAGCAATTCGCGGGTGGCGGCCAGGCGTTCGGACAGGTCGGCCTGGCGGATGGCCGCCGTCACGACGTTCGCGGCCAGCGACATGCGCGCGGCCTGCAATTCGTGCGCCCGGTAATCCACCTGCGCCGCCATGCCCTCCAGCGCCCGCCGGTTGCCGCCGAACAGGTCCAGCGTGTAGGACACATCGATCGACGCGTTGTACAGCGTGAATGGGGGCGGCAGCTCGGAAACCGGTACGCCATACGCGGACGGGTCCACTTTCTGGCGCGCCGCGGACACGTTGGCGTCCACCGACGGCAACAGGCGCCCGCCGGTTTCGGCGTTCAGGTCCTCGGTGGCCTGTCGCAAGCTGGCGCGCGCTTGTTCCAGCGTCGGGTTGGCGTCCAGCGCCTGGCGCACCAGTTGGTCCAGCGCCTCGGAGTGAAACAGCCGCCACCATTGCGCCGGAATGTCGGCGCCAGCCTGCAACTGCTGGCCGCCGGCTGCGGTGCCTGCCTCGGGCTGCGCGGTATAGGCGGCGACATCGGGCGCGGCCGGAGAGGTGAAGTCGGGCCCGACCGCGCACCCCGATACCAGCGTAAACAGGCTCAGGGCGGCCATCACCGGGCGGCGGCGGGCTAGCGGACGGGAATCGGAAAGCAATGGGGCTAGGCGGGACATGGCGCGTCAATCCAGGGTTCGGCGGTAGAACTTCACGGCGGCGGTCATGACGACGACGGTGAAGAGCATCAGCGGCCAGATGCTGGGCCACAGGTCCCACCAGCCGTTGCCTTTAAGCAGGATGCCGCGGATCAGCCGGTTGAAGTGCGTCAGCGGCAGCAGATTGCCCAGGTACTGCGCCCACATGGGCATGCCCTGGAACGGGAACATGAAGCCGGACAGCAGCATGTTGGGCAGGAAATAGAACATGGTCAGCTGCATGGCCTGCAACTGGTTCTGCGCCAGCGACGACAGCGTGATGCCCACCGTCAGGTTGGCGGCCACGAACAACAGCGCGGCCAGGTAGACGGACAGCAGGCTGCCCAGGATCGGCACATGGAAGACGAAGTGCGCGGCCAGCAGGATGATGGTGGCCTGAATCAGCCCGATCGCGATGTAGGGCACGATCTTGCCCGTCATCACCTCGATCGGGCGCACGGGCATCGACAGCAGATTCTCCATCGTGCCGCGTTCGCGTTCACGGGTCATGGCAAGGCCGGTCATCATCACCAGCGTCATCGTCAGAATCACGCCCATCAGCCCGGGCACCGTGTTGTATTGCGAGATCTGCTCTTCGTTATAGAGCCGGTGCACGCGCACGTCGAAGGCCGGCTGTCCGCCCGCCAGTCCCGCCAGCGGCCCGGTCAGGTCTTTTTGCGTCACGGCCTGCGTCAACTGGGTGGCCGCGCCGATCGCCATGCCGGTGGCCATGGGGTCGGTGGCATCGGCCTCGATCAGCAGGGCGGGGCGTTCGCCGCGCAACAGCCGGCGCGAAAAATCGGGCGGTATCGTCACGACGAACAGCACGCGGCCCTGGGCCAGCGCCGCGCGCCCGGCTTCCTCGTTGTCCAGCTCTTCCGTGATGTGGAAGTAGTCCGACGACTTCATCGCCGCGACGAAGCTGCGCGTGAACGGGCTGTGGTCGGCCGTGATGACGGCCGTGGGCATCTGTTTGGGATCGGTGTTGATGGCGTAACCGAACAAGGCCAGCTGCATGATAGGCAGCCCCACGATCATGCCGAAGGTGATGCGGTCGCGGCGCAGTTGCAGGAATTCCTTTAGCACCATGCTCCACCACCGCGCCCACGAAAAGCCTTGCAAATGGCGCATCATGACGGGCTCGCGAAGTTGTCGGTGGACCGATTCATCAAGTAGATGAAAACGTCTTCCAGGCTGGTGTCGATGCGCTCCAGCCGCAAGTCCTGGCCATCGATGGCGCTGCGCAGCGTTTGTTCCAGCTGCCCGGCGTCCTGGCCGCTGACGTGCAGCGCCGACCCGAACGCCACGGTCTGGTCCACGCCCGGCGCGCCGCGCAGCCGCTGGCCCAGCGGCACGAGGTTATGGCCATGGATGGCCCAGGTGGTCAGACGTTGTTCGGCGATCACTTCTTCCGCGGTGCCCTGGGTCAGCAACCTGCCGTACGAGATATAGGCCAGCTTGTGGCAGCGTTCGGCCTCGTCCATGTAGTGCGTGCTGACCAGCACCGAGATGCCGCGCGCGGCCAGCTCGTGCAACTGTTCCCAGAAATCGCGCCGCGCCGTCGGGTCCACGCCGGCCGTCGGCTCGTCCAGCAGCAGCAGGCGCGGCTCGTGCAGCAGGCAAGCGGCCAACGCCAGCCGCTGCTTCCATCCCCCCGACAGCGATCCCGTCAGTTGGCTGGCGCGGCTGTGCAGCCCCAGGTCTTCCAGCGCACGGTCCACCGCTTCCTTGCGGCGCGGCATGCCGTACATCCGCGCGACGAAATCCAGGTTTTCACGGATCGTCAGGTCGTCCCAGTACGAGAACTTCTGCGTCATGTAGCCCACGTGCCGCTTGATTTCGGCGCTTTCTTGCAGGATGTCGTAGCCCAGGCAAGTGCCGCTGCCCGAATCCGGCGTGAGCAGGCCGCACATCAGGCGGATGCTGGTGGTCTTGCCGCTGCCGTTGGGGCCCAGGAAGCCGAAGATCTCGCCTTCCCGCACGCGCAGCGACACGTCGTTGACGACGTGCTTGTCGCCAAAGTGCTTGTTCAGCCCGTGCACGTCGATGACGGCGGCGCGGGCGTCGCGATCGGCGCTGGGGGAGTCGGCGGCGGCAGCGGGTGGCGTGCTCATTGCAGCATGGCCTCGACGGGTTGGCCCGGATGCAGCCGCGTGGCGACGTCCTGGGCCGGCCGCGCTTCTATCATGTAGACCAGCTTGCTGCGGCTTTCGCGGCTGTAGATGACGGGCGGCGTGTACTCGGCCTGATTCGATACGTAGTCGATGTGCACCGGTATCGGGTCGCCGCAGCCGTCGCAGCGCAGGCTGGCCTGCTGGCCCACCTTCAACGATCCCACCACCGTTTCCGGCACGAAGAACCGGACCTTGATGTTGCCGGGCGGCAGCAGGCTGACGACGGGGCTGCCCGCGGGCACCCATTCGCCTACGCGGTACATCGTGTCGAAAACCTGACCGGCCGCCGGGGCGCCCAATTGTTTTTGCGCCAGGGTCCATTCGGCCTGGGCCAGCGTCGCGCGGGCGGCCTCCACCTGCGCGGCCTGGGCGCGCCGCTGGTCTTCGCGCCCGGGCAGGGCGGCAACTTCCAGCTGCGCGCGCAGTTCGCGCACGCGGGCGGCGTCCGACTGTGCCTGCTCACGGCTGTCGTCCAACTGCGCCCGCGCGATGCCGCCGATGCGGAACTGCGCGTTATCGCGTTGCAGCTGCGCCGCCGACCGGCGGCTGGCGGCTTCGGCCTGCGCCAGCTGAGCGCGGCTGACGTCGACTTCGGGTGGCCGCTTGCCGGTGGCGATGTCTTGCAGCTGCGCCGTGGCCGCGGCCAACTGCGCGCTGGCCTGGTCGCGGGCGGCGCGTTCGCGCGTGGCATCAAGCGTGAACAACGCCGCATCCGCCGACACTTGCTGCCCGCGTTTGACCGACAACGCATCCAGCCGGCCGGCCTCGGACGAGGCCACGTAAACGTAGTCGCCTTCCACGTAGCCTTGATAGAAGGGGGCGGGGTCCTTGCCGCAGCCGGCCAGCAGCAGGGTCAATAGCAAGGCGAGCGGCGGGGTCGCCCGGCGGGCCCAGCGTGGCAGGTCTGGCGGCAAACGAAGTGAAGCGGGACGGGTTCGCATGGTCGGCATCTTTCAGGCAGAGGCGGAAGGCGGGGAGGGCGGCAAGAACAATCCGCCGGTCAGCATGGCGATGGCGTGCGCGGCGATCGCCTCGGTATCGATGGCCTGCGCTTGCGCGTCGCCTTGCCAGATGCGGCGCCACAGGCTGGAGGTTGCCAGCGGCAGCAACGTCAGCCCCAGGATGGACAGGAATACCAGGCGAGGCTCGACGCCCGGCGTGATGGCACCCAGGCGCTGGGCCTGGCCGATCAGCCCGGCAAAGGCCTGCAAGCGCCCGGACGGCAAATGCGGCAGCACGCGTTCGCGAAGCTGGCCGCCTTCGTTGACGACTTCATGCATCCACAAGGCAGGCAACCAGGGCCGTTCGGTGGCGCTTTGCACGATCCGGTTCACGATTTCCACCAGATAGCCGCGCGCGGCGGCCGCCGGGTCCTGACTGGCGTCCGGGTCCCCGGCCAACGGCACCGGCGCCCAGACGTATCCGATGACCGGCAAAACCCGCTCTTGCACGACGGCGTCGATCAACTGGTCGCGGCTTTTGAAGTAATAGTGCACCATCGCCGGCGTCACGGCGGCGCGCTGCGCGATGTGGGCGATGGTGGTGGCGGCCACGCCCTGCGACGCGAACAGGCTGGTGGCGATGTCCAGTAGCTGGGCGCGCATGGCGGCGTTGTCCGGGCGCGCGGGGCGGCCTGGGCGGCGCGGGGCGGGAAGCGGTGAAGGGCACATGGCGCGTAGTTTAATTAAATATTTAATTAATTAAAAGACGGCGTCCCGACAGGGTTTCCGGGCAGGGCGGCGGACAAGGATGGTGTAATGGTCCGGTTCCCCAACTTGCCACCCGGGTTTTGCCCGCAAGGCCCGGGCGGCTTCCTGTAGGAGGCTGGACTTCATGCCGCAATCATCGTCGATCAATCGCCGTATCGTGCTGGCTTCGCGCCCGCATGGCGAACCCGCAGACAGCGATTTCCGTCTGGAAACAAGCGACGTCCCGCAGCCCGGCCCCGGCCAGGTGCTGCTGCGCACCGTGTATCTGTCGCTGGACCCCTATATGCGCGGCCGCATGAGCGATGCGCCGTCCTACGCCGAACCCGTGCAGATTGGCCAACCGATGGTGGGCGGCACCGTGACGCGGGTCCACGCGTCCAACCATCCCGACTATCAACCCGGCGAATGGGTGCTGGCCCAATCCGGCTGGCAGGATTTTGCCGTGTCCGACGGCACGGGCCTGCTGCGCCTGGGCGCCAATCCGCAGCATCCGTCCTATTCGCTGGGTGTGCTGGGCATGCCCGGTTTCACGGGCTACATGGGCTTGCTGGACATCGGCCGGCCCAAGACCGGTGAAACCGTGGTGGTGGCCGCGGCCAGCGGCGCGGTGGGCGCGGTGGTGGGGCAGATCGCCAAGATCCACGGCTGCAAGGTCGTGGGCATCGCGGGCGGCGCCGACAAATGCCGCTATGTCGTCGATGAGCTGGGTTTCGACGACTGCCTGGACCACAAAGCGCCCGACCTGCCTGGCCGCCTGGCGCGCGCCGTTCCGCAAGGCATCGACATCTACTTCGAAAACGTGGGCGGCGCGGTGTTCGATGCCGTCCTGCCGCTGCTGAACCCGCGCGCCCGCGTGCCGGTCTGCGGGCTGATCTCGGCCTATAACGCCACCAGCCAACCCGACGGGCCGGACCGCCTGGCGCTGCTGATGCGCACCATCCTGACCAAGCGGCTGACGTTCCAGGGCTTCATCATCTTCAACGAATACGCGCACCGCTACGGCGAATTCCGCGAGGCCATGGAAGACTTGATCGGGCAAGGCCGCATCAAGTACCGCGAGGACGTGGTCGAAGGGCTGGAGAATGCGCCGCGCGGCCTGATGGGGCTGCTGAAGGGCGAAAACGCCGGCAAGCGCATCGTGCGCGTCGGCCCGGATGAATAGCGCCACGCAACGGAGCGCAATATGAAAATCCTGATCGTGCTGACTTCGCATGACACGCTGGGCAACACCGGCCGCAAGACGGGCTTCTGGCTGGAAGAGTTTGCCGCGCCGTACTACGCCTTCGTCGATGCGGGCGCCGCGGTGACGCTGGCGTCGCCCCTGGGCGGCCAGCCGCCACTGGACCCCAAGAGCGACGACCCGGACGCACAGACCGACGACACCCGGCGCTTTCGCCAGGACGTCGATGCGCAGCGCCGGTTGGCGTCGACCTTGCGGCTTGCGGATGTGCAGGCCGCCGACTACGACGCGGTGTTCTATCCAGGGGGGCATGGTCCGCTATGGGACCTGGCCGAAGACGCCAAGTCGGTCGGCCTGATCGAGACCATGCTGGCCGCGGGCAAGCCCGTGGCCGCGGTGTGCCATGCGCCCGGCGTGCTGCGCCACGCCAAGACCGCCGACGGCAAGCCGCTGGTGCAGGGGCGTCAGGTCACCGGCTTTTCCAATGCGGAAGAAGCGGCGGTGCAATTGACCGACGTCGTGCCGTTCCTGGTCGAAGACGAACTGATCCGGCTGGGGGGCTTGTACCGCAGCGGGCCCGACTGGCAGCCGCATGTGGTCACCGATGGGTTGCTGGTCACGGGGCAGAATCCGGCATCTTCCGTGGGCGTGGCGCAAGCGCTGCTGGAACGGTTGAAGAACTGACACGGTTCGCCAGGATGGCTTCGCGGTGTGTCAGAATTGCTGCTTTCTGACACACTGCGTGCCGTTCCGCTGCAACGCCGCGCATCTTTCCTGATGCCCCCAGACGTACCCGAATACCCCGTTGGTTCCTGCGAGGCCGCGCTGTTTGCCGCCATGCAGGCGCGTGACCCGGCCACGGGCCGGCATTGCGACCGCGTGGTCGCGCTGAGTGTGGCGCTGGCCCAGGCCTGCGGGCTGCCCGAATCCGAGCAAGCCGTCGTGGCCGTCGCCGCCAGACTGCACGACATCGGCAAGATCGGTACGCCCGACCGCGTGCTGTTTTCCCCCAAGCGCCTGGATGCCGACGATTGGGAAATCATGAAATCGCATGCCGCCACCGGCGCCGACATCATCATGCAAAGCGCGATGCCGCAACGCGAACTGATCGCGCATGCCGTGCGCCATCATCACGAACACTTCGACGGTTGCGGCTATCCGGCAGGGTTGTCGGGGCACGATATCCCGCTGCATTCGCGCATTATTTCGCTGGCGGATTCCTACGACGCGCTGGGCGATACGCGGCCCTACCACCCGGCGCGTTCGCACGCCGAGATCATGCGCATCCTGAACCGCGAGGCCGGATCCAAGTCCGATCCCGACCTGCTGCGGCTGTTCGAAGCGATGATGTTGAAAAGCCCGTTGCGCGTGCCATAGCGGCACGCGCCGGATTCACTTCAGGCGGTAGTTGGCCGCGACCACGGCCAGGCTCTGCAACGTCCGCTGCTGCCAGGCGGCGTCGTGACCCAGTTCTTCGGCCAGGATGCGCGCCACTTCCGGCGCGGCCAGCATCGCGGCTTCGCTGTCCAGGAATAGCGCGCGGTTGCGGCGGGCCAGCACGTCTTCGGCGCTGCGCGCCAATTCGAAACGCGCGGCAAAACGCACGTGCGCTTCCGACAGGCCGCTGGCGTTGACCAGCATGCGGTCAGCGCCAGGCAGCGCCTTCAGGATGGCCAGGTCGCTGCCGTAGTAGCTGTCCGGCGTGCCGGCGTGTTCCTGCGAAGGCGTCAGGCCGGAGGCGCCGTGCAGCGGCAACGATTCGGTGCGGCAGGTGGCCTGCGTCAGCAATTGGTGCTGGATGGCGGTGTCCACCACGTCCTGCGCCATGCGGCGGTACGTCGTCCACTTGCCGCCCGTCACCGTCACCAACCCGGCGTTGGACACCAGGATGGTGTGTTCGCGCGACAGCTGCTTGGTCGACGCCTCGCCCGTGGCCTTGACCAGCGGGCGCAGGCCCGCCCAGACGCTGGTGACGTCGTCGCGCGTGGGCTTGCGGCTGAGGTAGCGCGCCGCCGTGCCCAGAATGAAATCCACGTCCTGGGCGCCGGCTTCCGGATCCAGCGGCAGGTCGTCGCGCGGCGTGTCGGTCGTGCCCACGATGGTGTGGCCGTTCCATGGCACGACGAACAGCACGCGGCCGTCATCGGTCTTGGGGATCAGGATGGCGCGATTGCCGGGCAGGAAGTCGCGCGGCAAGGTCAGGTGCACGCCCTGGCTGGGCGCGACCATGGTCGGCGCGTTCTTGTCTTCCATGCGGCGCACGGCATCCACCCAGACTCCGGTGGCGTTGATCACGCACCGGGCCCGCAATGAAAAACTGGCGCCGCCGATCACGTCTTGCGCCGTCACGCCGTCAACCTTCCCGTTGCTGGTGGTCAGCCCGGTGGCGCGCACGTAGTTCACCGCCGTGCCGCCCTGGTCGAAGAGCGTGCGCATCAGGCTCATGGCCAGGCGCGCGTCGTCGAACTGGCCGTCGTAATACAGCACGCCACCCTTCAAGCTGCGGCCATTGACGCTTTCGGCCAGCGTCGGCGCGTTGGCCAGCGTGTCGCGGCGCGACAGCCAGCGGCTGGGCGCCAGGTTCAGTTTGCCGGCCAGCATGTCGTACATCTTCAGGCCGATGCCGTAGAAGGGCTGGTCCATCCAGTTGTACGCGGGCACCACGAAGCCCAGCGGCCATACCAGGTGCGGCGCGTTGCGGTTGAGCAGGCCGCGTTCGTGCAGCGCTTCACGCACCAGGCTGACGTTGCCTTGGGCCAGATAGCGCACGCCGCCGTGCACCAGTTTGGTGGCCTTGCTGGAGGTGCCCTTGGCGAAGTCGGCGCCTTCGATCAACAACGTGCGGTAGCCGCGCGAGGCGGCATCGACGGCCGTGCCCAGGCCCGTCGCGCCGCCGCCGATGACGATGACGTCCCAGGAAGGCGTGTTGTCCAGGGTGGACAACAGGCGGTTGCGGTCGGGCGGGGTGACGTTGGCGAGCGGTTGGTTCATAAGTCGTTGCGGCGGGGCCGCCAGGTAGAAGCGTGGTTGTCGTGTGCGGGCGGGCGGAGGCGGGCGGTGAGTCCGGGTCCGGCGCGCCGGTTCAAGCGTGGGATGCCGAAGGATTCGTGGAGGCCGTGGCGCCAGCCGATACCTCGGCTGCCGGTGCCCCGGCGGCCGCGTTCGGCGCCGCCGCCACTTCGCAGCGCACGCCGGAATCCAGCAGCACTTGCGCCAGGGGTTCTTGCGGATGCGCGTCGGTGAAAAAGCGGTCGATCTGCGATATGTGCGCCAGTTCCACCATGGCCTGGCGTTTGAATTTGCTGCTGTCGGCCGCCAGCCAGACCTCGCGCGACTGCTCGATGATGGTTCGCGCCACGCGTACCTCGCGGAAGTCGTAGTCGCGCAGCGTGCCGTCGGCTTCGATGCCCGAAATGCCGATCAGCCCGATATCCACCTTGAACTGCCGGATGAAGTCCATGGTGGCTTCGCCGACGATGCCGCGGTCGCGCGAACGCACCACGCCGCCCGCGACGATGACTTCGCAGTCAGGGTTGTCGGACAGGATGTCCGCCACGTGCAGATTGTTCGTAATGACGCGCAGGCCGCGATGGCGCAGCAGGGCGCGTGCGATGGCCTCGGTGGTGGTGCCGATGTTCAGGATCAGCGAACAGCCGTCGGGCACGGCGCGGGCCACGGCTTCGGCGATGCGCTGCTTGCCGGCCGCGTGCAGTCCCTGGCGCTTGCGGTAGGCGATGTTCTCGATGGTCGAGGCCTCGATGCGCACGCCGCCGTGAAAGCGCGACAGCAGGCCGGCTTCGGAAAGGATGTTCACGTCGCGCCGCACCGTCTGCAGCGTAACGTCAAAGCGTTTGGCAAGCTCTTCGATCGATGCCGAGCCCTGGGCCCGCACCATTTCGATCAAAGCGCTTTGTCGTGGATTCAGTGTCATGGACGAATGATAAAACAACAAAAGCGAAAAATAATGCCGCACTGCAAGATTGTTTTTTGTTCGCTTCTTGGGTAAAACGCACAAAAAACGAAAGCCATCTGAAAGAGTATGCTCATGCTGTTGCGCGCATTCGCGCACAGGCAGGGCGCTGTACCGAATACCGAAGTCCGTGTGAAAAATAGGGACATATAAGTAGGTAGAGGAGACTAGATGCAGCTGACCTTGGACAGGATTGGTTTGCGGGCCGGCTCGCAGACGCACCTGACCCCCATGAGCCTGGCCCCGGTTCCGGGCGCCATGACGGTATTGCTGGGGGCGACCCTGGCTGGCAAGACGTCGCTGATGCGCATCATGGCGGGGCTGGACCGGCCGACCGAGGGCCGCGTGCTGGTTGACGGCGCCGACGTGACCGGCGTGCCGGTGCGCCAGCGCAACGTCGCCATGGTCTACCAGCAGTTCATCAACTACCCGTCCATGTCGGTCCACGACAACATTGCGTCCCCGTTGAAACTGCGCGGGGAACGGGACATCCGCGAAAAGGTTCGCGCCATGGCGGCGCGCCTGCACATTGACCACCTGCTGGAGCGCTACCCCTCGGAACTGTCTGGCGGGCAGCAGCAGCGCGTGGCGCTGGCCCGGGCGCTGGTCAAGGACGCGCCGTTGATCCTGCTGGACGAACCGCTGGTCAACCTGGACTACAAGTTGCGCGAAGAACTGCGCGAAGAACTGTCCGAACTGTTCGCGGAAGGGCGTTCCACGGTGGTGTACGCCACCACCGAACCCGGTGAAGCGCTGTTGCTTGGCGGCCACACGGCGGTACTGGACGCGGGCGAACTGTTGCAATACGGCCCCACCGCCGAGGTCTTTCACCGGCCCAATTCGATCCGGGTCGCGCGCGCGTTCAGCGACCCACCCATGAACCTGTTTGCCGCGCGCCGCACGGACGCGGGCTTCGTCCTGGAAGGCCAGATGGCGGTGGCGCGCCACTTGCCACCCGGCACGGGCGCGGATTTGACCGCGGGCTTGCGCGCCGGGGCGTTGGACGTCGCGCCACGCCCCGGCCACATTAGCTTGCCCGGCGTGGTGAAGCTGGCGGAGATATCCGGGTCGGACACCTTCGTCCACGCGGAAACGGCGGCGGGTAATGTCGTTGCGCAATTGCCGGGGGTGCACCGGTACACGCTGGACCAGCGTGTCGAGCTGTATTTCGACCCGGCGCAGACCTATGCCTTCGGCGCCGATGGCGCGCTGCTGGCCGCGCCTCGGCAACCTGCCGGCGCCGGGGAGGTAGCCTGATGGCGCAGATCGAGCTGGACCTGTCGCACTCCTACG
>Ga0307412_10000614_pt1 | contig 20959 bp, 10 predicted proteins | sample DK1Cmetagenome_3_FD_203823 | JGI IMG/M metagenome (GOLD analysis project Ga0307412, IMG submission 203823) | Maize rhizosphere microbial communities from greenhouse at UC Davis, California, United States - DK15-C-1 | ecosystem: Host-associated > Plants > Roots > Rhizosphere > Soil | place: USA...
GTTCTGGTTGAACGGCAACAGCGCGTCGCTGACATAGCCCGCGCCGTCCAACGTGAGATCGCGGTCGAGCGTCCCGAACGCCAGACTCTGATAGGCATAGGCATAGGTGCTGCGCGTCCATGCGACACCGGCGGCCAGCCCCAGCCCTTCGTCACCCTGCGCCATATCGTGCCGCCAATCACCGCGCACGCTGGCGATCGCCGCTGTCGCCTGGCGCCCGCGCCGGCGCCAATAGTCTGCCGTATAGAGCGACAGCTCCTGATAGGTCTGCGCGGGCACGTTGAAGCTGAACTGCAGCGGCGCGCTGTCATAGCCAAAGCCGAGCGCCGGTGTTCCGACGACGTCGCCGATCCGATCCTGCCCCGCCGTGAACTTCACCATCTTGTAGCGCTCGCGCATCGTCGCCCGCGACACGCCGACGCGCAGCGCGACTTCATCGCGTGCGCTCGCCTGCCACGTCGCATCGAGCTGGAGCACGCGCGTCTCGCTATGCGTCACGCCGGCGCGATACCCGACCTGAACCGAGGCCGTATCGAAACGGCCGGATACGGGCGTCTGGTCTACCACGCGCGCCAGGTCCGGATCGATGGCGATCTCATTGCGCGTATAGCCGTCACGGAAGCGATAATCCGCCACCATCGCCGACAGGCGCAGCTTGTCGAGATTGGCTTCCGCACGGATCGTGCCGCCCAGATGGCGGCGATCGCTGCCATTGTACCAATATTTGTCCTGGCGCGGCACCGGGATGCCGTTGCCAAGCGTCCCGTCGCGCATGGGGCGGCCCGCATCGTCGTAGAAGACGAGGAACGTGCTGTCGCTGGTGGCGTGGACGTTGCTGTTGTTCTCCAGCCGCTGGTAGTTTGCGGAAACCACCAAGCCAAACTGCCCGTCCGATCCGAAGGTGCGGCTGGCCGTGGCGGTGGCATGGGCGCCGAGCCGGCCCTGGGATTGAACCCGGCCGCGTTCGCTGGGGGAGGCCACCCCGGCCTCAAGTGAAAGGAACGGGCGACCACCGTTGTCAAAGGCGCTGCGCGTCTGCAGGTCGATCGCCGCACCAATCGCGTTAGGATCGAATTCGGGCGTGAAGGTCTTCACCACGAGCAGCCGGCTGACGAGCGACGTCGGCAGCAGGTCCAGGCGCACGCCGCGCTCCGCGCTGTTCGAGCCGGCATCGGGGATGCCGGTCGAGGCAACCGGCAAGCCGTTGATGGTGACGTTGTTATAGGCCTGGGTCAGCCCACGGACGACGGGCGCGATAGGCACGTCGCGCGGGTGTTCATTGTCCGCGATCGGCACCACTGAAACGCCAGGGATGCGGCGCATCGCATCGACCACGGTATTGTCGGGCAGGCGGCGCACCTCGTCGCTCGATATCGCATCGACGATGTTGCGGGTGTGCCGCTTGATGGCGATGGCGCGCCGGTCGGCGATCCGCTGGCCCACCACGATCAGCGTGTTGGATGGGACGGCTTCCGCGGGCGCCGCGTCAGCCTTCGCCCCGGATCGATCCGGGCGGTCACGAATGCGCGGCGGGGCTCGCATGACTGCGCCCAGCCTGAAGACCAGGATTGTCTCGTCGCGCCGCCGAAAGCCGAGGCCGGTGCCCTGCAGAAGCAATTCTAGCGCCCTGGTGGGTGGCAGGCGCCCATGAACGCCGCGCGTCCGCAATCCTCGAAGAACCGCCGGATCGGCGAGCACCTGCACGCCACTCGCTTGCGAAAACTGCGTCAAAGCAGGCGCGAGAGGTCCGGCCGGGATTTCGAAGGTAGCGCGCCGCAGCGTGGAATCATCAGCACGGGCGGGAACTGCGGCACTGATCGCTACCGCCGCCTCAAGGCAGCAGAAGGCCGTCGTCCGCATCATCCCCTAGAACCCGCCGCCAGCCCATTGCCTGAGGACGCTGATCGGCAGCACGGCCGTCACGATCGCTCGAGGATATAGGCTTGTTCGGTCTGCCGGACCTTGAAGCCGTAAAGCACACCCAGATTCTCGAGTACCACGCCAGGCTGCGAAAGTCGGAACCGGCCAGCGATGCGCTTCCGAAGCAGCGCCGGATCGGTGACGGTGATCGCCAGCCCGGTCCAGCGCTGGAGACGCGGCAGCACCTCCGCAAGCGGCATGTCGCCAACCTGCAGCCACCCATCGCGCCAGTTCGATTCGGAAGCGCCGAGGAATGCAATCGGCTTGGTGATCCTCCCGTCGGCCAGCTCCGAGCGATGCGCAGCCGGAACCAGCACCGCCGAAGCATCGCCGCTGGTGCCAAAACGCACCAGTCCGCGCTCTACTGCCAGATCGACGCTATCGCCGTTGCGCGCGAGATCGAAACGCGTGCCGAGGACCGTCACCCGCCCCTGTCCGGCGGAGACGCTGAACGGACGGCCTTCGTCATGCTCGACGTCGAACAGGGCCTCACCTGCCTCCAGCGCGACTTCGCGTCGCCCGTCGTCGATCTTCGCACGGATGCGGCTGGCACCGTTCAGCACCACCCGCGAACCATCCGCCAGGGTGACGCTGCGGACTTCGCCTGCCGCAGTCGCAAACTCCTGCGCCGGCGTCATTGCGAAGCGCAGCTGTGGCCAGGAAAACATTGCAACCGCCGCACATGCAGCAGCGGCCAGCCCGATGGCCGCGCGGCGCCCTTGCCGTGGCCAGGCGCGTTCCGGTGCCGGCACGGCCTGTGCCTGTTGCTCGTGCAGCAGCAAGCCCTGGGTGACGGAGTCATCCATGCACGTTGCCCACAAAGCATCGAACTTCTCGCGGCGACCCGGCGCGCCAGCCAGCCACTCGGCGAACGCAGTCGCATCGACAATGCTGCTCAGGTGGCGGGCGACCCACAGCGCGGCTTCCTCGTCTTCCTGATCCTGCAAATAGTCCGCCGTCATTGGGTCTGGCCCCCATCCAGCTCCGCCATACCTCTGTGCAGGGCGAGCACGGCGCGCGCCACATGGGTATCGACGGCAGCGGGGCTGATCGCCAGAGCCGCACCCACTTCCTTGGCTGACATACCGTGCAGGCGACGCATCATAAACACTTGGCGGCGCTGCTCCGGCAACCGGGCCAGGATCTCGGAGATCTGTTGCATCCGCTCACGCTGCAGCAACACCTGCTCCTGCGATGGCGCTTCTGCGGGAACATCCACTCCGTCCGGCAGCGCCTCTTCGGCCCTGCGTTTATGGAACCGCGTCTGATCCACGATCAGATTATGGGCGATGGTGCGCAACATGCCCCCCAAATTGGCGACCGTGCCCGAGCGGTACTGGGCCAGCCTCACAAAGCTGTCCTGCACCACGTCCTCGCTGGCCGAGTGATCACCGAGATGCCGATAGGCGAGGCGATACACCTCGCGACGGAACAGCCGGTAAACCGAGTCGTCAAAGTTCAACAGGCAGCTCCCCGGGTGCTGGTGCTGTCACCTATAGGGGGGGCATTACAGCTTCATGGCAGCTTCCCCGCGCGGCGCCCGACCGACATGGGCACCGATTTGCAAAGGGGCCAAATGGCCGCTTTCAGCGTCAACGAACTACCCGCTCGAAACGTGTCGGAAGCTGCCGTCCTGCCACATTTCGCGGGACGGCCGATTGTCGGGCCGGCCCGCCGTCGGCGCCATCCGGCCTCGTCACCATGACAGGCGGACGCTCAGGGCGGCGTTGATGCCCTCGCCAATGTTGGTCTGGGTCCAGTATTTGGCGTTGAACAGATTGTTGACGTTGCCGGTGAAAGTCACCTTGCGTCCCTCGATCAGCGTGTCGAACTGGAAGCCCGCGTTCGCCGTAGTATAGGCCGGAACGTAGAGGCTGTTGCTGTCATTGGTGGGTGCCTTGCCGGTATGGCGGACATTGCCGTGCAGGCTGAGGCCGGGAATGGCGGGCACATGATATTCGGCATTGCTGGTGAGTTGCCATCTGGCCGCACCGGCCGGCACGTTGCCGCGCAGATCCTCGTTGCCGGCTGACACATTACGAATGCTCGGATCGAGGTAAATCACGCCCGCCCCCAGCTTGAGATCGTCGCTGAGCCGATAGCTCCCGATCGCCTCGCCCCCCTTGTACAGCGTCAGGCCGTCCTGCGTCAGCCGGCGCGCGCCATCGACGATCCGATCGATCGTGGCGGCGCGCTCGATCCGAAAACCTGCCAGGGTCAGGCTCAACCGCCGATGCTCATATTTGGCGCCGACTTCATATTGACGGCTGAGCGTCGCCTTCAGCACCTCGCCGGCATTGGCATATTCGCCGCCGACCCGGCTGCCCGGCTCCATCGCCTCGACATAGCTGCCATAGATCGAGACATAGGGCGCGGGTTTGTAGATCAGCGCGAGCGTCGGCGTCACCGCCGATGTCCGATACCCGGAATCGACCGACGCATCCCCGTCCAGATCGAACAGCCTGTATTGCGTATAGCGCGCACCGAGCATCGCCTGGAGATGCTCGCCAAGATGCAGCGTGTCACTCAGGAACAAGGCTTTCTGCCGCTCCCGTGTCGGCCAGCCATCGGTTCCGAAGCTGATCGGACGCGTCACACGAAACGGTTGGTCCTGGTAGATGTTACCATTGAAGTCGTTCCCCCAGTAATAATCCTTGTCGCTATAGCCAAAGGCGCTGTCCGTGAGCTGGAAGGATGCCCCCGCCACGATCTCATGCCGGATCGGGCCGGTCACGACGTTGCCCTGCACCATCGCTTGCACGAAATGGTTCTTGTCCAGCTCGGCGAAATTATAGGCATAGCCTTCATAGTCGCCGGCATGATTGCGCATATAGACGAACATCTTGTTCGAGCGATGAAATTTGTTCGTGTAGCCATAGGTCAGCCGTGCAGACCAGCCATCGGCAAACGTCCAGTCGAGCCCGGTGGCCGTGGCCAGCGTCCGCGCCTTGTAATAGCTGTTGGCGACGTTGAGCTTGGAATAATCATAGGTCGGGCGGGGCAATTCGCTCCCGACATAGTCTGCCCAGTAGAACTGGAACGGCTCGTGCTGAAGATTGCTGTCCTCATAGGTCGCGGTGGCGTGCCATTTGAGGTTGGGGTTGAACGCATAGTCCAGCGCCAGCGATCCGACGAGCCGGTTCACCCCGGCCTGGTTATAGGCGGTCCCCTTTTCTCCGCCCAGATTGACCCGATAGCCAAGGCTTCCGTCGCGGGTTAGCGGGCCACCCACATCAGCCCGGGCATAAAAGACGCTGTTGGTGCGATAGCCGATCTCGGTCGTCAGCATGGGCTCACTGGTGGGCCGCTTGGTGCGATAGCTGATCACACCGCCCGGGGCGCCGAAGCCGTACATGAAGCCGGTCAGGCCCTTCAACGCAGTGACGCTTTCGATCGGCTCCAGCGGGAAGTCGCCGCCCCAGTACAGCAGCAACGGTACATCATCGATATAATAGTTGCGCACGCCCAGCCCGCGAATCTGCGTGCCCCACCAGTTGGTCGATCCCGACGGTGCCGAGGAGAAAACGGACGGATCGTTGGCGAAGATCTGCGCGATGCTGTTGGCCTGCCGCCGGGCAATGTCCTCTGCATCGACGACCGTCAGGGAATAGGGCGTGTCCAGCAAGGCTTTCGCGCCCATCGCGCCATTCTCGCCGATCCTGTTCTGGCCCTCATCGGGCCCGAGGCCGGTGACGATGATCTCCCCATCGGCACGCCTCTTATCCGCTGCCTGTTCGACCTCCTGCGCAGAGGCAGCGGAACAAGCAGCACCTCCTGTCAGCATCGTAGCGGACAAGAACGACAGGAAGAATTTATGCGTCATGGAACCCCCTCTTCATCATGGCGGGGCCTCCTATGCAGCAATGCTATTGCGAGTCAATCGCATGATAGGTATGTCGCTTCGTCGTTGACGAAGGGGTCATACCAAGGTGCGGCGAGGCGGACTCATCCTGCGGTCGGGTATCGGTCGCCGTGCTCGACGTCGGCTTTTGGATTCCCCTCGGCAAAAGGGAAAGGCTGCCCGGAATCCAACTCCCGGGCAGCCTGCAACCTCAGAAGCGCGCCGAAATGCCCACCCGCAAGGTCCGTCCACGCACCCCATAATAAGCGGGGAAGGTGTTGAAATACTGCCCGACGCTGTAGGTAGGGTCGTTGCCGATCAGCGGCGGGTCCTTGTCGAACAGGTTCTGGACGTTGAACCGCACGTCGATCCCCTTCACCAGCGTGACGTTGGCGTTGAAATCGAAATAGCTGATCCCCGGAATATGGCTGGCCAGCGGATAGGTCTGGCCCGGGGCTGCCGCCAGCACGCTGTTGCTCGACAGCTTCGAAATGCGGCTCGGACCGGTATACCGCCAGGTGACGCCCATGCCGCCCTTGACCCAGGGCAGTTGCCAATTGATGCCCGCGACATGGCGCCAGCGCGGCATCGGATCGCCGCAGGAGAAGCCGAAATAGCCCAGGCACGACCAGGGGATGTTGCCCGGTGCGAACTGCCGCTCATATTTCGTGGTCAGCGTGCCGTTGAAGTTCAGGTTGAACGTGCCGAGGTGGTCGGCGATGCCCAGCCGCTTCGGATCAAGCGCATAGTTGGTCGAGAAGTCGATGCCCCGCGTCGCGGTGTAGCCCGAATTATTGTAGCGGGCATCGGCCACCAGCAGCACGCCGGTCTGGGGATCGCGCTTGTAGAACTGGCAGAAGAACTGGACCTTGTTGTCATAGCATTGGTTGAACGCCATGCCGATGCGGGTCCATTCGAAGGCGCCGCGGATCATGATGTCGTACCAATCGACCGTCGCGGTGAACCCCGGGAAGAAGCGCGGCTGGATCACCGTGCCCAACGTGATGCTGCGCGAGCGTTCCGGCTGCAGGTCCGAATTGCCGCCATTGACCAGCGTCGTCGGGCAGAAACCGTTGGAATCGCATCCGGTATAGCTGCTCAGCGCATCATATTGCGCCCGCGTCATGCCGATCGAGCATTGCTCGAAGGTATAGCGCTTCGCTCCGTTGCCGTTCGCCGAGGCACGCGGCGGCGCGCACAGATCGAGCATGGACGAGTTGGGATAGCGGTTCTCGCCCTCCAGCCGCTCCAGAATACCCACCCGCACCGCGCGGTTGTAGCTGCCGCGGAAACGCAGCCCGTCGACCGGCGCCCAGCTTGCCTCGGCCTTCCAGCTATGGACCAGGCTGCTGTACACGTCGTAGTCGGAAATCCGGTACCCGCCGTTGATCGTGAGTTCCTTGAAGAACGGCCGGTTCTCGATCAGCGGAATGTCGATTTCGCCGCCCAGCTCGCGGACGCTGGTGCGCCCGTCATAGGTGGAGAAGTTCGACCAGACGCCATAGCCCTGCGACTGGTTCCGATATTTGCGATACTCGCCGGTGACCGCAAAGCCGATGCCGCTTTCGGCCAGTGGGCTCTTCAGGCCATAATTCTCCAGCGTACCCGAGACGAGGCCGTTGATCACCTGCAGGTCGTTCTGCTGGCGACGGCTGCCCTCCCCCGTCACCCAGTCGTATACCGCATCGCTGATCGACGTGTTCGACGAGAAGGCATCGACCGGCTGGCAGTTGGGATCGGTGCCGTCGATCTTCGACAGGCAGGTCGGGGTGCCGTTGACGTTGCGCACCTGCAACCCGCGCGCCAGGCGATCGGGAAGATCGTCATACCACAAATGGTCGGCCGAACCCTGCTGGATGTTGCGCGTCTTCTGGTAGCCCAGCTCGAACCGGATCTTGTCGACGATCCTGCCCGACAACGTCAGCGCGCCGCGCCAGTCGGTGGTCGTATTGCGGAAATTCTGGAACATGCCCGGCCGGAACAGCGACAGGGAGAGGGGATCGCTCAGCGCCGTGGTGCCCGCCGCCGTGCCGCAAATCGCCTGCGCCTGCTGCTGGCCGAGGAACGGATTGTCGCAATTGACCGGCGCCGAGGGCGTCCACAGGCCGCCATCGACCGAGTTGCGGCCATTTTCGACGATACGGCTGTACAGGAAACTGCCGCTCAACCGCATGCCGAGGGGCAGATCGGCGGTCAGGAAGCCACCGCCACTGACCGTCTCGCTGCGTCGCTGGATCGAATCGACGCGCTGGATGCGCACCTCATCCGCCGTGTCATAGGGCCGGAAGCTGCGCGAGCCGTCCTTCGCGTTGGTCATGTCCTGACCGTTCACGCTGAAATAGTTGTACTTGTTGTACGTGGTGCCGTCACACGTCCATTTCGTGTTGCCCGCGCTCACATTGCTCGGATCGAACATCAGCAGCGGGCAATTGGTGGTATCCAGGTCCTTGAACTGGATCGGATCGGCCTTCTTGTAGGTCGCGAAGCCGCTGATGTTGACATGGTCACCCAGGAACGACTTGCCCGCCGCGAGCGACGCGAAATAATTACCGCCGCCGAGATAATATCCGCTGGGCGCCGGATACCCCGAATTTTGCGCGATTCCGGCCAGCAATTTGCTGTTGTTGTTGTGGTTGAACCCGCTGACCTCGCCGTCGAAGGCGATGCCGTTGAACTTGCGCTTGATGATGAAGTTGACGACACCCGCGATCGCATCCGAGCCATAGACCGCCGAGGCACCGCCGGTCATGATGTCGATGCGCTCGATCAGCGCGCCGGGGACGATGTTGACGTCGTTGTCCATCCGCTGCCCGTTGAGCAGGGTGAGCGTGCGCCCCGCGCCCAGCCGGCGCAGGCCCACAGGTGCAGCACCCGAGGTCCAGCTCGCGCCCTGCAAGCCGAGCATCGGCGTGACCTGCGGCAATTGCGCCAGCGCGTCCTCGACACGCGCGAGCCCCCGCTCCTTCAGATACGCGGCGTCGATCGTGGTGATCGGGGCATTGCTGGTCATGTTCGGGCGAACAATACGGGTGCCCGTGACGATGATGTCGTCGGCCCGCTTGCCATTTTCCGCATCGGTGGCGTCGGGGATGCTGGCGATGCTGGCGGCGGAACCGGTATCTTGCTGAGGGTCTGTCGCGCTGGCGGTTTGGACCTGTGCGGATGCAGCCCCCGACAGCACCATCGCAATCAACGACACGCCCAACCGCACAGTGCTAGCACGATATTTCATAGACTTACCCCCAGTTATTTTTTTGTGACTCGGGAAAGCTATCGCAAATTTCGCGCACGTGCAAATATGTTATACGATATTCAACATGACCTAGGTGTTTGGGTCAGAACTCATTGATTTAGCCGCATGACGGTTGGGGCGATGCATACGCGGACATGAAGGTGTGGGCGCCTATCTCATAGGGGGTGTGGATGCGCCTCCACGCCTGGAGTAGCCCCGAGATTTCCGGACGCCTTGGATCCTGATTTTGAGGAAAGGAGGCGACGATGGGGAAGCCCCAATTTCAGAGATGCGTGCAAGCGTGAGCGCATCCGGCATCGGACCTACAAAACGCGCGAGAAAGTTTCGATGACGTCGAGATGTTCTACAACTCGGTGCGCAAGCAGGTCGGGGACGGGATGCTGCCACCCGCCCAATTTGAACTGCAGCAGCTTCTGAAAGCGCGAGGCGTCCAGAAATCCAGGGGCAATCCAAGTGGCAGGATTCCACTCGCTCTGCGACATCTTCGGTACGGAACGAGCCGCCTACTGGTGCCGAGAAACACCTGTTTCCCGTTACCACCTCGCGCCGCAAAAGCCGTTTAGTGCACACCCATGAAGAAATTCCTAAGGAGCTCCTAAGTATGCCTGTTTAATCGGCCATTAACCCGTTTGACCTATGAAGGTTAAACGCCCATCCATCCAAAGGCAGCCTGATGCCAATCCAGACGAATGCCGAAGTACAATGGAACGCGATGGGCAGCGGTGCCATACTATCCCCTACCCATGACGTTCCGGTCTCCCGTCCCCGCATGCCCCGGGCCGAATCCCTGATGCCCTATCTGCAGCGGATCGACGATCGTCGGACCTATTCGAATTTCGGTCCGCTCGTCACCGAACTGGAAACCAGACTGGCGCAGCGGCTGGGCATGGATCCGGACTGCGTCATCACGGTGGCCAACGGCACCGCGGGCTTGACGCTCGCGTTGCAGTCCGTCGTCGAGGCGCCAAAGGGCTATTGCCTCATTCCGTCCTGGACGTTCGTCGCGACGGCGCATGCCGTTAGCGCCGCGGGCCTGACGCCGTTCCTGGTCGATGTCGACGAAGGCTCCTGGGCGCTGACGCCCGAAATCGCCCGCGACGCCCTGACACGAATCGATGGTCCCGTCGCTGCGGTGATGCCCGTCGCTCCCTTCGGTGCGCCGATGGACACCGAAGCCTGGGATCGCTTCACCGAACAAACCGGCGTCCCGGTGGTCATCGATGCCGCCGCCGGCCATGATGCCGTACGCGTCGGCACGACCCCCGCCGTCGTCAGTCTTCATGCCACCAAGATCCTCGGCGCGGGTGAAGGCGGCTATGTCGTCTGTCGGCGGCAGGACGTGATCGTGCGGATCAAGCAACGCAGCAATTTCGGTTTCTACGGCACACGCGACGCCCAGACCGTTGGGACCAACGCGAAGATGAGCGAATATCACGCCGCCGTGGGGCTGGCGGCGATGGATGCGTATTCCAGCGATATCGCGGGCTTCCGGGCGGTCGCCGCGGCCTATCGCGAACGCCTGGCCCGGCGGCAGTGGGTGGGGTTTCAGGCCGGTTTCGGGAGCGAGTGGTGCGGCAGTGTCTGCGTCGCTCGATTTGTCGGGGCGGACCAGCAACGGATCATTTCGCGGCTCGAGGCGGTCGGCCTCAGCAGTCGTGCCTGGTGGGGCGCCGGCGTCCATGCCCAGACCGCGTTCGCCGAACTGCCGCGCCTGCCGCTTCCGGTGACCGAGATGCTCGCGCAGGAAACCTTGGGACTCCCCTATTTCGTCGATATGACCGACACAGACGTCGAACGCGTTTGCCGCGTCATCGAACATGCCCTCTGACCGCGCTCAGAACATCCCGCAGCTGGATGAACAGCGCGGTTTTTCCATCAACGAAGACGCAGCCGATCTTTTCGGCGTGCGCTGCCAGCAGTTGGTCGACCTCGCGCTGCGGCCCATGACCTTTTAAAATCAGGATTTCCTCGATGTCCATCGGCTTTGCCAGCGCGCTCCTGCAACGTCTCGGCCCCTGTCACATCTTCATGGAACGCGCATCAAACCGCGCGCTTGTGCAGGAACTCGTGCTCCAGGGCTGCGCCGTCTCCGACGTGGCGGATGCGGCCGCGCACCGCGCGGGTCCCGATGTCCGGCGAGTCGGCATCCTGCAATGGCCCGGCGCGCAGGAGGGCAAAAAGGCCATCGCGCGCTACGCAAGCATGGACACGCTCGTCTTGTCGTCTGGCAACCACTATCGCCCCGATGTGGACAGCTGCCTCTTCGCCAACGGCTGGCAACGTCATACCTCAGGCATGATGCCCGGGGAGCACGCCCAGTTCAGCGACACCACGCTTCCTGGCATATCCTATTACCAGAAACTGTCCGCGAAGGGCCATAGCCGCAGCCCCTTGCGGCAGACCGGTGCCGACGCCGATCTCTTCCTGGGCCGGTGCGCGCAGGCCGCCTCCTATATCCGGCGGGGCGATCATGTCCTGATCGACGGCGAAGGCTATGCCGATATCGCCGCGCTGGTCGGGGCATTGTCCTACGCGGGATCGCTCACCTGCGTCGTCGACCGCCGGGCCGCGGCACTGGACGCGATCGCGATGCCGATCGCAACGACACCCGCGGACCTATCCGCAGTCGCCGACAATTCGATCGACATCATCGTTGCGCTCGAACCCGCCATCCCCGCCACCTGGCGGGAAAGACTGCAGGACTATGACCGCGTCCTGCGCCATGACGGGCGGCTGGTCCTCGGCTGGAAAGTGGACGATCGCTGCGGGCAGGGCTTGGTCCCCGCCAGCTGGGCAGAGTTCCACGCGGCAGCCTGCCAGCGCTTCCTTCCCGAGGCCCGCATCGTCCAACAGCAGGAGAACGGCCGGCAACTTCTGACGAAAACGGACGTCGAGGGCCAGTACGCATCGGACTGGATGATCCTGGTCGCCGCCGCTAACCCGCTTGGCGGTGAAGCCGATCGCGCGCAGTTCACGCACCCCGCTTTCGCGGCGCCGCAGGTCGAGGGCGGCCCCCCCGCCGTTATCGATTTCGCCGCAGGCTATGACAACCCTTACCTCTATCGTTCGATGATCCAGATCGGTGAACGCCTCAATGACGAGATCAAGCTCAGCCGGTTGGCGGAGTATGTGATCGAACATGCCCGGCCGGGATCCGCCGATCAGGGCTCGGCCATCGGCGTGCTCGGCTACCGCATTCTTGAGCAGCGGATGACCGAGCACGTCCCCATGCTCATCGGCCTGATCGATGCGTATCTAGACAACGCCACCACGGACGAGCCGCATGTCATTCGCTGGCGGATGTCGCTGATGTTCCTGGCCGGGCGGCTGGCCGAACTGGTGGAGGCGCGCGCCGATGCGATCGCCTGGTATCACCGCGCCTCCGTGGCGGATTGGAGCGGGTTCTCACCGTTGCTCGCCACAAAAGCGGTCGGCGCGGCCTTTTACGAGGGGCGGCTGCATCTGTCCGACGGGGACATGCTCGCGGCGAAAGCCTGTTTCCAGCGCGGCGTTGCCACCACGCTGGCCGCCGCGCAAAGCGCGCATAGCCCCGCGCTGGGAGATCCGGACTGCCCGGTCCCGTTCTATCTGACCGAGCTGGCGGAGGTGATGGACATGGGATCGCAATGCGCCAACGCGGTTGCCAACCTGCCGATGTGGTCGCGTGATCCGGGCGCCTTCTGGCGTACCGTGGACATCCGCCGCTTCGGCCTAAACAACTGGGCGCGCGATCTGCAACGCGAAAATGAGCAGATGCGCGCCGCCGCGTAACCAGCCTGCACCGAATAGATAAGCTCCTACTCACGTTGCGCGACGAGCGTCCGAAGGCGCGCGACGCGGCGCATTTCGTCGCGTTGTCGCTGCCGTTGGCCCAGCCCGACAAACGCGTCGCACATGGCGCGTTCGCGCGGCAGCTTGCCGGCCAGTAGGGTCGGCGCCGTCACGTTTATCGCGATCAGCTGCTCGATCGTTGCCGCCGTCGTATCGATCAGCGTGCCCTCAAGCGAAATGCCGGCATTGTTGACGAGCAGCGTCAGCGTCTCGTCGCCGGCGATGTGCGCTTCGACCTTGGCCAGTTGCGCGCGATCGCTCAAGTCGGCAGGCAGCACGTCGACGCGCACGCCGGCTTCGCTGCGCAAGCGCGCCGCCAATGCATCGAGCCGAGCGACATCGCGCGCGACCAGGACAAGGTCATAGCCGCGACGGGCAAGGCGATCGGCATAGATCGCGCCGATACCCGCCGAAGCGCCGGTGATAAGCGCAGTTCCGAGGGCCATGGTCGTTCTCCTTTTGAGGGGTTCAGTGGGAAAGCCGCACCTTGGCGGTGACGGACAGGCCGGGGCGCAGCGCCTGGCCGCCGGCCTGGCCGAGATTCCGCGCCGCCGTGGATGGAGTCGTGGGAAATCGGCAGGTGCGGGTGGGAGACTATGTCCAGCCCGGTTCACGGCTGCTGACGCTGGTGCCGATGCACGCCCTCTACGTCACAGCGAACTTCAGAGCTTCTCGGATGGCATCATTGCGTTTCGCGCCGCGTTGGAGACTGCGCTGACGGCGTTTGGTTCGCCCGACCCCGAGTCTCTGGCGGCTTCCGTCCTGGCGGAGATGGTCGGCGCGATGACCTTGGCCCGGACGCTCGACGATGTTGCCGCAAGGGTCGCGTTGCGGGCATCGAGGGAGCAGTTGAAGCGCCGTATCGGCATACCCCCGCCGCACCCTCCTGCGATGTGCCACATTGTTGAGTGACCGGATCGGGCAGCTGAAGCAGCGTCCACGTTGGGAAGCTCGTCAAAGCGTTCGGACGACCGAAACACGGACGCGTTGCTGAAAGTTCGCGTTGCGTAGCCCGACCGGCAGCTTCGGAGAGCATCGCTTGGGCGTCGAACCCGATTTTACTGCGAGGGGGTGGGCCCGATGGGTTGCCCCAATTTTTACCGCAGCGCAGCAAGTGTTTTATCAAACACCCTTTATTCCCCCTTTCAGACTCCTTTCGCCGCCCATTTTTTCGATCTCACGGAATCCCGAATGACGACCGCTGCGGAAATCCATGCGCAGGCCCCTGGCGCATGTCCGGAAAAACCCGCCCGCTGAACACGTCGACATGTGAACGTTCACATTTCTGTCATCTTCCCCCGCCATGCGTCGCAACACGAGGTTTGCGTCTCCCCGCTGCTGCGATGGGAGATGCCTGCCGTTTGGGGCGAGGGAGACGGGACATGCATATCACACGACGCGAGCTTCTGCTGGGGGCGACGGGCTCCATGCTGCTCATCGGCGCACCCGCGATCGTGCGCGCGCAGCAGGTCTTCCGCGCCTATCCCTTCACGCTGGGCGTCGCTGCCGGCGACGCTGCCGCCGACGGCTTCGTCCTGTGGACGCGACTCGCACCGGAGCCGCTGGAGCCGCATGGCGGCATGCCGATGGCCCCGATCGCGGTGCAGTGGGAAGTCGCTGCCGATCCCGCCTTCAAGACGATCGCCGCCAAGGGCGATACGCTGGCCCGGCCCGAGCTCGCCCATTCGGTGCATGTCGAAGTGGCCGGGCTGCAGCCGGACCGCCCCTATTGGTACCGCTTCACCTGCGGTCGCGAGCGCTCGATGCGCGGCCGGGTGAAGACGCTGCCGGCCGCCGGCGCTGCGGTGACGAAGGCGCGCTTCCTCGTCGCGGGGTGCCAGCAGTACGAGCAGGGCCTCTACACCGCCTATGGCCATGCGGCGCGCGAGGATGCGGACTTTCTGTTCCATTATGGCGACTATATCTACGAAGGCCGCAGTTCACCGGTCGCGTTCGATTATGGCGGCAATCTGCGCAAATTCGTCCGCGCGCATGTCGGCGAAGAGCCGTACAGCCTCGACGATTACCGCCGCCGCTATGCCCAGTACAAGACCGACACCGATCTCCAGGCCGCGCATGCCGCAACCGGCTGGTACGTCACGTTCGACGACCATGAGGTACAGAACAACTGGGTGGGCGACCGCGACCAGAACGGCACGCCACCCGAAGCCTTTCTACTGCGCCGGGCGGCCGCCTTCCAGGCCTGGTACGAACATATGCCGGTCCGCAGTGCCTCGATCCCGCGCGGCGGCGCGATCCAGGCCTATCGCAGAGCCCGCTTCGGCGACCTGCTCGACCTGCACCTGCTCGATACCCGCCAGTTCCGCACCGATCAGCCCTGCGACGACGGCTTCAAGGCGAAATGCGCGGGTTGGGACGCCGCCGATGCGCAGGTGCTGGGCGGCAGCCAGGAGGCCTGGCTCACCCGCAACCTCGCCGAGGGCAAGGCGCGCTGGAATGCCATCGCCCAGCAGGTGATGATGATGCCGCTCGACCGCCGCATGGGCGATGAGCCCGCGCCCATTCGCAACATGGACAGCTGGGGCGGCTATGACGTCCCACGCGAGCGGCTGTTCTCGAAGTTCGCCGGCCATGGCAATGTGGTGGTGCTGACCGGCGATGAGCACCAGAATTATGCCGGCGAGCTGCGCACCCGGGGCGGCCAGGGCGAGGCGGTGGCGGTGGAGTTCGTCTCCACCTCGATCAGCTCGGGCGGCGACGGTGCCGATGTCCGTGCCGGCAGCGACAAGATTCTCGCCGGAAATCCGTACCTGAAATATATGAACGACCGGCGCGGCTATCTGCTGTGCGAGGTGGATCGCGAGCAATGGCAGGCGCAGTTCCGCACCGTCGATCAGGTGAGCGAAGCCGGTGCGCCGGTAAAGACCGCGCGCACGGCGATCGTGCAGCATGGTCGTCCGCAGCTCGACTTCGCCTGATCGGGAGCGGCTTTTGGGTGCAGAACAGGGGGGCTGCCTGGCCGATGCACGGCGGCGCGCGGTGATCTGCCGCGCCGGCGATGCCGGGTTGGCGACAATGGTGGCAGCGGCGGCAGCGCCGCTCCCGGTGCGAGCGGAGCGAAACATGCAGCCGGAAACCGAGCCCGATTTCGGGCCGAATGTGCTGGTGATCGATCCGTCGATGCCGGGTGGCGAGATCCAGGCGCGGATCGATGCCATCTTCGCGCAGCAGGAAGCGGCGCATTTCACCGATCGCCGCCATGCGATCCTGTTCCGGCCGGGGCGCTACACCACCGATGTGAAAGTCGGGTTCTTCACCCAGATCCTGGGCCTGGGGCAGATGCCGGGCGCCGTGACGATCGATGGGCATGTCCGCGTCAATGCGGACTGGCTCAAGGGCAATGCGCTCGCCAATTTCTGGCGCGGGGCGGAGAATCTGACCGTCCGCCCCTCCGAGGGCTGGGACCGCTGGGCGGTGTCGCAGGCGGCGCCCTATCGGCGGATCCACATGCTCGGCGATCTGGTGCTCGACGATGGCGGCTCGTCGAGCGGCGGTTTCCTCGCCGATTGCCGGATCGAAGGCACGATCCGCGCCGGCAGCCAGCAGCAATGGTATAGCCGCAGCAGCCGCATCGGTGGCTGGCAGGGCGTCAACTGGAACATGATGTTCCAGGGCGTCGTCGGCGCGCCCGCCACCAGCTTCCCCGCGCCGGCAGTATCGACGCTATTGCGCGTGCCGCTGCTGCGCGAGAAGCCGTTCCTCCAGGTGGACGAAGCGGGGCGCTGGTCGGTGTTCGTACCCGCGCTGCGCCGGGATTCGGAGGGGCCAAGCTGGGGCGAAGGCGCCACGCCCGGAAGCGCCCTTCCGCTCGCGCATTTCTTCCTCGCCCGGCCGGAAATGGATGCGGCGACGCTCAACGCGGCGCTGGCACGCGGGCAGCATCTGTTGTTCACCCCCGGCGTGTACCGGCTCGATGCGCCGATCCGCGTCACTGCGGCCAATCGCGTCCTGCTCGGGCTTGGCCTCGCGACGCTGCAGGCGGTGGCGGGCACGGCGGCGCTGGAGATCGCCGACGTGCCCGGCGTCACGGTGGCCGGCCTGATGATCGATGCGGGGGCCGAGCGTTCGCCCGTGCTGGTGCGGGTCGGCCGGCGCGGCAGCACCGGCGATCATCGTCACAACCCGGTGCTCCTTGCCGATCTGTTCTTCCGCGTTGGCGGCGTCGAGGTCGGCAAGGTCGAGACCTGCCTCGAAATCAACAGCCACCATGTGCTTGCCGATCACCTGTGGATCTGGCGAGCGGATCACGGCGATGTCGATGGCACGCGCGTCCATGTCGGCTGGGACGAGAGCACCGGCGACCAGGGGCTGGTCGTCAACGGCGACGACGTCACGATCCACGCACTCTTCGTCGAGCATTTCCAGCGCTACCAGACCTGGTGGCGCGGCGAGCGCGGTCGCACCTATTTCTACCAGAACGAGCTGCCCTATGATCCGCCCAGCCAGGCGGCGTGGATGGCCGGCGGCACGCGCGGCTGGGCGGCCTATAAGGTGGACGACACCGTGCGCGCGCATGAAGCGGTGGCGCTGGGCATCTATGTCTATTTCCGCACCAATCCGCAGGTGGTGCTGGAAAGCGCGATCGAAGCGCCGGGGCGGCCGGGGGTTCGCTTCCGCCATGTCACCACCATGTCGCTGGGCGGCGGCGTGGGCACCATCGCGCACCTCGTCAACGATGCCGGCGCGGCGGCGCGGCCCGGCGCTACGATGCAGCGGCTGCTCGCCTATCCCTGATCGGGCGCCGGCTCGCGCACCACGAGCATCGCCAGCCCGCCGGCGAAGGTCAGGCCAGACAGGAGGAAGAGCAAAGGCGCGAAGCTGCCCGGCGTCGTTGCCAGCCAGGCGATGGCGGTGCCGACCAGCGCCGGCAAGGTGTTGGTGAGATTGAGGATGCCGAGATCGCGGCCGCGATGCCGGGCGCTCGGCAGTTCCTGCATCCAGAAGGCGCCGTGCAGCGCCATGAACAGCTGCGCGCCGACACCGTAGACCAGGAACCCGGCCACTGCGACCGGGCGGGTGTCGGCAAGCCCCATCACCGCCAGTCCGCCGGCGGTGACGGCGGCCGCCCCCAGCAGGAACGGCTTGCGCCGCCCGATCCGATCCGACAGCCGGCCGAGCAGCAGCGTGCACGGCAGCGGCAGCAGATAGGCGAGCACCAGCGTGCGCCCGACGAAATCGGCGGTACCGATCGCGGTATCGCGCGGCGGCAGGTCGGCGAAATAATAATAGAGATACAGGGTTAGGCCGTTGCCCGCCGATTGCAGCAGCAACCGCGCGAGCCACGCAGCGGCGAGATTGCGCCGGGCCTGTGCGCGCGGAAGCGCCGCAGCGGGCGTCGGCAAACGGCGCGCCCTGGACAGGGCGAGCGGCGCCACCAGCAGCGCGATCCCGAGCGACAGCAGCCCCAGCCGGCCCATCTCGGCGACGCCCGGCAGCTTCACTAGCGCCCAGGCCGTCGCTGCGCCGATCGGATTGGCGAGCGCGAGCAGGCCGCCGGTAAAACCCTTCTGCGCGTCCGGAATCTCGTCGGCCATCAGCGCCATCAGCGGCGCCAGCACGGCGTTGGCGGCGCATTGCACCACCACCACGGCGACCAATACGGTGAGCGGCGACGCGGCGCGGGCGAACAGCGCATAGGCGAGCGTAAGGCCGGCCACGCCCAGCAGCAGCCAGACGCGCCGGCCCCCGCCCCGCGCCACCGATCGGTCGCTCAGCCAGCCAAAGCCGAGATTGGCGGCAATCGCAGCCAGCGTGCCGACGAACGCGACCAGCGTGAACAGATTCAACCGGTCCGGACCAGCAACAGCCTCGACCTTCATCGGCAGGAAGACGGTGAACAGCGGCAGGTAGCCGATCGTCCCGCCCGCGTTCGCGAGTGCGAAAAGAAGCAGGAAACGCCCGCGCCGCGCGCTGGTATCGGCGGGGGGATGGGCGTTGGCGGCGGACATGCACCGCCCGAATAGAGGGTGGCCGCCGCCGTGCCAATGTCGTTTCCGCAAAGGTCCTTCACCACCCCGCCCCGCTTTGTCTCTTGCGTCTGAAGAATGACAGTTTTGAGAACGATTCCGGCGTAAATTACTACGAAAATGTGACTTGTTGACCCGGTTACGAATGCTTGTATGTGAACGTTCACATCATGGAGGGGCCATGATCAAGCACATGGCGGGGAGCCAATATGACACGTGAACATGCAAGGAAATCGATGGTCTGGCGCGCGGGGATCTCGTCGCTCGCACTGCTGGCGATGCCGGGTATCGCTGCGGCGCAAAATACGACCGATTCGGCGGCGACCGAGACCAATGGCGACATCGTCGTCACCGGCATCCGCGCCTCCTTACGCGAATCGCTGGCGCTGAAGCGCGACGCGCAGGGCGTGGTCGACGGCATCACCGCCGAGGACATGGGCAAGTTCCCGGACACCAACCTCGCCGAATCGCTCCAGCGCATCCCCGGCGTGTCGATCGATCGCTCGATCGGCGAAGGCTCGACCGTCACGGTGCGCGGTTTCGGCCCCAACTATAACCTGGTGACGCTCAACGGCCGCCAGATGCCGACCTCGACGCTGGACGGCGGCGCCACCGCGCCGACCTCGCGCCTGTTCGACTTCGCCAACCTCTCCTCTGACGGCGTCGCCGCCGTTGAGGTCTACAAGACCGGCCGCGCGGACATCGAATCGGGCGGCATCGGCTCGACGATCAACATCCGCACGCCGCGCCCGCTCGACAAGCCGGGCCTGCACGGCAGCTTCGCCGTGTCCGGCATGTACGATTCGTCGAGCAACGCGCGGAAGACGCCGATCACCCCCGAAGTCTCGGGCATCATCAGCGACAGCTTCCTCGACGATCGGATCGGTATCCTGGTCACCGGCACCTATCAGAAGCGCAAGGCGGGCAACAACGAGGCCTATGTCGGCTGGAAGAATGGCCGCACCGGATCGGACAAGACCGGCGAACTCGCCCAGCCGGGCGACCCGCGCTACGCCAACATCACCAACCGCCCGACTGGCGACCAGATCTACACCGTCCCGCAGAATGCCGGCATCGGCATCAACGATATCGAGCGTGAGCGGATCAACGGCCAGGCGGTGCTGCAGCTCAAGCCGTCCGACACGCTGACCGGCACGATCGACTATACCTATTCGCGCAACCGCGTGACGGTGCGCAGCAACAGCATCGGCGTCTATTTCAACAACAACGACACCGTCAGCCAGTGGACCAGCGGCGCGGTGGCGAGCCCGGTCTTCTACACCGAGCGTTTCAAGGCGAGCGAAGGCAAGGACGTTTCGTACGTCAGCAACCTCAGCGCCAACCAGAGCGAGAACAACTCGATCGGCGCGAACCTGCAGTGGAAGCCGGAAGGCGCCTTCTCGTTCGAGTTCGACGGCCATCATTCGACCGCCAATTCCGGCCCGACCAACAAATATGGCACCAGCACCTCGGTCAGCACCGCGATCTTCGGTGCGGCGAGCCAGACGATCGACTTCAGCCATTACATGCCGGTGCTGTCGATCACGATGCAGCCGGGCATCGACCTGCTCGATGCCTCACGCGTCCAGGCGACCGGCAATTCGTTCCGCAACGGCATGTTCCGCGACGAGATCAACCAGGCGCAGCTGAAGGGCCGCTACGAGCATGGCGGGCTGCTCGACAGCGTCGATTTCGGCGTCTCCTATGTCGCGAACAAGGTCCATTCGGCCTATGGTTTCCTGCAGAACAACACCTGGGGCGGTGCCGGCCCGGCGTCGGACCTGCCCGACAGCCTGTTCTCGGTCGCGACCATCCCGGACAAATATCCGGGTCTGAAGACCGATGGCAGCCTGCTGATCCAGAAGATCTTCACCAAGAATTTCGAGAGCCTGGTCGGCAATCTCGAGAGCCTCTACAAGATGTGCTCCAAGCCGCAGAGCGGTACGCCGCTGGGCAGCGACACCTGCCTCGCGCAATATACCGTCGACCGGCACATCCAGGAAAAGACGCTCGCGCCCTTCCTGCAAGCGAATGTGAAGTTCGACGCGTTCGGCCGGCCCGCGCATCTCTATGCCGGTGTCCGCTACGAGAAGACCTGGATCGATTCGTCGGCGCTGGTGCCGGTGG
>Ga0307412_10000615_pt1 | contig 20954 bp, 21 predicted proteins | sample DK1Cmetagenome_3_FD_203823 | JGI IMG/M metagenome (GOLD analysis project Ga0307412, IMG submission 203823) | Maize rhizosphere microbial communities from greenhouse at UC Davis, California, United States - DK15-C-1 | ecosystem: Host-associated > Plants > Roots > Rhizosphere > Soil | place: USA...
CGCAGGACTGGAAACGGCCGCCGCGCGAGTGGTTCGAGGCAAAAACCCAGTTCGCCGTAATCTTCGGCGACAGGTTCGTCATCTGATGACGAAAATCGGCCTCGCGCACAAAATTACTGACAGTCCCGCTTATTCAGCAGCGAGAGTCAGCGAACGAAATAATGCCTTGTCTATCGGGGCGTCGAACCGGCAGCCAATGCTGTTGCCGTCGCTCCAGATGGCGGTTGCAGCTATCGGCAGACTTCCGTTCAGTCGCAGCCAGATCCGGTCATTGACCTCGCAGCTGGCCTTGGTGGTGATGCGGCAGCCATAGATCGACAGATCGGCGAGTTGAGCCTCATGCTCATGCGCAGCATGACGCCGGACCGACGCCCGCCGGAACATCACGGGATGACGGAAAGCGCGTCGCTGTTCAATCAATGCGGGCGCAACACTGCGATACCGAGTATTCCTGATTGCCAACGCCAACACCCTCCCGAGAGTGAACCTAGCACCCAGGTTTCAACAATCCGTTAATCCAGGTTCAGGTGCGCCTGTCTGTCTTGCGTGTCAGGACCGCTTCCCGGAGCAGGCCGGGAAAGAATGAAGCCAGCGCAGCAGGCAAGCGCGGCTCCCGTCGCAAGTTCGACAGTCAAGCCGGGGCGCACGGTCCACCAGAAGAGGGCGAAACCAGCGGTCATGCCGATACAGGCCGACAATTTGGCCTTTGGCCCGATAGCCCCTTCGGTGCGCCACGCGCGCAGGCTGGACCCGAAGCGCGGATGTTCGAGCAGCCACGCCTCAAGACGCGGCGACGAACGCGCGAAACAGCCGGCGGCCAGGATCAGAAAGATGGTCGTCGGCATCAGCGGCACAAGTGCTCCGATGAAGCCGAGCGCCACGAGCAGAAGGCCGGCCGCCAGCCAGACCCAACGCCGCCGCGCCGGACGCCGCCCAAATTCATCCATTCCGTTGATCCTGCCTCACACGATCCAGATGCTCCAGATGAACCAACCATGCCATAGCCGTGCGGCCGTTCCATGGGGGATTTGTCCATATGCGGCAATGACCATGTGCATCCTCTGTAGAATATTATTGAGAATCGTTCGCAACTATGCTCTACTGGGGCTGTTCGGGCAATAGGGAACAAGGATGGCCGCGAAATGAAGACTGACAGCGTCTCAGTCGGAGGAGTATCGTTGCCACCCGATCTGATCGTGGCGGCGGCGCGCTGCTGGCGGGCGGCGCGCGATGCCGGGCATCCGGTTCAGCCCAGTCTCCATGCCACGCTCGCCCCCTTTGGCTGTGAGATGTTGGTTCCCGTGTTCGATAGCCTCATGGCCTTGGGTGAAGCCTGCCTGTGCCGGCCAGGCGATCGGACCTGCCCGTTCGGGAAGGAACATGATGAGGCCCTGATATGCTCTTTGCTTGCAGACCCTTCCCGCCTTGCGCGGTCCGGATGCGGCCGTGCTGCCGACGATGGCATGGTCCTGGCCTTCAACTGCGCGCTGTTGTCGGCAAGGATCATGATGCGCCTTGAGGGGCCCTCAACCGAAAATCATTAGAGCAGGCGAGAGTCCCATCCTGACGCTCCCGAATAACAAAGCCGGGAGCGTCCCGATCCAGTACCCCCGCCATGCTGGTCCAGCAATTTATCCGCGTCCGGTTGCCCAAGCCCAGAACCTCTCGCCAAGGCCCGGCTGCGTGACCGCCCGCAAACGCGAAGCCACCTTTTGGCCCGTCATGGTGCCGGAATAATGACAGTCGCAAAGCAGCCGATGCGCCTTTCGTTCCGACAGACCGAAATAGGCCGTCCCTTCACCCAGCGTGTCGCTTGTCAGCCCGTCGTTGTGCAGAATCGGATCGCCGGCTGCCAGCGCCAGTGGCGAATTATCGACCCGCAAGGTCCTGCGTGCCTCATAGGAGAGATATTCGGTTCCCACGAAAGGAACCAGTCTACCCTCATGCTGCTCAAGCAACGTCGCCCACCTCTCAATCCGTTGCCGGCGAGACAGCTTCTTGCCCCCGGTTTCCCAAGGGAAAATAACGGCTTTTGATCCAAGCTTATCAACATGTTCGTATTTCATTGCTGCCTCCACTTGGCAGCCCAGCCGCACGGCCAGCCCGGAGCGTCAGGGCGCCTTTCAGGTTTTACGCGGAGGGCCGGAGACACCGGGTCACAGGCCCCCCGAGTCTCTGTGCTGAGTATACACCCGATGGTCGGGCACGGGCAGTATCCGGATGGTCGAGACCGTCACGCGACAATGTGGTCGGCTAGTCCCGGTCGGGTGCGCCGGGCGGGAAATAGGAGCGGTAGGGTCGTGCTTCGTCCACGCATCGCTTGACCGGGGAGCGGGCAAGCAATTTTGTGCGATAGGCGCGCAAGGCTGGGCGGTCAGAACCAATTTCGCATACCCAATCGGCATAGAAGAGCGCCGGCGCCGCGGCGCAGTCGGCAAGGCTGAAAGTGTCGCCACAGGCGAATTCCCTTCCTTCCAGCTGCCCTTCCAGCCATGCATAGGATCGCCCGAGCATGGCCTTTGCCTCCTCCACGCCTTGCGGATCGCGCTTTTCTGGGGCGCGCATGTGATCGGCAACGATCCTTTGCATCGGCGTCATTACATAATTGTCGAAAAAGCGATCGAGCATCCGCACCCCGAGCGCCGCGCGCGGATCGGGCGGAACAAGGGATATGGCCCCTGGATGATAGAGCTGCAGATATTCGATGATGATCGACGCCTCGAACACGCCATGACCATTGTCCACCAGCAGCGGGAACTTCCCCTGGGGCGAGAATGTCTGGAGCCGCTCCAGATTTTCCGCGTGGTCGGCGTCGATCATCCGATAGCTGAATTCCGTCCCGTTCTCGTAAAGCGCGATCAGGGCCTTCCAGCAATAGGAGGAGAATGGGTGTGCGAACAGCTCAAGCATCCGCTTGCGCACCCTGGCGTGCGCCGACCAGCGCGAACATCGCGCCCTGCGGATCGTTGCCGATGATGATCCAGTCGTCGCCTGGAACCTGATGCGGACCATGCAGCAATTGACCGCCGCCAGCGCTCAACCTCTCCACGGCGAGATCAATGTCTGGAACCTGAAAATAATAGGTCCAGATGGGCGCTCCGCCTTCGGCGATATAGGGTGACATCGCGCCGATCATTTTCCCCCTATGTTCAAGGAGCTGATAATCGCCCATGTCGCCCATCGGCATCACGTCGCCCTTCTCCCACCCGAAAAGCTTGCCGTAAAAATCGAGCGCTTGAGGGACGTCGCGGGTGGAAAGCTCGTTCCATGCGCAATGACCCGGGGCCGTCGGCGAAAAGGCGGTGCTGGAGCCTTCACTGCTGCCGCGCATCACGTAGAAGGGCACCCCTTGCGGGTCGGCCACCATCGCGATCCGTCCGACATTGGGCATATCCATCGCGGGCATGCGGATGCTGCCACCCGAAGTCACGATCGCCCCAACCGTGGCATCGACGTTGTCCACACCGATATAGCCGAGCCAGACCGGCCGTGCGCCTTGATCGGTCATGCCCTGCGTCAACTGCATCAGACCCCCGACACCCTCATTGCCAGCCGTAAGGATCCGGTAGTCCACGCCCTCCTGTCCGCTGTCCCCGACATTCCAGCCGACGACATCGCGATAAAATGCCTCTGCGGCGTCGGCATCCGTAGTCAGCAGTTCGTACCAGATAAAATCGCCATGCGCGTTGCCCATCTCACTTCTCCAGCGTCACGACGGGTTCAAAGCCGCCATAGATCAGGCGCTTGCCATCGAAGGGCATCGGATTGCTCTTTGGGTCCATGCGCGGATCGGTCTTCATCAGTTCCTCCATCCGGCCCATCGCCGCGTCGCGTGTCGGCTTGTCCGGCCATTCGATCCAGGAAAAGACGACGGACTCGTCTTCTTTCGCCTCGACCGCGCGATAGAAATCCGTCTGCTTGCCGTGGGACACATCCTCGGCCCAGCATTCAAGAATGCGCGTGGCGCCAAGCTCCAGGAACACACTGTCCGCGTCACTGGCGTGCTTGATGAACTTGTCCTTGTTGGCCGTAGGTACGGCGATCACGAAACCGTCAACATAGGTCATGATGCTTCTCCTCAATTCGGCTGAAGGCGATGATTGCGCCCGCGCCCGATGAGACAGGCGGCAACGCTGCTATCAGACAGTTTTCGGGCAACGGATGAACGTCGTCGGCGTTCCCCGCATGGGCAAAATCATTCAGGCAATGGCCTCGCTTTCGGGAACATAATCATAACCCAGCTCCCAGGCGACCGGCGCGCAGGTGATCTTTCCATTCCAGACGTTCAGGCCATCCAGCAGATGCCGGTCCTGCCGCATCGCCTCTTTCCAGCCGTCATCGGCGATATGCAGGACGTGCGGCAATGTCACATTGTTGAGCGCATAGGTGCTGGTCCGCGAAACTGCTCCCGGCATATTGGCCACACAATAATGGACGATGCCATCGACGATAAAGGTCGGATCGTCATGGGTCGTCGGCACCGAAGTTTCAAAGCATCCGCCCTGATCAATGGCGACATCCACCAGCACCGCGCCGCGCTTCATCGCCTTCAGCATCCGTCGCGACACCAGCTTGGGCGCGGCGGCCCCGGGGATCAGCACCGCGCCGATGACGAGGTCGGCCTCCTCGACGCTGTCCTCAATATTGGCCTTGTTCGAAAAGCGGGTTTTGGCCCGCACCTCGAAATAGGTGCCCAGCCGGTCCAGCACGTCCGGATTGCGATCCAGGATCGTGACATCGGCCCCCAGCCCGGCGGCCATCTGCGCCGCATTGAAGCCGACCACCCCGCCGCCGATCACGACCACCTTTGCGGGCATGACGCCGGGTACCCCGCCCAGCAGCACGCCGCGTCCGCCATTCACCTTTTCAAGGGCGGTCGCGCCCGCCTGGATCGACATGCGGCCGGCCACTTGGCTCATCGGCTTCAACAGAGGCAGCCCGCCCGCCGCGTCGGTTACCGTCTCATAAGCGATGCAGACAGCACCGGACGCGATCAAATCCTTTGCCTGCTCGGGGTCCGGGGCAAGATGAAGGTAGGTAAACAGCACCTGTCCCTCGCGCAGCAGGGCGCGCTCTTCCTTCTGCGGCTCCTTTACCTTGACGATGAGTTCCGCCTCCCCAAACACCGCTTCCGCCGTATCGGCAATCTGCGCACCTGCCTTGCGGTAATCCTGGTCGCTCGCGCCAATGCCAAGCCCCGCCCCGCTTTCGACCAGGACGCGATGCCCGTGCGTCACCAGCTCATGCACGCTTTCAGGCGTCAATCCGACGCGATACTCGTTGTTCTTGATCTCGCGAACCGTCCCGACAATCATCGGACCTCTCCCGCCCGTCACAACGCACGCTGATATTATTACGGATAGCTATAATATCATATGGGAAGCGCAGCCAGCAGCAATGGGCGGTACGATAAATCGACGTGCCTGCTTGCGCAAAGGCCAGAGGCGCGATAGGGGGCATGCCTTCCAGGACATGCGGAGCGGTGGCCGAGTGGTCGAAGGCGCTCGCCTGGAAAGTGAGTATACGCCAAAAGCGTATCGAGGGTTCGAATCCCTCCCGCTCCGCCACACAGTCCCATGCACTTGTCTCTTCTCCGCAATGCATTCCGTAAGGCACGGAAACCGGCTGCTTTTCGGGCGCCCATTGCCCGAACAGGGGTCAATTTCCGGCAGGGAAAGGGAGCATTTCATCGCCTGAATTGGGGATAGTCTCCGGCCACTATTGGCGGGTGCCATTCCTCCCAGTTATAGAGCGAAAAACAGGGAGGATCTCCCTGTTCTTTGTTTGCGCGTCCGCCAGTAACTAATGTATAAACAATCGGTTACAGGCAAAAACACGTTGGAAGGCTCTGTCAGGTCTGCGTGGCATGCGCTGCGCAAGATTGCTAGACGGGCGGAATGGCACGCAAGTCGAGGGCCAAGCCGCCCAGTCCGTTTCGAGGGTTCAATTCATCGCCAGAGGTGATCCGGCTGGTCGTGCTCATGTACGTCCGGTTTCCGCTGAGCCTGCGAAACGTCGAGGACCTGCTCTTTGAGCGAGGCATTGATGTTTGTCATGAGACAGTGCGGTTCTGGTGGAATCGGTTTGGCCCAATTTTTGCCGCTGACATCCGCCGCCAGCGGGTGAGCCGGATGCGGGATACCGGCAGTGGCACTGGCATCTCGATGAAATGTACGTGAAGATCAACGGCGAGATCCATTACCTGTGGCGGGCAATCGATCAGGAAGGCGAGATCCTCGAAAGCTACGTCAGCAAGACACGCGACAAGGCTGCTGCGCTGACATTTATGAAAAAGGCGCTCAAGCGCCACGGCTCGCCCGAGACTATCACTACTGATGGTCTGCGCTCCTACAAGGCAGCGATGAACGATCTCGGCAATGCCCAGAAGCAGGAGATCGGAAGGTGGGCGAATAATCGCATCGAAGGTAGCCATGCGCCTGTGCGAAGACGCGAACGGGCAATGCTCCGCTTCCGACGAATGAAGACCTTGCAGAAGTTCGCCTCGGTGCATGCCAGCCTCCACAACCACTTTGCTTCAGAACGCCACCTTGTTGACCGTCAGACATACAAAGAGCGTCGCTCGGCTGCCTTGACTGCGTGGCAAAATCTTGCGGCATAAAGAATTAGATCGTTTTGGAGTCCTTGCGCGAAGCGGAGACGAGTTCGCATAAGACTGACTCCACCGCCAATATACCAACGAAATCAACGGCTTAGTAGGATGATTGGCCAACCGGCCAACATCCCGGCCATCATTGATTTCAAGTCACGATGGCCGCTACGGCAAGTCGATCAAGTTCGGAAGGCGAGGGAACGCGACCAAGTTCGACGCATCGGGCGATAAGGCCGATCAGTATACGACCGGCGGTTCGATAGCCTTCCTCTAGCTTACCCTTCTTCAATCCGCCTCCGTGAACCGCTCGCGACCGGACAGCGTATGCTCTCTTCACTTGGTCAAAATATGCGGCTTTTTCGTCCGGCGATCCGTCCAACAGCAATGCGGCGTATAGCGCCAAGCGGCGGCTCAATTCGGCGTCTACGGACAGCAGCCCCTCAATTCCTGCCCATAGAAGCATGATACGAACATCGTGTTCGGGCAGGGTATGGGCATTGCCGTAACAGCGAATGGCGGCACTGAATTCCGGGACGCGAATCAATTCGTCGAATTTAGCCGAATATCTCCGTGCCCATTCAAGCTGCGCGCCAGTCGCAGGATGGACAGCGGCGAAAGGTCGAACGAACGGAGACGGATTCGCCGCTGAAAACAATGGCTGATCGCCATCGCAAACGGAATAAAGCGATAAGCACGGCGCACGACATGCGACACTTAGCAGATGGAAAAGCCAAAGCGCGTTCCATGCCTTCGTGGCCAGATTTTTGCCGCCTTCGTCGTGTTCGACCCGCAAGGCAAACGTCGCAATCTCGCTTCCTTGGAGCGCCGCCGCATAATCGGTGAAATGGCGACAGCCCGCAACCGTCGCATCAAGATCAAGTTTAGGGAAATCCGGCGTTACGAAAATGCCCGCAGCAAGTTCGAACGGGTCCGTAATCGCCAACCCGTGTCCAAGGATCACGATCGATTTGCTATCCGCACTAGCTGCAACGCCCACCATGAACAGGGGATATCGCATTCATCGCATTTCCGTGAAACGATATTCCGGCAAGAATTACGGTGACGCGTGGAATAACCCCCAATTACAGGCAATCTCACCGGGTCGATTACCGCAACACCCGCTTCGACCCATCAGGCAGGAACGCGATTTCCTTCGGTTCTTCGGTCAGCGTGATGCGGGGTTTTTCCGCGCTTTGCATCGGTTCCTGCGGTCCGGCCTTCAGGCTCTTGAGTTCGGCCAGGCGGTTGCGGAACTGGCGCAGGTCGTTGCCGGTCAGTTGCGCCATGGTGGTGAACTTGACGGAGCGCGGGTCGACGGTGCGGCCGTTGCGGTAGAGTTCGTAATGCAGGTGCGGGCCGGTCGACAGGCCGGTGGAGCCGACATAGCCGATAATTTCGCCCCGGCGGACAAATTCGCCCGAGTTCGCCACGATCCGGCTCATATGGGCATAGCCGGTGGCAAGGCCGCCGCCATGGTTGATCTTCACAAATTTGCCGTGGCCGCCATGACGGCCGGAATAAACGACGCGGCCATCCGTCGCGGCATAGATGGGCGCGCCATAGGGGGCCGCGAAATCAAGGCCCGCGTGCATGCGGCTATAGCCCAGGATCGGATGGCGGCGCATGCCAAAGCCGGACGATTGCCGGCCGCGAACGGGCGCGGCAAGCTGCCCGCGCTGTTCGCCCACGCCCGACGCCTCGAACCATTCCGTCCGGCCGCCGGTCGTCCATTTCAGCAGGTTCACATCCTTGCGGCTCGTCCGTTCCAGCCCGGCGAACAGCAGGTCGCCGACCTCCACCTCGCCCGTTTCGGCGCGGCGATAGCCGAGGATGATGTCGAATTCGTCGCTGGCTCCGACATCGCTGTTGAGCGACAGCTTGGTGGCCAGCGCCTTCAGATAGGCCTGGATCGCCTTTGCCGGGGCTCCCGCCGCACGGGCGGAGCGGTAGAGGCTGGAGCCGACCGTACCCCGGATGCGAAGCGGCGTCTCATCCACCGCGATCGGGATCTTGGTGAACTGCAGCTTGCCATCGACGCGCGTCACGGTAATCGCCAGTTCCAGCTTCGCCCGGAAGGACAGGGCGTCAAGCGGGCGGGGCACGTTGCGCGAGATGCGGCGGCCCAGGCGGATGTCGATTCGGGTGCCCGGCGTCAGTGCGCGTGTCGCCACGCTGCCGGAAAGAAGGTCCATGACCGCTGCTCCGTCCGATCCGCTCACCCCGGCGCGGCGGAGGGTTCGTTCAAAGCTGTCGCCACTGCCAAGGGTTGCGGTAAGGTCGATCTGCGGCCGTTCCGGCGTATCCTTCAGCGGCACGACGATGTCGCTCGCCGCCATCCGCCGCCCGGTGTCGGCGCCCAGCGCCAGCGGGCTGATCATCTGCGTGCGGGCTTCATCGAATTGCCGGTCCGTCAGCACAGGCTCGCCGGGCGATGGAATGGGCGCAAAGCCGGGGGAGAGATAGAGGGCGCTGGCGCACAATGCGGTGCAGGTCAGCGCGCCGCGAATCCATTCAAGGGAGCCGATTCGCTGCCCCAGATCAGGGACCAGATTGACATCTTCGCAATAATCCCGCAGCCGTTCGCGCCAATGGGATCGGCCTGCCGGGGCAGCGACCGCATCGGCAAGCGACAGCGAAACAGTCGCGCCGCCCTGGCCGTAACCAAATTCACTCTTCTGAAACAAGGCGCGGCATCCCCCGACGGGTGAAAGCAGGACAAGCAGCATTCAACCCAACTTATCCGCCAAATCTTCTGCCTGACTAAGGTTAAAGTCAATTTAAGATCATGGTAAAGAGGGATTTCGTGCGGTGAACCGTGCTGTACCGCCGATGGATTTCCGGTCGTTACGGAACCAATTTGCCTGAATGCTCAATGGGATAGGGGCGGCCGGGCCGTCATCGCCCTTGTTTGGGCAAACGCCGCCACAAACGGGCTTGCGTCCTGCGACCGCATTTCCGACATTGCATCCATGGCCAGTTTCGCCCGTTCACCGCTGACCGCCGTTCTGGGGCCGACCAATACCGGCAAGACCCATCTGGCGGTGGAGCGGATGTGCGCGCATTCCAGCGGGATGATCGGCTTTCCCCTGCGCTTGCTGGCGCGAGAGGTCTATGACCGTGTCGTCGGCATCAAGGGCAAGGATCAAGTCGCGCTGATTACCGGCGAGGAGAAAATACTGCCCGAAAAGGCGCGCTGGTTCCTGTGCACAGCGGAATCGATGCCTGTGGACAGGGACTTTGCCTTTGTCGCGGTCGATGAGGCGCAGTTGGGCGCGGACCCGGAGCGCGGCCATATCTTCACCGACCGGCTGCTGCGCGCGCGGGGGCGGGAAGAAACGATGATCCTGGGATCGGACAGCCTGCGCCCGTTGGTCCGCGCGCTGACGCCGGAGGCCGAGATTATCGACCGGCCGCGTTTTTCGACGTTGAGCTATGCCGGGCCGAAGAAGCTGTCGCGCCTTCCCAAACGGTCGGCCGTCGTCGCCTTCTCGGTGGAAGAGGTGTATGCCGTCGCCGAGATGCTGCGCCGTTTCCGGGGCGGGGCGGCCGTCGTCATGGGCGCGTTGTCGCCGCACACGCGCAATCGGCAGGTGGCGATGTTCCAGGCGGGCGAGGTTGATTATCTGGTCGCCACCGACGCCATCGGCATGGGGCTCAACATGGATGTCGCCCATGTCGCCTTTGCGAGTCTCAACAAGTTCGACGGTCGGCGGGTGCGGCGGCTGACAGTCGCGGAAATGGCCCAGATCGCGGGGCGCGCTGGACGCCATCAGCGCGATGGCACCTTTGGCAGTCTGGGCGGCGAGGGGAGCGAGGCAGCCTTTACCGATGAGGAAATCGACCGCATCGAAAATCACCAGTTTCAGAGGCTCGATTACCTCCACTGGCGGGATGGCGCGCCGCCCCTCGACAGCCTCGATGGTCTGATCGCCGCGCTTGAGGAACGGCCGGATCGTCTGGAACTGCGCGCCGCGCCGGAGGCCGTCGATCTTGCCGTGCTCAAACGCCTGTCCAATGAGCGGGACGTCGTTGACCGTGTTCGCGGGCGCGCGCAGGTGCAGCGGCTCTGGGCGGTGTGCGGCCTGCCTGACTTCCAGAAGCTGGGGTCGGAGGAGCATGCCCGCCTGGTGCTGCGCCTCTGGCGGCATCTGAGCGAGGGCAATGGGCATATCCCGCAGGACTGGTTCGCGCAGCAGGTGGCAAGGCTCGACACGGTGCAGGGGGATATCGACACCCTGTCGGCCCGGATCGCCGCGACGCGGACATGGTCCTACATCGCCCACAGATCGGATTGGCTGCAGAGTCCGGTGGAGATGGCGGAGCGCACCCGCGCGCTGGAGGAAAAACTGTCGGACGCGCTGCATGATCGCCTGACCCAGCGCTTTGTCGATCGGCGGACGGCGGTGCTGCTGCGGGAGATCGGGCATGGCGCGGGCCATCTGCCGGTCGATGTGGATGATGCTGGCAGCGTCAATGTTGACGGGGAATCCATCGGGCGGCTGCACGGCTTCCGTTTTTCCGTGTCGCCGGACGCCCGTCATGCCGACCGCAAAATGCTGCTCGCGGCGGCCGAGCGCCGTCTGGGCGGCATATTGGCGCAGCGGGCCGACGATCTGCTCGCCGCGCCGGACAAGGATTTCGCGCTGTCGGCCGAAGAAGGGGAAGCGCCTGGCATCCGATGGAGGCAGACGCATGTGGCGACGCTCTGCGCCGGTTCCGCCCTGCTGGAACCGGTGATCCGGCTCGACGCTGGCATATTGACGATGCCGATCGAGCGTCAAAAAGCCATAGCAGCGCGTCTTGCGGGCTGGCTGGGGCAACAGAAAGCGCGGCATCTGGCTCCATTGCTGACGATGGCCGCCCAGTCGCGGGGCGCGGACATGCCGCCCTCGCTGCGGGCGGTGCTGGCGCAGCTCGCCGACGCGGGCGGCATCCTTCCGCGCACGGCGCTGGATAGCGCTCTGGCGCATCTCGACAAAGCGGACCGCACCCGTTTGCGCAAGGCCGGGATCGTGATCGGATCGCTGGATGTCTATCATGCCGCACTGCTGAAGCCGGCCGCTGCCCGGCTCCGGCTGGCGCTGCTGGCGGCGCGTCAGGCAAAGCCGGTGGCCTGCCCGCCGCCGCCCGGCCTGGTCCTGCTGGCACCAGAAGCGGGGGCAGGGGAAACCGGCGCGCGCCTCAGCGGATTCCGCCGGTTCGCCGGTCAGTATCTGCGCATCGACATCGCCGAACGGCTGGCGCGGCTCGCCCATGAGCAGATCGAGAAGGGCGAGGCCTTCACACCGCAGCATCCGCAAGTCGTGTCGCTTGGCCTCAAGGACGAAGCCTTCGCGCAATTGATGCGGAGCGCGGGATTCCGGCCAGCCGCCGAACCGCTGAAGGGAGACGCGAACTGGGCCTTTCGCGGCCGCCCCCGGCCACCCAAGGTCAAGCCTGCGCATGGCGGGCTTCATTTCTCTGGCCTGGCGCAATTGCTGGGGCGGCATGGCTAGGGCGCACAGCATGCCAAGGGGCGGCGATGTGCTCCGCATCGACAAATATCTCTGGTTCGCGCGCCTGGCCAAGGACCGCTCCGTGGCCCAGAAAATGGCCGAGGCCGGTTTCATCCGTGTGAACGGGCGGCGCATCGACCGGTCGCATGCATCCATCCGGGCGGGCGACCTTATCACCTTTCCCTATGGCGCGCGGGTCCGGATCGTCCGGGTGTTGAGCCTGCCCCTCCGCCGTGGCCCGGCCGCCGAGGCTGTCCTGCATTATGAAGAAATCGTGGCGGGTGGCTGAAGAAATCATTTCCCGCCTACTCGTTCACTTCATATTGACGCGCGCCCAAGTGCGGCATAGCAGGGCAGCAAAGCCTGTAAGGAGATCGCTTCACAATGACCTATGTCGTCACCGACGCCTGCATCCGTTGCAAATATATGGATTGCGTAGAGGTCTGCCCCGTAGATTGCTTCTACGAGGGTGAAAACATGCTGGTCATCAATCCCAGCGAGTGCATCGACTGTGGCGTCTGCGAACCCGAATGTCCGGCCGAAGCGATCCTGCCGGATACGGAAAACGGCCTCGAAAAATGGCTGGAACTTAACGCGAAGTTCTCCGCTGAGTGGCCCAACATCACCACCAAGGGCGAGCAGCCAGCCGACGCTGACGAGCATAAGGGCGAAGAAGGCAAGTTCGACAAATACTTCTCCGCGGAGCCTGGTTCCGGCGACTAAAGCCGCTGGAATGTTCCAGCGAAAGAGTTTATCCACAATCTTTCGCACAGAAAAATTGTCCACCCTGCGTATATAACCATACGCGGGGTGGTAATTATGTTACGAATCTGCTAAATGTCTCGCTAACGGACGGTAAGGCGTTCGATGGAGAAAAAAAGGTCGCTTGTTTTCTGAAAGAACCGCTTCCCGCGGTCGGCTCTGCATATGGCGCCCGATCTCCCTAAGGCTGATGGAAAGGTTTCAAGAATGGCTGCCAAGGCGCTGTCTTTCGATGTTGGCGATTATGTGGTTTATCCGAAGCATGGTGTGGGCCGGGTGGTTGAACTCCAGAGCCAGGAAATTGCCGGCATGGAGCTTGAGCTCTATGTGCTGCGGTTCGAAAAGGAACGCATGACGCTCCGCGTTCCGACCAACAAGGCGGAAAGCGTTGGCATGCGCAAGCTGTCGTCGGACAAGACGCTGGGCGAGGCGCTGGAAACGCTCAAGGGCAAGCCCAAGGTGAAGCGCACCATGTGGTCCCGCCGCGCGCAGGAATATGAAGCGAAGATCAATTCGGGCGATCTCGTTTCGATCGCCGAAGTGACGCGCGACCTGTTCCGCGCCGACGACCAGCCCGAGCAGAGCTATTCGGAGCGCCAGATTTTCGAGGCCGCGTCCAGCCGTCTGGCGCGCGAACTCGCCGCGATGGAAGAGGTCGATGAACCCCGCGCGCTGCAGAAGATCCTGGAGATTCTCAATGAAGCGGCGCCGAAATATAACCGCGAAAAGGTCGATTGATCGCCATTCCGGTCGATGAAAAATGGGGCGGTCCTTCGGGGCCGCCTTTTTTCTTGCGCGGCGCGGCGCCAATGTCATGATGTTCGGATGATCAGAACTGTCCTGGCCGGTTGCCTGCTGTTTTCAGCTGCCTTGTCATCCGCCATCGCGGCGGAGCAGCAATATAGCGTCACTGATTTCGACACCATTCGCATGCAGGCGCCCTTTCGGGTGACGGTTGTCACGGGCAAGGGCAATTCGGCGCGGGGGCAGGGTGACCGTGATGCATTGGACCGGGTTTCGCTTCAGGTTTCCGGAGGCGTCCTGACGATCCGCGCGGCCGCGTCCCCCTATGGCGAGCGCGCTGGACAATCCGGCAAGGTCGAGCTTTTCATCACCACTTCAACCGTTCGGCGCGTGATGATGGGCGGCAACGGCGCACTCATCATTCATGGAATGAAGGGCGTTCGCGGCGACCTCGCCCTGGCGGGCAATGGCGATCTGGAGGTGCATGGCATCGACCTGGACCGGATGGTCGTGAACAGCGCCGGCAGCGGCCGGGTAGGCCTGGCTGGCCGTGCCGGAAATGCGCGGATACAGGTGATCGGCGCGGGCAGCATCGATGGGGCCGAACTGGCGGCGAGGGACATCGTCATCGACAGCCAGGGACCGGGTAGCATCCTGCTGACGGGAACGGGGGCCGCGACCGTGGACGTACGGGGCTCCGGCGATGTCAAAGTGCTGGGGAAAGTCGCCTGCACCGTAAGGCAGGCCGGGAGCGGGCAACTGGAATGCGGGGGAAAGTGAGAGGCGGCGGGGACGTTTAGCCCAAGCGCGTCTCCGCCTTCATTACGACATGGGTGCTCGCCCGGCCATTGGCGAGCGCGCCGGGTTTTTCGACCGTGACGTCGGCCTCCAGCACGTTTGGATAGTCCAGACAGGCGGAGGCAAGGCGCTCCGCGAAGGTTTCGATCAGCGCAATTCGCTGGGCCGCAAGCGCGGTGGCGTGGGCCACCACAGCGTTATAGTCGATGGTGTCGGCAAGGCAGTCCGACATTACCGGCCGGATTTTCAGGCCGACATGCACGACGAGCGCCTGAAGCCGCCCGATCTCATGCGCGTGGACGCCGATGTCGGCGGCCAGCCGGATGTCGCGGACGACAACCTCTTGCACGGCAATCGCGGCTATTCTCGCCGGCGCTGCAGTATCGGGCGGAATGAGGTCAAGCTTCAATGGCCTGTCTCAATTCTTGAAGACGACGGTAGTGTTTCCGTTGAGCAGCACGCGGTCCTCCACGTGAAAAGCCACGGCGGCGGCCAGCACCCGGCGCTCGATGTCCCGGCCCTTGCGGACCAGATCTTCGGGCTGGTCGGCGTGGCTGATCGGCTCGACATCCTGATGGATGATCGGACCTTCATCGAGGTCGGCGGTCACATAATGCGCGGTCGCGCCAATCATCTTCACGCCGCGTGCATGGGCCTGGTGGTATGGTTTGGCGCCCTTGAATCCGGGCAGGAAGCTGTGATGGATGTTGATGCAGCGGCCCGACAGGAAGGCGGCCATATCGTCCGACAGAATCTGCATGTAGCGCGCAAGGACGACCAGCGTCGCTCCGCTTTCGTCCACCAGCGCCTTGATCTGTGCTTCCTGGCTTGCCTTGGTCTCCTTTGTGACCGGCAGATGGTGGTAAGGGAAGTCGCCGATCAGGGTCAGGTTCAACGCCTCGCGCGGGTGGTTGGAGACGATGCCCACCACATCCATCTTCAACTCGCCGATCCGTACCCGGTAGAGAAGATCGCCGAGGCAATGGTCGAATTTGGAGACCATGAGCAGCACGCGTTCCCGCGCTTCGCCGTCGCGCATCTTCCAGTCCATGCGGTGGGTTTCCGCTAGTGGTGCGAATCGCGATCTAAGCGTCGCCAGCGTTATATCGGGGTCGATGATTTCATACTGAACACGCATGAAGAACTTGTTCGTCAATATGTCGTTGAATTGCTGGGAATCGCGGATGTTGCATCCGTTCTGCGCCAGGAAGGTGGCAACATCGGCAACCAGGCCCGGCCGATCCTCGCAAGAAAGCGTCAGAATATTGGTTTTGCGCATGGGCGACCTTCTCCTCTTCCTCGAGTTCATAGCGAAGAGTCGCCGAATCGCCAGCGCCCTTCGAATTTGGTTTGCGTAGCATACAAAATTTGGTATGTGTTGCATACACATTTCGCGACGGTGAGATTCGTCGCGATATTGAGCTATGTTGAAAAATCGACGCATGAGGAGAGGTCGTATGGCATCCAATCTGGAACAGGTTCTGGCAGCGGCGGGCAATCCCGTCGATATGCTGCGCAATTCGCAAATCGGCGCTTATGTCTATCCCGTGGTCGCGCCGGAATTCCACAACTGGCGGTCCGAGCAGTGGGCATGGCAGCATAGCGCCGTCCTGTTCGACCAGTCGCACCACATGGTGGACCTCTATATTCGCGGCAAGGATGCGCTGAAGCTGATCTCCGACACGGCGATCAACTCGATGAAGGGCTTCACCGTCAACAAGGCGAAGCAATATGTCCCGACCACGCCTTATGGCCATGTGATCGGCGACGGCATCCTCTTCTATCTGGCGGAAGAGGAGTTCGTCTATGTCGGCCGTGCGCCCGCCGCCAACTGGCTGATGTTCCACGCGGAAACCGGCGGCTATGACGTGGAGATCGTCAAGGACGACCGTTCGCCCTCGCGTCCGATGGGCAAGCCGGTCAGCCGCATCAGCTGGCGCTTCCAGATCCAGGGACCGAACGCTTGGGCGATCATTGAAAAGTTGCACGGCGGCCCGCTGGAGCAGCTGAAATTCTTCAACATGAGCGAAATGAACATCGCCGGCCGCAAGGTGCGCACGTTGCGCCACGGTATGTCGGGCGCGCCGGGTCTGGAAATCTGGGGTCCCTATGAGGAGCAGGACGAAATCCGCGCCGCCATTCTGGACGCCGGCAAGGAGTTCGGCATCGTTCCCTGCGGCAGCCGCGCCTATCCCTCCAACACGCTGGAATCCGGCTGGATTCCTTCGCCGCTGCCCGCCATCTATACGGGCGAAAAGCTGAAGTCTTACCGCGAATGGCTGGGCGCTGATAGCTATGAAGCGACCGGCGCGATCGGTGGCAGCTTCGTTTCGGACAGCATCGAGGATTATTACCTCAATCCCTGGGAGCTGGGCTATGGCCCGTTCGTCAAGTTCGACCATGATTTCCATGGCCGCGATGCGCTTGAGGCGCTGAAGCCCGAGGAGCAGCGCAAGAAGGTCACGCTCGCCTGGAATGGCGAGGACATGGCCAAGATCTTTGGGTCGCTGTTCAACCCGGACGGCGAAACCTACAAGTTCTTCGACCTGCCGCTCGCCAACTATGCCTCGTCCAACTATGACAAGGTGGTGGACGCCGACGGCCGCACGGTCGGCCTGTCGATGTTCACCGGCTACAGCTTCAACGAGAAATCGGCGCTGTCGCTTGCGACCGTGGATCATGAGATCCCCGTCGGCACCGAACTGCGCGTCGTTTGGGGCGAACCCGATGGCGGCACGAAGAAGACCACTGTCGAACCGCACAAGCAGATCGAGGTGCGCGCGGTGGTGAGCCCCGTGCCCTATTCGCGCGTGGCGCGCGAAACCTACCATCAGGGCTGGCGCACCGAGCGCGCCTGAATGCCGCAACGATCCCTCCCCGAACGGGGAGGGGTTTGAGCGTGGGCGTCAAAGGAGGCACTTGTGAATGCATCCGTTGTGAAAATCGTGCCTGAGGGGACTGCCGCCATGCAATTGATGAGCGGCTATTCGATCGAGATCACCGCCAAGGATATCGCGGAACTGGCGGAAGCCGCGCCGCTGATCGAGCCGGATACGCGCGTCTCCATCACTTTCCTCCCCAAGGAAAGCTACGAAAAGCGGCTGGCCGCCGTGGCCGAGGTGGTTCGCCTGGGTTTGAGGCCGGTGCCGCATGTTTCGGCGCGGCGGATCGGGTCGGAAGCCGAACTTGACGATTATCTGAAGGCGCTGGCCGATCTGGGGGCATGCGAGGAACTGTTCGTCGTAGCGGGCGATCCCGATACGCCCGATGGCCCCTATGAGGATGCGCTGGCGATCATCCGGAGCGGCGTACTGGAACGGCATGGCGTCCGTCATGTCGGCGTCGGGGGCTATCCCGAAGGCCATCCGAAGATCAGCGATGACAAGCTGTGGGCGGCCATTCGCGACAAGGCGGACGCGCTTTCCGAACGCGGCATGGGCATGTCCGTCCTCACCCAGTTCGGGTTCAAGCCGGAACCTGTATTTACGTGGCTGAAAGCCCTTCGCGCCGAAGGGATCGACGCGCCGGTTCGTCTGGGTGTGCCGGGTCCGGCAAGCGCGGCTGCCCTGATGCGCTTTGCCGCGCGCTGCGGCGTTTCGGCTTCTGCCAGCGTACTCAGCAAATATGGGCTTTCACTGACCAGGCTGATGCAGCCTACCGGCCCGGACAAATATGTCCTGGCGCTGGCGCAGGGCATGCGGAGCGACCTTTGCGGCGATGTCGGGCTGCACTTCTATCCGTTTGGCGGCCTCGTTGCGACGGCCGGATGGATCAGGGCCTTTTCGTCCATCGGCCAGATGTAACGCCAGTCTGCATTGATTGTGACCTCATGACCGAAACATACGGCAAAATTTCGGCGTCCCTGCGAAGGCAGGGACCCCGCTTTTCTCGGCGATATCAATAAAAGGAAGCTGGGTCCTTGCCTTCGCAGGGACGACGGATATGCGTCGGCATCAATGCATTCCGGTACGTGCGTTGGCCGCAAACGCTCGCGCTGGCGTTCTGGAGCGGTTCGCCCTATTTCTTCTGCCATGAGCGGGTTCCGAACCTTTGCCCCTGATGCCGCGACTATCGAACGGATGGCGTGCGAGGCGATCGGTCGTCTCCCCGAAGAATTCCGCGTGCACCTCAGCGATGTCGTCGTCCAGATCGAGGATTTTGCCGACGAAGAGGTGCTGAGGGAAATGGAGCTGGAGGACCCTTGGCAGCTGACTGGCCTGTATCGGGGCCGGCCCATCGGTGAACAGTCAATCTGGTCTTCGGGTGATCTGCCGTCAATGATCCATCTGTTCCGGCGCCCCCTGCTCGAGGAATGGGCCGAAACCGGCGTCGCCCTGGAGGATCTCGTCGCGCATGTGGTCATCCACGAAATCGGCCATCATTTTGGTTTCTCGGACGAGGAGATGCAGGCGATCGAGGACGGCGCGGGATAGTCCCTTATTCGACAGTGACGGATTTGGCGAGGTTGCGCGGCTGGTCCACATCTGTGCCCTTTGCCACGGCCACATGATAGGCGAGCAATTGCACCGGGACGGCGTAAACCAGCGGTGCGATCAGCGGGTGGACGGTGGGCATTTCGATGGTCGCCATGCAGCCTTCGCCCGCCTGAGCGATGCCCTCGGCGTCGGAAATCAGGACGACCTTGCCACCGCGAGCTTGCACTTCGTGCATGTTGGACACGGTCTTTTCGAACAGCGGGCCGGAGGGCGCGATGACGATGACCGGCACGGCATCGTCGATCAGCGCTATGGGGCCATGCTTCATCTCGCCTGCGGCATAGCCTTCGGCATGGATGTAGCTGATTTCCTTGAGTTTCAGCGCCCCCTCCAGCGCCATCGGATAATCCGGGCCGCGTCCCAGATACAGCACGTCGCGCGCGGGCGCGATCAGGTGGGCCATCGCCTCAATATCGCCATCATGGGCGAGCGCCTGGTTCATCGCGGCGGGCGCTTCGGTCAGGTGCCTGACGATCTCGCCTTCCTCTTCCGCCGACATATGGCCGTTGGCGCGGGCGAGGTTCGCGGCCAGTGCCGCCAGCACCGCCAATTGGCAGGTGAAGGCCTTGGTGGACGCAACGCCGATTTCCGGCCCGGCATGGGTGGACAGCAGCAGGTCGGCCTCACGCGCCATGGAACTGGTCGGAACATTGACGACAACGGCGATGATCTGCTTTTCCGCGCGGGCATGGCGCAGCGCGGCCAGCGTGTCGGCGGTTTCGCCTGACTGGGAGATGAAGAGGGCAAGGCCGCCCGGCTCCAGCACGGGGTCGCGATAGCGGAACTCGCTCGCCACATCGATATCGACGGGGATGCGCGCAAATTTCTCGAACCAGTATTTGGCGACAAGCCCGGCATAATAGCTGGTGCCGCAGGCAACGATCGTGACACGCTTGATGCCGCCCAGATCGAAATCCATGTCGGGCAGGGCGACCTGATTTTCCAGCGGGCGCAAATAGCTTTGCAGCGTCTGCGCCACCACCACCGGCTGCTCGAAGATTTCCTTCTGCATGAAATGGCGGTAATTGCCTTTGTCGATCATCGCGCCGGATACGCCGGAGCTGGTGACGGGACGCTCGACGGGCTGGTTGTCGCGGTCGAATATTTCGACCGCTTCACGGCTGACGACGGCCCAGTCGCCTTCTTCCAGATAGGCGATCTTCTGCGTTAGCGGCGCAAGCGCCAATGCGTCGGAGCCAAGGAAATTCTCTCCCTCGCCATAGCCGACGACCAGCGGCGCGCCCAACCGCGCGCCGATCAGCATGTCGGGATGGGCGCGGAACATGATCGCGAGCGCGAAGGCCCCGTGCAGGCGGGGTAGCACCGTCGCCACCGCCTGCCGGGGCTCGGCGCCGCGCTCGACTTCGCGGGCGATCAGGTGGCCCACGACCTCGGTGTCGGTCTGGCTGGCGAAGGTGCGGCCTTCGGCGATCAGTTCGTCCCGCAGCGACTTGAAATTCTCGATAATGCCATTGTGGACCAGCGTGACATCGCCCACGATGTGCGGATGGGCATTGTCCTCGGTCGGCGCGCCATGCGTCGCCCAGCGTGTATGCGCGATGCCGCCGCTGCCCGGCAGCGGTTCGAGCGCCAGCTTCTTGGCCAGATTGTTGAGCTTCCCCTCTGTCCGGCGACGCTCGAACGTGCCGTCATGGACGGTGCAGACACCCGCCGAGTCATAGCCGCGATATTCCAGCCGGCGCAGGCCGTCCACCAGCCGTTCCGCCACATCGTCCTTGCCCAAAATGCCGATAATGCCGCACATGATCTTCTCTCTTTGCGCCTGCTTGAGTGGTTGGCCTGGTTTCTCGTCGTCCCTGCGAAGGCAGGGATTCCGCTTTCTTCTGCTGGCCGATGATTAAGCGGGGCCCCTGCCTTCGCAGGGGCAAAGGGTTTATCTACGAGTTTGGTTTTGCCGCCTTCTTCTTCGCGCTCATCGCCTCGCGGAACCTGGCCGCCCAGCCGGGCTTTGCCTGCTGTGTCCCGCGCGCCAAGGCAAGGGCGTTGTTTGCGACATCCTGCGTCACCACCGATCCAGCGCCGACGATG
>Ga0307412_10000617_pt1 | contig 20901 bp, 15 predicted proteins | sample DK1Cmetagenome_3_FD_203823 | JGI IMG/M metagenome (GOLD analysis project Ga0307412, IMG submission 203823) | Maize rhizosphere microbial communities from greenhouse at UC Davis, California, United States - DK15-C-1 | ecosystem: Host-associated > Plants > Roots > Rhizosphere > Soil | place: USA...
CCCGAACTCAGAAGTGAAACGATGCATCGCCGATGGTAGTGTGGGGTTTCCCCATGTGAGAGTAGGTCATCGTCAAGATTAAATTCCGAAACCCCTATCTGCTGATGCAGGTAGGGGTTTTGTTTTGTCCGCAGGAAAGTTCTTACGACAAACGCAGACAGCTCCCGGCTGTCACAGTCCCCCGACAGTGCTAAGGTTCTGCCCTAGTTTTTGCATTTTCAAGGATGCCTTTCATGCCGGACGCAACGTCCCTTAGCCCAGCTTTCATGGTGGTTCACGGGAATCGCCTTGATGAATTGCGCAGCCTGGTGATCAGCCTGATGCGGCGTTATCCGCTGGCCCCTCTTGAAAATGAAATCGCGCTGGTACAAAGCAACGGTATCGCCCAATGGCTTAAGCTCGCGCTGGCTGAGGATCCGGAAGACGACGATACCGGCGGTTGCGGCATTGCGGCAGCCATTGATGTGCAGTTGCCAGGTAGCTTCATGTGGCAACTCTATCGAATGGTGCTCGGGCGTGACGAAATCCCTGCCAAATCCCTCTTGGACAAGGCCCCGCTCACATGGAGGCTGATGCGTCTCCTCCCACAGCTGATTGAACAGCCTCATTTCGAACCCCTGCGACGTTTTCTTACTCATGACGCTGACTTGCGCAAGCGGTACCAACTGTCTGAGCGTCTGGCTGATCTGTTTGACCAGTATCAGGTCTACCGCGCCGACTGGCTCGAGGACTGGGCACAAGGACGACACCAGACGAGAAGTGTCCGCGGTGAAATCAAGCCGCTCGCGGCGGCCAATTGTTGGCAAGCGGAATTGTGGCGAGCCCTGTTGCTGGATGTAGGGGAGAAGGGTATGGCCCAAAGCCGTGCCGGTGTCCATCAGCGCTATCTGGAGTGCATCAACAGCCTGGAAGCCGCTCCACAAGGCCTGCCTGCGCGAGTAATCGTCTTTGGCATATCGTCATTGCCCGCCCAGGTTCTCGAGGCTCTAGCCGGGCTCTCACGGTTTAGCCAGGTTTTGCTGTGCGTCCACAATCCATGCCGACATCATTGGGCAGATATCGTGGCGGACAAGGACCTGCTTCGCCACCAATACAAACGACAGGCACGCAAGCACGGCATGCCTGAAGTGCTCGACTCGCATACGTTGCATCAACATGCTCATCCTTTATTGGCGGCCTGGGGGAAACAGGGGCGCGACTATATCAATCTGCTCGACAGCTACGATGATCCCGCGACCTATCGCTCGGTGTTCCGTGAAGGGCGAATCGATCTGTTCAGCGACAGCCAACCCTCCACCCTCCTCAGCCAGTTGCAAAATGACATTCTTGAATTGCGTCCCTTGGACGAAACACGAGAGCAATGGCCGGAGGTCGATACCCAGCAAGATGAATCCATCCGCTTTCATATCGCCCACAGCGCGCAACGCGAAGTCGAGATTCTCCATGATCAGCTCCTTGCTCAGTTCAGCAAGGATCCGACCTTGCGTCCCCGCGACATCATTGTCATGGTTCCGGATATCGACAGTTATGCGCCGCATATTCGTGCTGTGTTCGGTCAACTTGATAAATTCGACACTCGTTTCATTCCGTTCACCCTGACCGATCAAGGCCAGCGTGGACGTGACCCGCTTCTGATCGCAGTCGAACATCTGCTCAAGCTTCCTGATAGTCGCTTTCCGGTGAGTGAGATTCTTGATCTGCTGGACGTCCCGGCGTTGCGCGAGCGGTTTGGCATTGACGAGTCTGATTTGCCAACGCTGCACCGTTGGATCGAGGGGGCCGGCATCCGTTGGGGGATGAGTGCCGAACATCGAGCCGGGCTGGGTTTGCCCGCAGAGCTTGAACAGAACAGCTGGCGTTTCGGCCTGCGTCGCATGTTATTAGGCTATGCGGTCGGCAATTCGCAGGCTTACGAAGGCATCGAGCCGTATGACGAAATCGGCGGCCTTGATGCGGCGTTGATTGGTCCTTTGGTGGCGTTGTTGGATGCCTTGGAAGTCGCTCATCAGGAGCTCAGCCAGCCAGCATCGCCTCAGGATTGGGGCGCGCGCCTGCACGACCTGATGCAGCTGTTCTTCTTGGCGAGCAATGAACACGACGATTATCTACTGACCCAGCTCGAAGACCTGCGTGAGACCTGGCTGGAAACCTGCGAGTCGGTTGCCCTGCACGATGAGCTGCCATTGACGGTCGTAAGGGAGGCCTGGCTGGCCGGGTTGGACCAGGGGCGATTGTCCCAGCGCTTCCTCGCTGGTGCGGTCAACTTTTGTACCTTGATGCCGATGCGAGCTATCCCCTTCAAGCTGGTCTGTTTGCTGGGAATGAATGACGGTGATTACCCTCGAGCCCAACCGCCGTTGGACTTCGACCTGATGGGTAGCGATTATCGGCCTGGCGATCGCTCTCGGCGCGAGGATGATCGGTACTTGATGCTGGAGGCGCTTCTTTCAGCACGGGAAAAACTTTACATCAGTTGGGTGGGACGCAGCATTCGTGACAATAGCGAACGACCGCCATCCGTTCTCGTCGGCCAGCTACGCGATCATCTTGCCAGTGGCTGGCGCTTGGCAGATGGCAAGGGAAGCCTGCTTGACGCGCTCACCCTGGAGCATCCTCTACAGCCGTTCAGTGCCCGGTATTTTTACCAAGGTAATCAGCTGTTCAGTTATGCCAGCGAATGGCGAGTGCTCCATGACGCCCAGGATCACGCGGCGATGCCTCAACGATTGGCTCCCTATATCCAGGAAGAACCCTTGGGACTTGGTCAGCTGCAGGATTTTCTGCGCAATCCTGTCCGTCATTTTTTCAGCCAACGACTCAAGGTATTTTTCGAAGCCGTCGAAGCTCCACTTGCAGACGATGAGCCTTTTGTACTCGATGCGTTGCAGCGTTACAGCTTGAGTGACAGTTTGCTGGAGGCGGCGCTCGTTCGTCTCGATCAATCGGATCTTGCATTGCAAATGCATGCCAAAAGGCTTCAGAACAGCGGGCTGTTACCCATGGCTGGTTTTGGTGAAAGCCTGCAGCGTGAGTTGATCGAGCCATTGCCAGACCTGCTTCAACGTTACCAGCAACTTCTGGCGCTGTGGCCGACTCCATTGGCGAGCGCCGTACCCATCAGTCTGCAATTGGCAGAAGTCAGTGTCGAAGGTTGGCTCAGTGGTCTGCACCAGCGATCCGATGGTGCGGTCTTGGCGATCACCGCCATCCCCAACAGTATCGGCTCCACCAAAACCCGCAAATGGCATCGCCTGATACGACCTTGGGTGAATCATCTTGTGGCGTGCGCCAGCGGACTTTCGATGACAACCGCATTGGTCGCCAGTGATGACAGTTTGTTGTTGGCGCCGTTTGAGGAAGCTGTTGCGCGAGGACTGCTCGGTGATCTGTTGCAAGCCTGGCAGGCAGGTATGCGTGAGCCGCTGCCGATCGCGGTGAAGACTGCCTTCGCCTGGCTCGGTCAGAGCGACCCCGGAAAGGCCGAAGCGGCGGCTCGAAAAGCCTATGAAGGCGATGGCCTGAATTTCGAAGGCGAGCGGCGGGAAAGCCCTGCCTTGGCTCGACAGTTCGCTGACTTCGACGCCCTCATGGCAGACGAAACATTCCCTGACTGGTGTGATGCACTCTATCGACCGTTATTCGAAGCATCATGGCGCTCATTGGCCGATGAGGAAGTGAGTTCATGAGTCGGCAAACCCCTTTGGCACTGGCCTTCCCATTACGTGGCAGTCAACTGATCGAGGCCAGTGCCGGTACCGGCAAGACCTTCACCATTTCGGCATTGTACTTGCGCCTGGTGTTGGGGCATGGCGGATCGGCGACTGGGTTTGGCCGCGAACTGCTTCCTCCACAGATCCTGGTGGTGACCTTTACCGACGCCGCCACCAAGGAACTGCGTGATCGTATCCGTACGCGCCTGGCGGAGGCTGCGCGTTTTTTTCGCGACGAAATTCCTGCTCCGGACTCGCTGGTTACAGCGTTGCGGGACGAGTTCGGCGAAGGGCAATGGCCTGCCTGTGCCAACCGGCTCGATATCGCCGCGCAATGGATGGATGAGGCGGCTGTTTCGACGATCCATGGCTGGTGCCAGCGCATGTTGCGCGAGCATGCTTTTGACAGTGGCAGCTTGTTTACCCAGACCCTGGAAACCGATCACAGCGAACTGCTCGGCGAAGTGCTACGTGATTACTGGCGGCTGTTCTGCTACTCGATGCAAGGCGAGGCGTTGGATTGGGTGCGCACCCACTGGGGTGGACCTGCGGCGTTGTTGCCACGAGTGAAAGGCCTGTTTTCCAACGGACGCGGCAATGATGATGGGCTTGTGCCCGCAGAGCTTATCGCCGCATCCCTGCAAGAGCGCAGTGCCGCCCTGCTTGACCTCAAGGCGCCGTGGCGTCAGTGGGCGGTGGAGCTCCTGGAGATATGCCAGCAAGGTGTTGCCAATAAAAGTGTCGACGGGCGCAAGATGCAAGCCCGCTATTTTGAACCGTGGTTCCAGAAGATCACGGCCTGGGTAGAGGATGAAAGCGTTGAGCTTTTGGACATCGGCACGGGATTCACGCGGTTGACACCCGAGGGGATGGCCGAAGCCTGGAAGGGCGAAGTGCCAAATCACCCCGGCCTGGATGCGATGTCAGGCCTCAAGGCAAACCTGGAGGCATTGCCGACACCCGATGCCGCCGTGTTGCAGCATGCCGCGCAATGGGTAGGGGAGCGCTTCGAGGCGGAAAAGCGTCGCCGAGCGGAAATGGGCTTCGACGATATGTTGTTGCGCCTGGACGCGGCTCTGCAGGCTGAAGGCGGGGAACGTCTGGCGAGCGTGATTCGTGAGCAGTTTCCGGTCGCTCTGATCGATGAATTCCAAGACACCGACCCGGTCCAGTACCGGATCTTCGAAAGTATCTATCGCATCAAGGATAACGACCCCGAAACAGGGCTGTTCCTGATCGGCGACCCGAAACAGGCCATTTATGCTTTCCGGGGGGCCGACATCTATACCTACCTGCGTGCCCGGGAAGCCACCGCTGGCAGACTGCATACGCTGGCAACGAACTTCCGTTCCAGCCATGCCATGGTCGGCGCCGTGAACCATATTTTCCAGAACGCGGAAACCCGCCCCAAAGGGCGTGGGGCTTTCCTGTTCCGTGAGCCGACGGGTGAGAATCCGGTGCCGTTCCTGGCAGTGGGCTCCCAAGGACGAAAGGAGTCCTTGCTGATCGCAGGACAAACCGTCCCAGCTTTGAATATCTGGCACCTGGCCTCGGACCAACCGCTCTCTGGCGCGACGTATCGGCAACACATGGCCGCTGCCTGCGCCAGCGAGATCACCGCGCTGCTCAACGGCGGCCAGTCGGGGCGTGATGGGTTTGTCAGTGATGGGGATACCTTGCGTGGGCTGCTGCCGGCGGACATCGCCATTCTGGTTCGAGATGGCAAGGAAGCGCAGGCCGTGCGCGGCGAATTGTCTGCACGAGGCGTACGAAGCGTCTACCTGTCCGACAAGGATTCGGTGTTTGCCGCGCAGGAAGCACGGGACTTGTTGACTTGGCTGAAGGCGTGCGCCGAGCCGGATGACGAACGCCCATTGCGAGCGGCGCTGGCCAGCATCACGTTGAATTTGCCGCTGACGGAACTGGAGCGCCTGAACCAGGATGAGCTGGCATGGGAAAGTCGCGTCATGCAGTTTCGTGGGTATCGGCAGGTCTGGCGTACCCAGGGTGTGCTGCCGATGTTGCGGCGCCTGCTGCACGACTTCAAATTGCCCCAGGCCTTGATGACGCGCGACGACGGGGAGCGGGTGCTGACCAATTTGCTGCATCTGTGCGAACTGTTGCAGCAGGCTGCCGTCGAGCTGGATGGCGAGCAGGCACTGATTCGATACCTATCCGAGCACCTGGCGTTGACCGGGCAGGCAGGGGAAGAACAGATCCTGCGCCTGGAAAGCGATGAGCAGTTGGTCAAGGTGGTGACGATCCACAAGTCCAAGGGGCTCGAATATCCATTGGTCTTCCTGCCGTTCATTTGCTCGACGAAGCCGGTGGACGGCAACCGATTGCCTTTGCATTACCACGACGAAGCCGGCCATGCGCAAATCAGTCTTACGCCCACCCCGGAATTGATCATCAAGGCCGATGACGAACGCTTGGCCGAAGACCTGCGCCTCCTGTATGTGGCGTTGACTCGCGCCCAACACGCCTGCTGGCTGGGTGTCGCCGATCTCAAGCGTGGCAGCAACAGCCGCTCGATCCTGCACCTGTCTGCGCTGGGTTATCTGTTGGGCGGTGGCGCACCGTTGACCGAGTCGGTGGCGTTGCGGCAGTGGCTGGAAGATTTGCAGCAAGGCAGCCAAGCGGTGAACTGCCAGGAGATGCCCCAGGCCAACGACGAACACTACCGGCCTGCCCAAAACGAAGCGGTGTTGCACGCACCTTTGTTGCCGGCACGCAAAGCCAGCGAGAACTGGTGGATTGCTTCCTACAGCGCATTGCGCCTGGGCGAAACGCTTAGCGCGGGTGGTGACACCGCACCGGAAAATCCACAGGCGCAGAAACAGTTCGATGACGAGCGTCTTGACCCGGATGCCCCCAGGGAAGTGGTTGCTGTCGGCGGCGACATCCATCGCTTTCCACGCGGCCCAAATCCGGGCACGTTCCTGCACGGTCTTCTGGAATGGTCGGCCAGGGAAGGATTTACCACCACGCCAGCGGTTATCGAGGATGCTATTGCCCGACGTTGCAACCGCCGAGGCTGGAACGGCTGGATCACGACGCTGGGCGATTGGTTGCGGCACCTGATTACAACGCCTTTGCCTATTGGTGGCGGCCAGGCTCCGGTGTTGTTGACGCACCTGACTCAGTTCCAGGTCGAAATGGAATTCTGGTTCGCCAGTCATAAGGTCGATGTGCTCAAGCTTGACGAACTGGTTTGCCGATTCACCCATGGCGGCGTGGCTCGCATCGCGGCGGAGCCGGTGTTGCTCAACGGCATGTTCAAGGGTTTCATCGACTTGACCTTCGAACACAACGGTCAGTATTACGTGGCTGATTACAAGTCCAACTGGCTGGGGGCTGATGACACGGCCTACACCTTGCAGGCAATGGAGCAATCGATCCTGGATAATCGCTACGACTTGCAATACGTCCTGTACCTGTTGGCGCTGCAACGACAGCTCAAGGCGCGCTTGCCCGATTATGACTACGACCGGCATGTCGGCGGAGCGCTGTATATATTCTTGCGTGGTACGCGCGCAGCCAGCCAGGGCGTGTATTTCACCAAGCCCCCGCGCGCGTTGATCGAACAACTCGATCGCCTGTTCCAAGGGGCTCCCGAACCCAAGGCCGAACCGGCGTGGGTCCAGGGAGAACTGTTATGAGTCGTTCCTTTGCCGATCTGCTCCCTAAACCGTCCGACGACGAGAGCCTGGCCAACCTTGCGCCATTGACTCAGGCGAGTGATCTGTTGCTGTTGCTCACACGTTGGGTGGAGCGCGGCTGGCTTCGAGACCTGGACAAGGCGTTCGTCGCATTCCTCCATGAGCTGGAGCCCGGGGGTGATCCGCTGGTACTGCTCGCCGCGGCTCTGACCAGCCATCAACTGGGCCATGGGCACGTCTGCCTGGATCTGTTCGAGACACTCAGCGAGCCGGATTTTGCGTTGTCGCTTCCTCCCGAGGGCGACGTTCAGATAGGCGCAACGCTGTTGCCGTCGCAGATATTGCAAGCGCTGGACGCTGCCCATTGGTGCAAGGTCCTGGCATCCAGCCGCCTGGTGGCCTTGGCGGTCGACATGACTGAAGAGGCGCAGCAGCGGCCGTTGGTGCTGTCGGGCAAACGTCTCTATCTGCGCCGTTACTGGGCCTATGAACGGCGCATCGATGAAGCATTGCGTCAACGGCTGGCCGATCAGGGTGCAGCGCCCGATGACCTGCGCGAGCGCCTTGCGGGATTGTTCGGAGCGGCCAGCACCACGGGTCCGATCGACTGGCAGAAGCTGGCCTGCGCGCTGGCGACCCGGAGCGCTTTCAGCATTGTGACTGGCGGCCCGGGCACCGGCAAGACCACCACGGTTGTGCGCCTGCTTGCCTTGTTGCAGGCGCCGGCTGTCGAGGCTGGGAAACCGCTGCGTATTCGCCTGGCCGCGCCCACTGGCAAGGCAGCGGCGCGTTTGACCGAGTCCATCAGCCAGCAGGTCCGGACGCTGGATGTGACCGATGGCGTGCGCGAGCGCATTCCCTGCGATGTCACCACCGTCCATCGCTTGCTGGGCAGCCGCCCTGGCACTCGGCATTTTCGCCATCATCGGGGCAACCGCTTGCCACTGGATGTGCTGGTGGTTGATGAAGCGTCGATGATCGACCTGGAAATGATGGCGAATTTGCTGGATGCATTGCCGCCTCATGCGCGGCTGGTGTTGCTGGGAGACAAGGACCAGCTGGCGTCGGTCGAGGCGGGTGCGGTGCTGGGAGACCTATGCCGAGATGCCGAGGAGGGCTGGTATAGCCCGCAGACCCTGGCCTGGCTCGAGTCCATCAGCGGCGAGAACCTGGCGGCCAGCGATCTTAAACAGGACCTCCAGGGCACACACCCTTTGGCCCAGCAGGTGGTGATGCTCAGGCATTCCCGGCGCTTTGGCGAGGGCAGCGGCATTGGGCAATTGGCCCGCAGCGTGAATCAACAGCAGCCTCAGAAGGCCCGTCAGCTACTGCAGGGTGGTCAATATGCGGACCTGTTTTCCCTTGCGCTCAAAGGCGAGCATGACGGAGTGCTGGAGCGTTTTCTGCTCGATGGCCAGGCAGATGGCCCGCAAGGGTATCGGCATTACCTGAACCTGTTGCGGCAACGGCGCCCTGACATTGCTCGTCCGTTGGAAGACAGTTGCTGGACGGTTTGGGCCAGGGATGTCCTGGCGGCATTCGACGAATTCCAGTTGCTCTGTGCCGTGCGCAAAGGCCCGTGGGGTGTCGAGGGGCTGAACCAACGGATCACGGCTGCGTTGCTCAAGGCCCGTTTGATCGACAATGATCATCTCTGGTACGAGGGGCGTCCGGTGCTGATGACTCGCAACGACTACGGGCTGGGGTTGATGAACGGCGATATCGGCATCGCCCTCAAGCTGCCTGAGCGTGAAGGGCCGGAGGCGGGCCGGCAGGTGTTGAGAGTCGCCTTCCCCCGTAACGATGGCCAAGGTGGCGTGCGTTTTGTTCTGCCCAGTCGCCTGAATGACGTGGAAACGGTATACGCCATGACGGTGCACAAGTCCCAAGGCTCGGAGTTCGCCCATACGGCGCTCATTCTCCCCGATGCGTTGAACCCCGTGTTGACCAAGGAACTGGTTTACACCGCGATTACCCGGGGCAAGCAATGGTTCAGCCTCATAGAACCGAGGGCCGGGGTATTCGAGGAGGCGGTCCGCCGCAAGGTCAAGCGCCTGAGCGGCTTGATGTTGGAATGGGAGCAAGGTGGCTGATTGATCAGCTTCCGCCTCAAATGCCTCGGTCGCGATTCTGCCTGTTTTTTGTCGGAAACCGCCGTAGGACACTGTCTCGCTGGCTTTTTGACACTGTGTTATCGTTTCGGCTCTTATCTTAATCAGGGATCATCCAGGATGGCGGCAGTTCGGGGGGCAGCGTACAGCAAGGACTGGAAGCCTCATCTGCTTGCCGGCTTCTTGTGGCTGCTGTCATTCGTGGTGGCCGCTCAAGAACAGGCAACCCCCGACCGCGCCGACCAGCGAGCCGAAACAGTCACGCAGGTCGTGCTGGGTATCCTCAGCTACGCCCGTTGGCCTGTGGAGCCGACACAACTACAGCTTTGCATCGTCGGCCCGACTCAATACACCGATGTGCTTGTCAAAGGTACGACCCAGGCCACGGGCCGACCGGTGTCCGTGCAACGGGTGCTGGCAGACTATCCTGGCATCGCCGATGACTGCAACGCGGTCTACCTTGGCAGGCTGACCAACGACGAACGCTCCCGCCTGTTTGCCTCATTGATTGGCAAACCTGTGTTGAGCATCAGCGAAGGGGGGGACCAATGCACCGTGGGCAGTCTGTTCTGCTTGCGGGTAGGCGATGAACAAGTGTCGTTCGAGGTCAACCTTGATTCGGTGGCGCGCAGTGGCGTGCGAATTCATCCGAGCGTTCTCCAGCTTTCACGTCGCAGGCCGGCCGCCCCATGAGTTCCCCAAAGTCTCGAGTTCGGCCCACGTTGGGCTCGGTCATCGGTCGCGGTCATTTGATCGTCGCACTGGTGGCGATCTCCATGGCCAGCGTTTCCCTGACGCTGCTCGGCGTGCTCGCCTTGCGGGTCTACGCCGATCACAACCTGCATTTGATCGCCCGTTCAATCAATTACACCGTGGAAGCCGCCGTGGTCTTTGATGACGCGGCGGCCGCCACGGAAGCGCTGGCGCTGATTGCCGCCACCGAAGAAGTAGCCGATGCACAGATATTCAACGAACACGGTCGGCTTTTGGCCCACTGGCAGCGACCGGACACCGGTCTCTTGTCGGGGCTGGAACTGCATATCGCGAAGGCATTCCTGGAAAAACCGATCAGCCTTCCCATCGTCCACCAAGGACAGAACATCGGCAGAATCTTGCTGGCGGGACATGGCGCAAGCCTGTTGCGCTTTTTGCTCAGTGGCTTGGCGGGCATTGTTTTATGTACCGCGATAAGCGCCTGGGTCGCGCTGTATCTGGCGAGACGCCAGTTGCGGTCGATTACCGGGCCGCTGCGCAGCCTGGCCGAAGTGGCTCACGCCGCGCGTTGCGAGCGCGCCCTGGATCGCCGCGTGCCGCCGGCCGACATCGCTGAACTGGACAACCTGGGCAACGACTTCAACGCCTTGCTTGCCGAACTGGAATCCTGGCAGACCCATCTGCAAAGCGAAAACGAAACCTTGGCGCACCAGGCCAGCCACGACAGCTTGACCGGGTTACCGAACCGGGCGTTTTTCGAAGGTCGATTGATCCGCGCGTTGCGCAATGCCAGCAAGCTCGACGAGCAAGTGGCCGTCCTTTACCTGGACAGCGACCGCTTCAAGGGCATCAATGACAACTTCGGCCACGCCGCCGGCGACGCGGTGCTGACTGCCGTGGCGACCCGGGTCCGCGCGCAGTTGCGAGAGAATGACTTGGTCGCGCGCCTGGGAGGCGATGAGTTTGCCGTGTTGCTGACGCCCTTGCACAAGGTGGAGGATGCCGAGCGGATCGCTGAAAAAATCATTGCCAGCATGGACATGCCGATCCAGTTGCCCGGCAATGCCTCGGTCCTGACATCCCTCAGTGTCGGTATCGCGGTTTTCCCCGAACATGGCGCCACGCCAGGCGCCTTGCTGAGTGCCGCCGATGCGGCGATGTACCAGGCCAAGCGCCTCGCCCGAGGCGGCCAACACACGGCAGGGTCGGAGCACCCCGTCGCGGACCTTCAAACCAGGAGCTGATTGCATGCGTTCAAGTGCTCGTTTCCCCCTGCTGCGATTCGCAGCATTTTTATTGATCGCCGTTTTTACCCTCGCCGGGTGCCAGACCACACCGCCGAGAGGCCTGACCCCAGCGCAGATCGCCGTGCTCAAGGAGCAGGGCTTCAAGCTGACGGAAGAGGGCTGGGCCTTCGGTCTCTCCGGCAAAGTGCTGTTTGGCAGCGACGTGGAAAGCCTCAATCCGGCGAGTACCGAAATTGTCGAACGGATCGGCAAGGCACTGCTGGGCGCAGGTATCGAGCGAGTACGTGTCGACGGTCATACCGACGCATCAGGCTCCCAAGCCTATAACGAACAACTGTCGATACGCCGGGCCAACAGCGTTGGCAAGGTCCTGACAGGCGTGGGCATGCGAGAAGAGAACGTCCAGCTGCGCGGCTTGGGCAGCAGCCAACCCGTCGCCTCCAACGACACGGCGAGCGGCCGCACCGAGAACCGCCGCGTCGCCATCGTGGTCATTGCCGACTAATCGGCGAACACCATCTCCCGGCTGTCGCCCATCAGCAACGGCCGGTTCTGTTCGGTCACCTCGCGAATGTAATCCCACAGCAACGTAATCCGCTTGAGCTTGCGCAGGTCCTCCCGGCAGTACATCCAGAACTACAGGTAGCAAAGGTCCCAACCAATGATTACGGGGCCTTTCGCCATGAAGATCACTCCAAAGCTCTATCCTGTTACAAGTGCTGTCACAAATCCCATCGTCCCTTTAAGGCCCACTACAAGGCTCGCTAAGCCCTATCACTACAGACGCAATGGCATCTACTATCTGCGCCTCAGAGAGACCGGCAGCACCACTCAAGCCACCTCAATTTCACTCAAGACCACTGACCGAAGGGCAGCTATGGACGCTTCACGACGACTTGTCGAGACCATCAAGGCATTCCACTTGGATCACCCTAAGGCCACTTGGAGCGAGCTTAGAGAGCATCTGTTGTTCGTCGCTGAGGAACTCTTGTCATCTGCCCATGATGTCCACTCTTTGCGTGACTGGGGAGACCTGTACGAGGACGTTAGGACCAACCTCACCGAGATAGCCGCCACGATGCCGCTGAGTGTCGACCAGCATAAACATATAGCCAGGGCGAGACAGGTTATGAGCGCTGCTCAGGACCGACTACGAGGCGACTCAGTACCATTGGTGGAGATTATCGGGGACCTTGAAGAGGACTCTCAGGACAAATTGAGGCACGTTAGTGGCGTGCCTCAGTCCCTATCTGTAATAGCCGCACCAATGACCTTTGAGGTTCTCTCGGGCCTCTACATGTCGGACCGGGCAGGGGAACAGAAAGCAAGTACCCTCAATTCCACCAAGTTCACTCATGGCGTGCTTTGTACGGAGTTAGGAACTTTGGACCTGAGGACGCACACAAGGGCAGACCTCGTGGCCTTGAGGGATAGACTGGCGGCCACACGGAAACCATCAACAGTAAATCAGATGCTGATGAAACTCTCTGCTGTCCTGAATTGGTCGGTTGAGAATGGTCACCTCGATAAGTCCTACGACAAGAAACTCAAGTTCACCAAAGGCATTGAGTCCACTCGAAAGGCGTTCTCTCAGGACCAGATAGGCAGCCTCATGGCCTACGCGAACAAGCTCCCTGAGACATCATGGAAGCGCTGGTTGCTCAGCCTTGGCATCATCACTGGTGGCCGACTCAATGAGATCTCTCAGTTGAGCGTTAGCGATATTCAGACCCTTAAGTCAGGCATAGTCGTTATTCACATCAATGAGGCTGGTGAAGGTAAATCCATCAAGAACAAGCGTAGTGAGAGGTTGGTGCCGTTGACTGATGGTGCCTATGGGTTCGACCTTCAGGGGTTCCTACGGTATGTCCAGACCTGCAAACAGAGCGGAAACGATTCGTTGGCACAGATCGGCTACAGACCAGCAGGCGAATGGGTCAACCAACAGGCAATCCCTCAGGCTCTTGGAGAGTCCTATGTACGGGGCTTAGTGTTCCACTCATTGCGCCACTCATTGGCTTCCCTCATGCAGGCCAAAGGGGTCCCTACGACTCATGCTCAAGCTGTTATGGGGCACGCCTCGGGAACGGTGACCTTTGATATTTATGGCTCAGGTGTCCCGGTGGCGGTCCTCGCTGAGATGCTCAATGGTTTGCTCTGTGAGCGCCTTGAGACCCTCTGAGTCGATCTTAGGGCATGCGTCGGGGCAGGGGCATCTCGAAGTGTGACGGATGGCTGAGGCACTGGCAAAGCGTTTTCAATAGCCAAATGATATCATTGGGGTTTCGAATGGAGGCGCTATGAGAAACCTTGATCTATATGGAATTCAGAAAGTAAATAGCGAGTTGCATCTGCGAGCTGTAGTTGTTGATCGGATACCCTCGCTTGGTGAAAAGACGGCTCGCATCATGGCGTGGCAGTGCTTCATCCAAGACTTGATTCAACTGGATGACAGCAATGAGCGGACCGCCAACCTTGCCCGCATCAAGCATGGAGAAGCTATTGCTGCCTTCTGGGAAACGGGCGACGAAATGGATATTGATTCCAATACATTCGTCTCCTATTTTTTCGATGAGCTGGGAATCATCAATAAAAAAGTCACAAAAAAGGGTGTTCAGGTCGTGTTTTACATATTTGTTGCGCTCGGTTTATTCGGACTTTACAAACTTTTCTTTTGAACGTTGAAAAGCGCAATACATGGGCTCTAATTTGGTGGTCTCATGGGGCACCGTGTGTCTGAAGTCTTTGACGCTAATACAAAGCTCCGAGTGGGCGCCTATTCGAAATCGAAAGGATTGCTTTAATGATATCTCTCAAGACCCGTCGTCAATTGGCCGTATCACTAATGGTCATTCTCATTCCAATAGGTCTGTTAGTTCTATATCTGGTATGTGTGTTCCTGGCCCTTACGATGTTCCCGGGCCTTCCCTACGCAATCAATGGCGGGACCAGTAACATTGATGACGCGATCATCTGGCCCGTGTTTCGTGTCCTCGGTGGGATCTCAGTGATCGGCTGTGTTGGTCTCATTGCGGTCGCCATTGTGGCTTCGCTGAGGCGGTTATGGGGCACATCCAAGTAACCTCTTGAGCGCCCCGTAGTTATTCTCTGAACGTCCTGTGTTTGTTGGGCGAGATGACTGTGACCGTAGCCGTAGGATTTAAAACCCTCACTATTGGCACTACACCCAGTCACCAATCACCCAACACCGGAGGTTCACAATGACGACACCAACCAAGATCCGCCTTCAGGGCACCAATGTGATGGCCTGCGTGCTGCCACCAATAGAGATCCTTGAGGCCCGCTACAAACTCGCTGAGGATCACGAAGGGATCGTTGCTCGTAACTTCAAGCTCATCCCCGGCAAGACACGTCGAGGGACCGTTGAGGGCGCCCCAGTGGGCTCATATACCAATGGATCGTTACGCCAGCAAGTTGAAGTTACATGGATGGACGGCGATACCAAGCACAAGATCCGAGTACAGAAAGCCCGCATTGTCTATCGGATGGCCCATGGCCCGTTCGATGAGTCCCTTGTCATTGACCATATTGACGGCAACCCAAACAACAATCACCCAAGCAATCTGCGGCCGCTGACCTATCACGAGAACATGGGCAACCGTGTCGTGGGACTTCAAGGTAGGACAATGCCCAAGAAAGATGCAGACCTCCCAGTTGGCGTGACCAGAGACAAACACTTCACGAAGGGCGAGCGGTTCATTGGAAAGACCACCATCCGGGGAGTCACCCATCGGGCCATCTTTGAGAACCCTAAAGCTGCTCAGCACTGGCTTGCTGCCATCCGTGAGGCTGGTCTCGGTGATGGTGCGCGTAAGGACGCCTACGGGGTAACCGTTGGGGCGCCTCAGTGGAAGGTCATGAAGGCAAAGCAGGGTTAATAATCCTACACCTATAAACACCCTCACTATTGGAAAGACCCTCTGAGACTCCCCTGTGAGATACCAAGAGATCTGCTCTCAGAGAGCACCTCTGAGCGTACCTCTAAGGCCAACGTCAATTGTCATATACTCATATTAATGACTGTTTACCTTGGCTTCCCACTACAGGAGCCCTTTATGAAATATCACTTTGTACTTGATGGTCTCAGTCATGAGCAGACCAGTTCATTATTGTCTGTCGAGTCAGCCATGAATGGTCGATCAGCCACCGCTGTGTTCAACCTAAAGACCCTTGATGTATTCACCAATCGAGACCCGGAGAAAGCCAAAGCATTCGTCAGTGGGAAGCTGGGAGCATTCCTTATGGATTCCCTTGGAGACCTCATGGTTGCTACTGGTCTCGATCTGCTCAGCCTTTACCATGTCGTCAAAGGTGTGCCTGTAGTCCTCACAGCCCGCCGCATGTAACAACAGCCGTCGCCACGGTTGTCCTTAAAGATGCCTGCTCAGGTCCGCCATGTCCTGATCCAGCGTTAGCCATATATCCAAACCAAGAACCTTTTGATCGACCTTGGAAGATGCCCATGCGGCTCCCTCCTTGCCGTCTTGTCGTGCGCGTCTATGGCGCCAAGGTCGATCAAAGGGTCACCACAAAGGAGATCCAAATCCCATGAACATCACCATCACTAAAGTCCTGAAGAACGAAGTAACTGTGTCGGGTCAACCCCTGAACCGTGAGTACGTCGAGAACGTCATGCTGCCCTTGCTGATGGCCCAGTGTGGCCGGAACAACAGCGCTAAGTTCGGCGTTATTAAAGCCTTCGATGAGGCTGGTCTGTCCCTCAAGGCGATCCAAGAGGACGCTCTGACTTACTTTGAGACCAAGCGGGAACAGAAGGTCGCCAGTGAGCAAGCCCAACGCGAAGCCAATGAGCGGGCTGAGCGTCTCCGTGAGGCGACACCTCGGGAGTTGGCCCAAGCGAAGGCCGACAAGGAGGCCCGAGCAGCTGCCATTCGTGAACACGGTGCACGCCTGCGTGCTGCCTCCCGTGGTAACTCCGGCTGGTAACAGCCCCTCGACACATCAACTTCATTCAGTTAATTCAGGAGACCTATACCCATGAAATCTAATCAATATGTAAAGCCTTCGACCTTCACTACCGCCATTATTGATGATGGCAACGAGCACCTCGGCGGGTCTATCCGGTTTAACACTACCGATGTCCGTGGCGAGACCGAAACGGCCACCGACCCATCCGTCTATGTGGCTGCCCTCGTGGAGGCCGCTGAGGACTACCTAAACAGCGATGAGTGGCGTGAGGCGGCCATGGAAGCAACCCCTTGCGAGTTCCGCCCCGCTGGTGCTGATGCTACGGGTCAACAGATCATCACCATGGCTGACCGCACGGTAACGTTCGACCCTCGCAAGAACTGGGATAACCAGACCGTCAACAAAGGTGCGGTCCTGGCAGGGTCTGTGATCTTTACTGAGCCGACCGATACCGCCCTGGTAGTCAGCCACCGTGCCACCATTCTCGACCACAACATTCAAGCGGGATTCACTGAGGGCTCTTTGGCTCAGACTGCCGATAAGATTCTTCGAGATATCGAACTGAGCGCCGCAGGGAAGATCGCTGGAATCCTCTCGACTGCCCCAAGCACTCAAGTTGTCTCTCAGGCCAAGCCTACAGGCAAGCCCGTTGAGATCGCTGAGGATCTCATTGACCTCCTGACGACCCACATCAACCAAGCCGTTGGGGTCTCATTGTCTGACTTCGTGGTCCTGCTGCCTGTGTCCCTGCTGGCTGTGCTTGAGCGTGCTGCTCAACGTGCTGGCGTTGATGACATTGAGGACCTCATTGGCGCCTCAGTGCGGCCTTATAGCGGCACTGACTACGGCCTGTTCCTGCTGCCCAAGATGTTCACTTCCCTGAGCTACCGTGAAGGCCGTGATGGCAACGTCTGGAAGATCCAAGCGACTCGCAACGGAGCCCATCAATGCTGGGACATCGAGATTATGACTGTCGTGGACATCGTGGCTAACGGCAAGGTCCGGGTGAAGCTGACCGCTGATGGTCTTCAGACCGAGACTGTGGCATTTCCAATGATCACCAACATCAAGCTCACCGCCTGATCGTTTGATCGTTTGATCGTTTGAGCTTTGAGAGCCCGTAAGGCCGACCCAAGAGGGAACGGCAGGGCTCTGTTGCCTTATGTCCATTGAGAGCCTTATCGTCGCTTATCAAATCGAGGAGTCACTGAATGGATCAGCAGCAGCTTCAAGCAATTTTCGCGGAAGAACTTGAAGAAAGACCCTACTTCTCAAGGATCAGCGGACAACTGTTTGGCACGTTAATGGAATGCGACGGCAAGACTTTTAAGGCGGTGGTGGCCGAAATGGATTGGCTCGAAAAAATGCCTTGGTCATCAGTGACAAAAACAAAACGCCAGTCAAAATTCTCAGGACCAACGCTGGGGAAGCTCCGTCACACCCATTATTCAACGTCAGATCACTTGACTAAAAACGTTGAAATCCATTGGACATCTGACGACAGAAAGGACGAGGTTCAAGCTATAAAAGATGTGATGGCCCAAGCTGCCAACTCATCCCTATCCGATGAAGAGCTTTGGAAAATCAGTGGAGAAATTGCTGGCCAGCTTGTCAGCGCTTATGACACGCGACGATCAGAACGTAAGCTGACGGGCGAATGGCTCATCTATGGAGTCTGGGAAGACAAAAATTACTACATGGACCTTGGCGTTCATGCTGAGCTTGGCGATGAGCAATCACTGTTCGACAGAATTTATGCAAGCTGCCCAGAGTTTTATTTTTGCTTTGACTGACATCAGCCATTGCTCTTCGACGCATCCATAGACATCTGAAAGGAGAACCCAATGGACAACCTACAGGCTGCCTATCTGGTCTGTGTGTCTGTCCATCTGGCCTTTTGGCTGTATGAGCATCTCAAAGAACCCTGATAGAAAAATATAGAAAATTTCCGAGACCCCATCTCATTGAATAACAGCGCTCAGGTTCCCCCGTGTGCCCTTCAGGCGCTCGGATGGGGTCCTTAACGCGCCTTTGTGCGCCACTGGAAGAACCCTTTCGACTGTCACAAGCGATGTAACAACCGCTGTCACAAGTCGTTGCCAAGCGCATCCTGAGGCCGTTAGGATGAGTTTCCTTTGCTCCCTGTAGGCTCTCAGTCTGCGAACAGTAGGACATGCGTTTCGCCCAGCAATAACGGGCGATTGAGCTCAGTGACCTCTCTTATGTAGTCCCATAAAAGAGTAATCCGCTTGAGCTTCCTCAAGTCCTCCCGGCAGTACATCCAGAACTGCCGGGTGACCGTGATTTCCTCCGGCAGCACCGGCAACAGGCGCGGGTCCTGGGCCGCCAGGAAGCACGGCAGGATGGCCAGCGAGCGGCCTTGCTGCGCCGCGACGAATTGCGCGATCACGCTGGTGCTACGCAGGTGCGCGTGCGCGCCGGGCAGGACGTTGGCCAGGTACAGCAGCTCGGAACTGAACGCCAGGTCGTCCACATAGCTGATGAACGAATGCTTGCCCAGGTCTGCCGGACGGTGGATGGGCGGGTGGTTGTCCAGGTATTGCTGGGTGGCGTAGAGCTGCAGCCGGTAGTCGCACAGTTTGCAGCATACATAGGGGCCGTGTTCCGGGCGTTCGAGGGCGATGACGATATCGGCTTCGCGCTTGGAGAGGCTGATGAAGTGCGGCAGCGGCAGGATGTCTACGGAAATGGCCGGGTAGGCGTCGACGAAATGGCTCAGCTGCGGCGTGATGAAAAAACTGCCGAAGCCTTCTGTGCAACCCATGCGCACGTGGCCGGACAGCGCGACGCCGGAGCCTGAAACCTGTTCGCAAGCCATGTGCAGCGTGCTTTCGATCGATTCGGCGTAGCCCAGCAAGCGCTGGCCTTCAGCCGTCAGGACAAATCCGTTGGTCCGGGATTTCTCGAACAGCAGCGTACCCAGTGAGGCTTCCAGCGAGCTGATGCGTCGCGACACCGTGGTGTAGTCGACCGCCAGTCGCTTGGCGGCCGTACTGGCCTTGCGGGTACGGGCCACTTCGAGGAAAAACTTGAGGTCATCCCAATTCAGCGACCCCAGGGAGGTGATGTTTTTTTGCATGATGGACCGGACTTTATGTGCGTTCTTATTAGAAGTTTGCACATCTATACTCCAAAAACCATCTTCTCACCAAGGTGTCTGTTCACCTTGGTCGTTGCTGAACCAGCGCTCTCTTATAAGAACAATCCCGGAGGCCAGCATGAACGTTTCCCTTACGCCCAGCGACACTGCCCTGCAAACCGTCAGACTGTTGATCGATGGCGAGTGGGTTGAATCCCAATCCAACGAATGGCACGACATCGTCAACCCGGCCACCCAGCAGGTATTGGCGAAGGTTCCGTTTGCCACGGCCTCGGAAGTCGATGCCGCCATCGCCGCTGCCCAGCGTGCTTTCCAGACCTGGAAACTGACGCCCATCGGTGCGCGCATGCGCATCATGCTCAAGCTCCAAGCCTTGATTCGCGAGCATTCCAAGCGCATCGCCGCGGTGCTCAGCGCCGAGCAAGGCAAGACCATCGCCGATGCCGAGGGTGATATTTTCCGGGGCCTGGAAGTGGTCGAGCACGCCTGTTCCATCGGCACCCTGCAGATGGGCGAGTTTGCCGAGAACGTCGCCGGTGGAGTGGACACCTACACGTTGCGCCAACCGATTGGGGTGTGCGCGGGCATTACGCCATTCAACTTCCCGGCGATGATTCCGCTGTGGATGTTCCCGATGGCCATCGCTTGCGGCAATACCTTCGTGCTCAAGCCGTCGGAGCAGGATCCGCTGTCGACCATGCTCCTGGTGGAACTTGCCATTGAAGCGGGCGTGCCGGCGGGTGTGCTCAACGTGGTGCACGGCGGCAAGGACGTGGTGGATGCGCTCTGCACCCACAAGGACATCAAGGCCGTTTCCTTTGTCGGTTCGACGGCAGTCGGTACCCATGTCTATGACCTGGCGGGCCGCCATGGCAAGCGCGTGCAATCCATGATGGGCGCCAAGAACCATGCGGTGGTGCTGCCGGACGCCAATCGTGAGCAAACCCTCAACGCCTTGGTTGGCGCCGGTTTCGGCGCGGCGGGGCAACGTTGCATGGCCACCTCCGTGGTGGTGATGGTCGGCGCGGCCAAGCAATGGTTGCCGGAGCTCAAGGCCCTGGCGCAGAGGCTCAAGGTCAACGCCGGCAGCGAGCCGGGCACCGATGTCGGCCCGGTGATTTCCAAGCGTGCCAAGGCGCGAATCCTTGAGTTGATCGAAAGTGGCGTGCAGCAAGGCGCGAAGCTGGAACTTGATGGCCGTGGCATCAGCGTGCCGGGCTTCGAACAGGGCAATTTTGTCGGCCCGACCCTGTTTTCCGGCGTGACGACCGATATGCGCATCTACACCGAAGAGATCTTCGGCCCGGTGCTGGTGGTGCTGGAAGTCGACACCCTCGACCAGGCCATCGCGTTGGTCAACGCCAACCCATTCGGCAACGGCACTGG
>Ga0307412_10000618_pt1 | contig 20879 bp, 16 predicted proteins | sample DK1Cmetagenome_3_FD_203823 | JGI IMG/M metagenome (GOLD analysis project Ga0307412, IMG submission 203823) | Maize rhizosphere microbial communities from greenhouse at UC Davis, California, United States - DK15-C-1 | ecosystem: Host-associated > Plants > Roots > Rhizosphere > Soil | place: USA...
AGGACGTGCACGAGAATGATTATGGCGCGCATACCGGCAACATTTCCGCGCCGATGCTGGTCGAGGCGGGCGCCAAGGTGGTAATCGTCGGCCATTCGGAGCGCCGCGCCGATCATGCCGAGACGATCCACCACACCTGGGCCAAGGCCGCCGCCGCGCGCCGCCACGGGCTGAGCGTGATCCTGTGCTGCGGCGAGACCGAGGCCGAACACGATGCCGGCCGTGCCGAGCGGATCGTCCAGTCGCAGATCGAGAAGTCGCTGCCCGACGGCGCGGCGCCGGACTGGCTGACGATCGCCTATGAGCCGCGCTGGGCGATCGGCACCGGCAAGACGCCGACGCTGGACGAGATCGCGACGATGCACGCGATCATCCGCGCCAAGTTGCGCGGCATGATCGGCCCATCGGCGAACGACATGCGGATCCTCTATGGCGGATCGGTGAGCGGAGCCAACGCCGCGTCGATCCTCGCGGTAGACGATGTCGACGGCGCGCTGGTCGGCGGGGCGAGCCTCACCGCCGCCAAGTTCGTGCCGATCATAGAGGCGGCCGCCAACATCGCAGTGGCGGATTAACCTGTTGTCGGGGGTCTCGCGATACAAGACCTCCATGCTGCAGCGGATTCGCCTCGTACGATCGGGAAGGACCAAGCTCGATCGGGCGATCCTGACCGAACAATATCGGGTGCTGGGGCAGCAGATCCCGCTGATGTATACCCTCGTCTTCCTGGACGCGGTATTCCTCGGCTTCGCTTCCTATGGCTCGGTTTCGCCGCGACTGAGCATCGTCGCGCCGATATTGCTGGGCTTTGCCGCTGCCGGGCGTAGCCTGTTGTGGGTGGCCCGGCGCGGTGACGCGGTGCCCAGCCTCCGCAAGATCCGCCGCTACCTGATCGGCACGATCATCGCCGGGGCGGTGCTGAGCCTCGCGTTCGGCGGCTGGGCGCTGATGCTGTTCATCGAGGCCGATCTGGCGCGGCGCACCTGCATCGCGTTGTACATCTTCATTGGTGCGATCACCTGCTGCTACTGTCTGCAGACCTTCCCGGTCGCCGCCTGGCTGGTGATGGGATTCGGTGCGGCGCCGGTCATCGTCTGCCTGATCGCGTCGGGCGATCGGTTCCTGATCGGGCTGGGCATCAATATCATCCTTGTCTCTGCCGTCGTCCTGCGAATGTTCGGAGCGACCCATGCCGGTTTCGTCGAGGTGCTCGCTTCCCGTGCCGAAATGGCGGCGGGCCAGCGTCGTGCGCGGCTGGCCGAGCAGCGCGCGCACCAGCTCGCCTATCACGATCCGCTCACCGGCCTGCCTAACCGCCGTGCGCTGGCCGAATATCTGCGCCAGGCCGAGCCGGCGCGCTTCGGGCTGATGCTGGTCGACCTCGATCGCTTCAAGTCGATCAACGACGTGCACGGCCATCCGATCGGCGACCAATTGCTGCGCGCCGTCGCCGGCCGGCTGAGCTGGGTGGTGGGCGAGGGCGGCCGCAGCTACCGGCTGGGCGGCGACGAGTTCGCGATTACGCTGCCCTATCCGGAAGGCGATCTCGACCGTGTTCGCAGCATTGCCCACTCGATCGTTCGCGAAGTCGCCCGGCCGTTTCTGATCGACGAGCGCATGCACCATATCGGCGCGAGTGTCGGTATCGCATTATATCCCGAAGATGGGAACGACGCCGATACGCTGATGCGCCGTGCCGATGTCGCGCTCTATCAGGCGAAGGAGGCGGGGCGCGGCTGCTACTGCGCCTTCGCTACCCAGATGGACGCCGAGATCCGCCGCCGCTCGACGATCGAAGCGGAGATGCGCGAGGCGCTGACCCAGGGGCTGTTCTATCCACGTTACCAGCCGATCGTCGATCTTCGCACCGGGCAGGTTATCGGGTTCGAGTTGCTCGCCCGCTGGCGCCGCGAAGATGCCGAGATCGGGCCCGATCAGTTCATTCCGATTGCCGAGGAATGCGGCCTGCTCAACACGCTGATGCTGGATCTGCTGGATCGGGCCTGTGTGGATACGCGCGACTGGCCGATACCCGCCGGCATCGCCATCAACATCTCCCCCGGCCAGCTGCGCGACGACTGGTTGAGCCACAAGATCCTTTCCGTGCTCGCCCGGACCGGCTTTCCGCCGCAACGGCTGACGGTGGAGATCACCGAGAACGCACTGATCGTCGATGCCGCCAAGGTGCATCACGCGATCGAATCGCTCAAGAACCAGGGTGTGCAGCTGGCGCTCGACGATTTCGGTACCGGCTATGCCTCGATCCAGCACCTCCGCATGCTGCCGTTCGACAAGATCAAGATCGATCGTTCGTTCGTCGAATCGCTCGGCGAGAGCACCGAGACACTGCGGATCGTCCGTGCGATCCTGGGGCTGGCCGCGACGCTAGACCTGCCCGTGGTGGCGGAGGGGATCGAGACGCTGGAAACGGCGGAAATGCTCCGCGCGCTGGGTTGCGCGCAGGGGCAAGGCTATCTGTTCGGGCGACCGATGGCCAAGGACGAAGTGGAAAAATGGCTCGCCGACGGCGCGGTGCCGCCGGCGGCCCAGGCGCTTATCCGCCGTATCGGTCCTTGAGCACCTTCCAGGTGGCGCGCAGGCTCACCGCCTCGGCGCCCTTGGGCCGGCCCGGCTTGGGGCTGCCGTTCCAGCAGAAAATGTCGAAATGCGCCCACTGCGCCTTGGCCGGGGCAAATTCCTTGAGGAACAGCGCGGCGGTGATCGCCCCGCCGAACGGCCCCTCGGCGGCGTTGACCATGTCTGCCACGTCGGACTTCAGCAGGTCCTTGTACGGCTCGTAGAGCGGCAGCCGCCAGATCGGATCGGCCTCTTCCTCGCCGGCCGCCAGGATCTCGTTCGCCAGCGTATCGTCGTTGGTGAACAGCGCCTGGAGGTCTGCACCCAGCGCGACGCGCGCCGCACCGGTCAGCGTCGCGAAATCGAACACCAGCTCGGGGTTCTTTTCCTCGGCCTTGGTCAGCGCGTCGCCCAGGATCAGCCGGCCCTCGGCATCGGTGTTGCTGTTCTCGACGGTGATGCCCTTGCGCGAGACCATCACGTCGCCCGGCCGTGCCGCTTCACCCGAGATCGAGTTCTCGACCGCGGGGACGAGCATGTGCAGCCGCACCGGCAGCTTGTTCTGCATCACCAGTTCGGCGAGCGCGAGCGCGTGGGCGGCGCCGCCCATGTCCTTCTTCATCAGCCGCATGCCGCTGGCCGGCTTGATGTCCAGGCCGCCGCTGTCGAAGCACACGCCCTTGCCGATGATCGCGATGCGCGGATGCTCGGGGTTGCCCCATTCCAGCTCGATCAGCCGCGGCTCGCGGCCCTTGCCGGCGGCGGCGCCGACCGCGTGGAGCATGCCATAGCCCTGCTCCAGCGCATCGCCCTTCACCACCGAGAAGGTGGCGCCATAGGCCTTGGCGAGGTCGGAGCCCGCGGCTTCGAGATCGGCCGGGCTCATGTCGTTCGCACCGGTGTTGATCCGGTCGCGCAGCTTGAAGGTCACGGCGGCCATGCGCACCGCCTCTTCCATCTTCACCGGATCGCCGGTGAGCAGCACGCGCGCGCCCTGCGGCTTGGGATCGGGCTTCTTGTAGCGATCGAACTTGTACTGCGCGACGAGCCAGCCATAGATCGCCTTGCCGGGCTCGACGCCCTCGACGCGGTAGGCACCCTCGGGCAGCGTCTCGGCCAGCTTGGCCAGGCACCAGGGCGACAGCTTCTCGACATTGGCAACGACGCTGACGACCGACCAGTCCTCGGGCGCGTCGCCGGGCAGGATTGCGCTCGAATAGGCGCCGGGGCTGAGCTTCTGCGCCGCGGCGGCGGCGCGGTGGCGCGGCGGCTGGGCGGCGAGCCAGGCATCATAGCCCTTGGCGTCGATCAGGTGGATGGTGCGAGCGGCTTGGCCGCGGTCGGGCTGAACGAGCGTGTTGAGATCCGTCATACGCCATGATCTAGGACGCGCAGGCGCCCGCGCCTAGTCCGGGGAACCCTGGTTTTTTGGGGTGGGGTGTCAGGACCCGCCGGCCCCCGCCAGCGCCTTCGCCCAGCGCGCGTCCAGTTTCGCTCCCGCCTGATCGCGCTTCAGGTGCGTGACGAGCGAGATTCCGCGAAGGGTGAGGCTATGTCCGCTGATGAACTTGCCCGAGATCGTATAGCCAAGATCGTAGAGCGCGACGTCCTCATGCGGTTCGCCATCCGCGAGGAATTGCGTGACGATAACGACGGGCAGGCGTTCGTCGCCGCGGCTGGCATCGGGCAGGTGGGCGGCATTGCGGGCGCTGACCAGCGCATGTTCGAACCATTCGGCATCGATGCGCGGTTCCCCGGTCGTCTCGGCGGGGGAGAGCTGCAGCGCGGGCGGGAATAGGATCGTCTGGCTCTGCACCGTCTGTTCGGACGACGAAGGCTTGAGCGACAGCGCATGCTTGCCGGTTTCTCCGGCAACGAGGACCAGCCTGCTCGTGCGGCTGGCGGCCCGGGTCGCGCTTGCCGTCTGCTCGGCCTTGGTCTCGCGCCGGTCGGTCCAGTTGTTCCACAAGGTCAGGCCCGAAATGCCGACGGCGAGGACGGCCAGCACCTCGCCCAGCGTGATCCAGCGCCGCCGCACGGCGGCGGCTTCGGCACGCTCCTTGGCGCGGGCGTTGGAGTCGTCACGGGGCTGGCTGGGGGGCGTGTCGTTCACGACCGGCGTTCCATCATCTGGCGCGCCCGCCGTCAAGCGGCACGGCGCGGGCTTGCTGGAAACCGCCTAAACTTCATAAATGTTGGCGTTTCGGCGGCGAAAAAGCTTCCACCGCCGTGCGGGTCAGCGCGGCATCACCAAGAACTGCTCGAACTTACCCTCGGCACCCGTCTCGGCATAGGTCACCGCGATCAGCTGGCGATCCTTGTAGCGGATCCGGTAGTTGCGGTTGACGAAGCCGCCGCGCAGCCGGGCCTTGCCAATCGGCTCAAACGCCAGCGGCTCGCCGAGTGGGGCAAGGCTGGCGCGATAGTCGCCGAGCACGGTGGCATCGAAGAAATAATTGGCATCCTCGGTCATCAGGCTGCGGTCGGGTGTGCCGGCGCGGAGCTGGTCGAAGAGCTTGCGGGCGAGCGCATCGCGCTGCTGGTCGAGGGTGAGGGTAGCGGGCTGCTTGGCGACCGGCAGCAGCAGATCGGTGATCCCTTGCGCGATCACGTCATGCGCGCCGCCGAAATCGGCGCTGACGAGCGAGACGACGGCGAAGCGCTCCTCGGGGATCACCACGTTGCTCGAAAGAAAGCCCACCGCCTCGCCGCCGTGCGAAACTTCCTTCTTCCCGCCATGCTCGCCCAGCGACACGCCCAGGCCATAGCGGGTCGGCGTGCCGTCGGCGAGCTTCACCTCGGTTTCCTGCACCGTCCAGTCGTCGGCCGGAAGCACCTTGCGGTCGATGCGGGCGATATCCCACTTGGCCAGATCGCTGGCGCTCATCGCGAGCTCGCCGGCGGCCCAGAGCCAGCCATCTGCCGCCGGTTTGGCGGGGCGGACCGGCCCGAGTGCGTAGCGATGCGTGCCCTGCGGGAAGCCCTTGCCGACCGCCTTGTCCCGGTCGATCGCCTTCATGTCCAGCGGCTTGAAGATCTTCGCCTCGAGATAGTCGAGTAGCTTCTTGCCCGAAGCCTTCTCGATGATCATGCCGGCGACGACATAGCCGGTGTTCGAATATTGCCAGGCGGTGCCGGGGGCGAAATCGAGCGGCTTCTTCGCCCAGCGATCGACGATCTGCTGCGGCGTGACCGGCGTCTCCATCGCCTTGAAGCTGTAATCCTGCGGCCAGTAATCCTGCAGGCCGGCGGTGTGGCTGAGCAGCTGGCGGATGGTGATCTTGTCGGCATCGGTGACGTCGGGCACCCATTTGGAGACCTTATCGTCGAGGCTTAGCTTGCCCTCATCCTCCAGCAGCAGGATCGCCGCGGCGGTGAACTGCTTGGAGATAGATGCGATCTGATACTTGGCGCCCGCGTCCGGGCCCTTCGGGATGCCGGGCCCCTGATCGCCATAGGCCTTGGTGAAGACGATCTTCCCGTCGCGGACGATCGCCACCGACGCCGAGGGCACCCCGCTGCTCTTCAGCGCGTCGGCAACGATGGTGTCGACCTTGGCGGTCTGTTCCGCCGTGAGCTGCTGCGCGGCGGCGGGGGTGGCGATCAGCAGGGTAGCGACGAGAGCGGAACGGAACATCGGGCCTCCGGGAGATGATCCCGGAGGCTTAGCGCCGCCTGCGCACCCTGCCAACGAGGATCAGCCCATCGGTACGCCGTAGAGGTCGTGTTCGTCCGCATCCTCGATCAGGACTCGCACGATGTCGCCCTGTTCGAGATGCCCGGCGTCGCGCAGGAAAACTTCGCCGTCGATCTCCGGCGCATCTGCTTGGCTGCGGCCGGTCGCGCCGCCCTCGGCGTCGACCGCGTCGATGATCACTTCCAGCGTCCGGCCGACCTTCGCCTGCAGCTTGGCAGCGCTGATCGCGGCGGTCTTCTCCATGATGCGGGCGTAGCGCTCTTCCTTGATTTCCTCCAACACCGCGCCGGGCAGATCGTTGGCAGAAGCACCCTGGACGGGTTCGAAGCGGAACGCGCCGACCCGGTCGAGCTGGGCTTCGTCCAGCCAGTCGAGCAGATACTGGAAGTCCGACTCCGTTTCGCCGGGGAAGCCAACGACGAAGGTCGAGCGGATCGCGATGTCCGGGCAGATTTCCCTCCAGCCGCGCAACCGCTCGAGCACCTTGGCTTCGTTGGCCGGGCGCTTCATCGCGCGCAGCACATTGGGCGCGGCGTGCTGGAAGGGGATGTCGAGATAGGGGAGCACCAGCCCCTCCGCCATCAGCGGGATCACCTGGTCGACATGCGGATAGGGGTAGACATAGTGCAGCCGCACCCAGGGCGCGATCTGGCCGAGCTCGCGGGCGAGATCGGTCATGTGCGGCACGACCTCGCGGCCCTTCCAGGCGCGCGGCTCCTTACGGATGTCGATGCCGTAGGCCGAGGTGTCCTGGCTGATGACCAGCAGTTCCTTGGTGCCGGCGGCGACCAGCTTCTCCGCCTCGCGCAGGATTGCGTCGGGGCGGCGGCTGACCAGGTCGCCGCGCAGCGACGGGATGATGCAGAAGCTGCAGCGATGGTTGCAGCCTTCCGAGATCTTCAGATAGCTGTAATGGCGCGGGGTGAGCTTCAGCCCGCTGTCCGGCACCAGGTTGACGAACGGTGAGGGCGGCATCGGCGCCGCCTCGTGCACCGCGCCGACCACCTCTTCATATTGATGCGCGCCGGTAACCGCGAGCACGCCCGGGAAGCGGGCGCGGATGGCCTCGGCTTCCTTGCCCATGCAGCCGGTGACGATCACCCGGCCATTCTCGGCGATCGCCTCGCCGATCGCCTCGAGCGATTCTTCCTTGGCGCTGTCGAGGAATCCGCAGGTATTCACCAGCACGACGTCCGCGCCGGCATAGTCGGGCGACAGCGCATAGCCGTCCGAACGGAGCTTTGTCAGGATACGCTCGGAGTCGACCAGATTCTTGGGACAGCCGAGCGACACCATGCCCACCTTGGGGGCTTCTGGGAGTCGCGTTGCCATGATTGGTCGCGGACATAGGGCTTTTCGCGGAAATTGCCAGCCATCGGGCGTTTACGGATGGCCGTGCCGGCCCGCCATGGTACGGCATGCCAGCAAACACCGGGAGATTTCGTCATGACCGCGACCACCGCAGAGCCTGTCCAGCTGTCGACCCGTTCCGGGCTCGTCATCGACGTGCGCACCGTGCGTCCGGAAGACGAGGCGCTGCTGAAGGACTTTTTCGACCACGTCTCGAACGAGGATCGCCGCTTCCGCTTCTTCACCGCCAGCCCGCACCTCCAGCCGCACCAGGCGGCGGCGCTGATCAACGTCGATCACCACCAGACCGAAAGCTATCTGGCCTTCACCGTCGATGGCGGGCAACTGGTCGGCTCGGCGATGCTGGCCTGCGACGACGCGATGGAGACGGCCGAGGTCGCAATCTCGATCCGCGCCGACCGCAAGGGTCAGGGCGTCGGCTGGAGCCTGCTCAACTACCTCACCGCCGAAGCCAAAGTCCGCGGCGTGAAGCGGCTGCAGTCGATCGAGAGCCGCGAAAACCATCTGGCGATCGAGCTGGAGCGCGAGATGGGCTTTGTCGCGCGCGAGGTCGAGGGCGATCCGAGCGTGGTGCTGCTCGAAGTGCAGTTCTGAGAATGGCAGCCCCGGCCGTAGCCGGGGCGCCTCTCCCGATCAGCGGAATGGCGGCTCGTTGAACGCGCGCAGCTTGCGGCTGTGGAGCTTGGCGCCCTCGCGGCGCAGTTCCTCACAGGCTTCGATGCCGATCTTGAGATGCTCGGCGATGGCGCGCTCGTAGAAGCGGTTGGCCTGGCCGGGCAGCTTGAGCTCGCCGTGCAGCGGCTTGTCCGAGACGCAGAGCAGCGTCCCATAGGGCACGCGGAAGCGATAGCCCTGCGCCGCCAGCGTCGCCGACTCCATATCCACACCAACCGCGCGGCTCAGCGAGAAGCGCAGCGCCGACTGCGAATAGCGCAGCTCCCAATTGCGATCGTCGGTGGTGACGATCGTGCCGGTGCGCAGCCGCTGCTTGAGCTCGTCGCCCGACTGGCCGGAGACGGTCTCCGCAGCCCGTGCCAGCGCCTGCTGGACCTCGGCGATGGCGGGGATGGGGATTTCCGGCGGCAGCACGTCGTCCATGATATGGTCGTCGCGCAGATAAGCGTGGGCGAGCACATAGTCGCCGATCCGCTGGCTTGGGCGAAGGCCGCCGCAATGGCCGATCATCAGCCAAGCCTCGGGCCGGATCACCGCGAGGTGATCGGTGATCGTCTTGGCGTTGGAGGGGCCGACGCCGATATTGACCAGCGTGATGCCGGTGCGGCCCGGCGCCATCAGGTGATAGGCTGGCAGCTGGTGCCGCCGCCACGCGCCGTCGCTGACCAGCCGATCGGCGTCCGCCGGATCCTCGATCACAATCCCGCCCGCGCCGGAGACGCCGGTGAAGCGCGTGTCCGGCCCGAGCTGATCGCATGCCCAGCGGACGAACTCGTCGACATAGCGGTGATAGTTGGTGAACAGGATATATTGCTGGAAATGCTCGACCGGCGTGCCGGTATAGTGCTTGAGCCGCGCCAGCGAGAAATCGGTGCGCAGCGCGTCGAACAGCGCCAGCGGCCGCGTCTCGTCTTGGCTCACCCACAGGCCGTCGGCAATCTCGTCGCCGATGTGCGACAGCTCGGTCGCCGGGAAGTGGCGCCCCAGCTCGGTCGCGGAAATGTCGTCCAGGCTCAGGATCGTGCTGGGATCGAGCACATAGGGGAAGGGGATTTCCTGCCGCCCGGTGACGGCATGCACCTCGACGTCGTAATCTTCGATCAGGAAGGTCAACTGCTCGGTGAGATACTCGGCGAACATCGCCGGGCGCGTGACGGTGATGCGATAATCACCGGCCTCGACCAGGCGGCCGAACGAGCGGCGCGGGATCGGCCGGTTCACGCCGCCGCGATAGGTGACGCGCAGCTCGGGATAGGCGAAGGAGCCATCGGTCCGCGTTTCCGGATCCGGCGTGGTGCCATCGGTGATGTAGCGGTTGAGCGCCTGCTGCAGTCGTTCGACCGAGGCGCGATAGAGCCGATCCAGATCGGCGACGATATCGGAGGCTTGAGTCATCTTCCGTCGCTAAGCGGCGAACGTGACGCTGGCAAGACGGGCAAACGAAAAAGCCCCTCCCGCAGCTGCGGAAGGGGCTCGCCCTCTGGCGTTTTCAGTCGACTATTTGGCGTCGTCGTCGGTAGACTGCTTCTCGCCCAGCAAGTGCGAAGCGGCATAGGCCGCGCCGCCGATTGCTGCTGCCGCGCCCGCCGCGATTGCCGCGGCCGCCACCGGCCGCTCCTTCACCGCGGAGACCGTCGCGTCGACCGCGTCGCCCAGTTTCTCCTGCGCGGTAGCAAGGAAGGGCTTGTTCTGCCGGCCGGCCGTCTCACCGACCTTGGTCTGATCTGCCATGTCGTCGCCTCTCCAATGGAATACAACGGTACGAAGAACGTTCCTCAGACCCGCCGGTTCCTATGGAAGCAGCCTGTCAGAGCTTGCTCAACACATATTCTGCAGAGCTGACTTCGAACGCGCCGGGCGCTTCGACGAACAACTGTTCGACGACGCCGTCGTTGACGATCATCGCGAAGCGCTGGCCGCGGGTCCCCAGGCCGAAGGCCGAGCCGTCCAGCGTCAGGCCCAGCGCCTCGGCGAAGGCGCCGTTGCCGTCCGCCAGCATCGTCACCTTGCCGGCAACACCATTGGCTTCGCCCCAAGCCTTCATCACGAAGAAGTCGTTGACTGCGGTGCAGGCGATCTCGTCGACGCCCTTTGCCTTGATCTCCTCGGCCTTCTCGACGAAGCCCGGCAGGTGCTTGGCCGAGCAGGTGGGGGTGAAGGCGCCCGGCACCGAGAACAGCGCAACCTTGCGGCCGGCGAAATAGGCGGGGGCGTCGACCTGGTCCGGCCCTTCGACGGTGACTTTGACGAGCTTGGCGTCGGGGATGCGATCGCCGGTCTGGATCGTCATGCTGCTCTCTCCTTTGCGAATCCTGCGGCCGCATGGCCGCGGCGCCTCCATCGCACTCCGCGAAACAAATTCAAGCGTGGCCCGTAGAGGGTGCGGACGATATGGTGGACATCATGGATTCGGCGCCTTCTCTCACCGGCCAGTTCCTGCTGGCCATGCCGGGCATCGGCGACCCGCGTTTCGAACGCGCGGTGATCGCAATGTGTGCCCATGATACCGAGGGTGCGCTAGGCATCGGCATCGGTGCGACGATCGAGGGCCTCGGCCTGCACGATCTGCTCGAACAGTTCGAGATCGATCCCGGCGATGTGCCCGACGTGCCGGTGCATTTCGGCGGTCCGGTCGAGCCGCGGCGCGGCTTCGTGCTCCATTCGGCCGACTGGAGCGGGCAGGATACGATCGACGTGGCGGGGCGCTGGCAGCTCTCCGGCACGATCGACGTGCTGCGCGCGATTGCGGAAGGGCGGGGGCCGAGCCGCTGGCTGGTCGCGCTCGGCTATGCCGGCTGGGGCGAGGGGCAGCTGGAGACCGAACTTACCCGCCATGGCTGGTTCAATACCCCGGCCGACCTCACACTCCTCTATGATACAGATGTGTACGAGCGCTGGGCCGAGGGCTTCGTCGGCGCGGGCATCGATCCGCGGCTGCTGGCCAATAGCACGGGTACCGCTTGAAACGCTCGAACGGCATATAAAGATATCTTTATATTAACATTGCGCGGCCCTCGCGAAGCAGCTAGGGGCGCAACCATGCGGCCGGGTGGATTCCCGGTGCGCCCGCATTTTGCTTGAACTGGAGAAGCAACCCGTGGCTACCAACGACTATGTCATCAAGGACATCGCGCTCGCCGATTTCGGCCGCGCCGAAATCAACATCGCCGAGACCGAGATGCCCGGCCTGATGGCGCTCCGCAAGGAATTCGGTGCATCGCAGCCGCTGAAGGGCGCGCGCATTACCGGTTCGCTGCACATGACGATCCAGACCGCGGTGCTGATCGAGACGCTGACCGCGCTCGGCGCGCAGGTCCGCTGGGCGACCTGCAACATCTTCTCGACGCAGGACCATGCCGCCGCCGCGATCGCCGCGACCGGCGTGCCGGTGTTCGCCGTGAAGGGCGAGAGCCTGGCCGAATATTGGGATTATGTCGGCGACATCTTCAACTGGGGTGCGGACGGCGACGGCACCACTGCCAACATCATCCTCGATGACGGCGGCGACGCCACCATGTTCGCGCTGTGGGGCGCCAAGCTCGAAGCCGGCGCGACGCTGGGCGAGCCGGAGAACGACGAGGAAGTCGAGTTCCAGCGCGCGCTGAAGGCGTTCATCGCCAAGTATCCGGGCTATCTGACCGAGACGGTCAAGAACCTGAAGGGCGTCTCGGAAGAGACCACCACCGGCGTGCACCGTCTGTACGAGATCGCCAAGAAGGGCGAGCTGCCGTTCCCGGCGATCAACGTCAACGACAGCGTCACCAAGTCGAAGTTCGACAACCTCTATGGCTGCAAGGAATCGCTGGTCGACGCGATCCGTCGCGCCACCGACGTGATGCTCGCCGGCAAGGTCGCCGTGGTCGCCGGCTTCGGTGACGTGGGCAAGGGCTCGGCCCAGTCGCTCCGCAACGGCGGCGCTCGCGTGATGGTCACCGAAGTCGATCCGATCTGCGCGCTGCAGGCGGCGATGGAGGGCTTCGAGGTCGTCACCATGGACGAGGCCGTGAAGCGCGCCGACATCTTCGTGACCGCGACCGGCAATGCCGACGTGATCACCGCCGATCACATGAAGGCGATGAAGCCGATGTCGATCGTCTGCAACATCGGCCACTTCGACAGCGAGATCCAGATCGCCGCGCTGTCGAACTACAAGTGGAACGAAGTGAAGCCGGGCACCGACCTGGTCGAGTTCCCGGACGGCAAGCAGATCATCGTGCTCGCCAAGGGCCGCCTGGTGAACCTGGGCTGCGCCACCGGCCACCCGAGCTTCGTGATGTCGGCCAGCTTCACCAACCAGACGCTGGCGCAGATCGAGCTCTGGACCAAGGGCGAGAACTACAAGAACGAAGTGTACGTGCTGCCGAAGCACCTCGACGAGAAGGTCGCCGCGCTGCACCTGGAAAAGCTGGGCGTGCACCTGTCGAAGCTGAGCGAGAAGCAGGCTTCGTACATCGGCGTGCCGGTCGAAGGCCCGTTCAAGCCGGATCACTACCGCTACTGATCGTATAGACGATCGACGCGACGAGGGCCGCGCTCCGAAGGGAGCGCGGCCCTTTTCGTATGGGCGGTCTCGATGCACCCCCGGGACGCATGCCATCGGGACAAAAAAAGGGGGCCGTTGCCGGCCCCCCCCCCAGTCAGGTCGATGCAATGCGGATCAGAAAGCGACCCGGACACCCGCATAGAAGCGGCGGCCGATCGCGTCATAGGTGCCCGCATCGGTGTCCTGGCCCGCCGAGGCGCCAATGTCGGCGAGGTAGGGCGGCTTGTTGTCGAGCAGGTTGTTGCCGCCGACGAAGAATTCGTACTGGCTGCTGACGCGGAAGCGCAGCTGCGAATCCAGATAGAATTGCGGGCGCACCCGCACCGCCGGATCCGAACCCGGACGTTCGCCGGTCAGCTGGTCGTCGACGCTCGACTGGCTGAGCCACGTGCCGGTGACGGCCAGGTTGACGCCCTTGATGTCGTACGTGCCGCCGACCGTGAACTTGTCGCGCGGCGCGCCGATCTCACCGGCGAAATAGTCACGATCCGCGCCCGGCACCGGCACGGTGTAGCCGGTGAACAAGTGGGTGTACGAACCGCGCAGGCCGAGCGTACCGTCGAGACCCCAGTCGGACAGGTTCTGACGCCAGTTCACCGTCGTATCGATGCCCGAGGTCTTCGTGCCGCCGCTGTTGCGGAAGGTGGTGTTGACCTCGTCGATCGAGCCGGCGCTGTTCGCACCGAGCGGCGCTGCACGACGGACGATCTGCGAGCAATAGTCCTGCACGCCGCCATTGTAGCATTGCGCCAGCGTGTACTGGAGCGGCGTGAAGATGATCGCATCCTTGATGCGGATGTTGAAGTAATCGACCGTCACGACCAGGTTACGCAGTGCCTGCACCGAACGCGGATTGATCACCACGCCTGCGGTGAACGAGTCACCCCTTTCTTCCTGCAGACCCAGGTTGCCGCCACCGAAGCTGGTGATGCCCTGCTTGTCGGCCTGGCTGACCGCGAACGCGCCGTTCGCGGCAATGTTGGCGGCGACGCCGGCCGCTGCACGGCACTGGGTGCCGAGCGTGCCGCCGGTGGTTGCCGTCACGCCCAGGCAGGGATCCTGCAGGCCGCTCGGGAAGTCCTGCTGCGCCGGCTGATACAGCTCGTTGATGTTCGGCGCGCGGACCGAACGCGCGGCGATCACGCGGAAGCGGATGTCCTCCACCGGCGCCCATTCGCCGCCATAATTGTAGCTGACCGTCGTGCCGACCGTCGAATAGTCGGACACGCGGATCGCGCCGCGGACGTTGAGGCTGTGGAAGAACGGGCGATCCTGCAGCAACGGCACGATCGCTTCGCCGAAACCTTCCCAAACGTGGAAGCTGCCCGAAGTGGACGGCAGCGCATTGTTGCCGTTCAGGCCCTGCTGGGTGAGCAGGTCGAACGTGTTGCGGCTGGTCTCGCGGCGATATTCCGTGCCGATGTTGATGCCGATCGGGTCCGCGCCGAACACCGAGAACAGCTTGCCCGTAACGTTACCGCCGAACACCGTCTGGGTGATCTTGGCGTCGAGCGTGGTCGGCGCCTCGATATAGCCTGCAGCCGGCGCCAGCGTGCCGACGCCGTAGATGTTGGCGGGGATGCAGCCTGCTGCACGCGCCGCCGGATCGGCGCAGACGATCTGGCCGGTCGCGGGATCGGTATAGGCGTTCAGCGCCTGGGTGAACTTGGTGCTGTCGAACTGGCCCGAGCCGGTCTGATGCTCCTTGCTCTGGCCGTAGATGCCATAGACCTCGTAGTTCCAGCGGTCGCCGCCGAACGAGCCGTTCAGGCCGCCGGCGATGCGGAACAGGTCCCGGTCGGCGGACGTCGTCCGATTGCCGAAATCGGCAAGTCGGCGGTCGAAGAAGACGTCGCGCAGACCGTCACCGTCCGTATCGGTCGCGGCGTTGAAGATCGCATTCGGCACATACGGGTTGCGATAGCGGGTGCCGCCGACGATCGTCTCGATGGGCACCTGGCCGCCGCTAGCGAGGTTCACCAGATCCGAGCTGAGCGGGAACGGCTCGATGACCGTGCTCACCTTGGTCTTGGCATAGTTGCCTTCGACCCACAGGTTGGCGGCCGACGAGAATTCGAAATTGGCGCGACCGGCGCCGACATAGCGCTCGACCGGCACCGCCAGATAGCGATAGTCGGAGCGGTTGAAGCCGCCGCAGCTGATGTCGGTGCAGTCGACCAGCGAACCGGTGTTATAGCCGAAGACTTGGTCACCCGCGTAGATACGGCCGCCCGGCGTGTAGCCGGACAGGAACGGACGCGCCGGATCGTTGGGATAAATGTCGTTGCTCGTCGAATCGACTGCGCTCGAACCGGCTTCGGTCGAACGGTCGCGCTTCAGCACCGTGCCCTGCTTCGAATAGCTGCCGAACAGCATGATGTTGCCGCGGCCATCGGCGAAGTTCTTGCCGCCGAGCAGGCTGTACTGCTGATCGAATCCGTCGCCGCGCTGGGTGATGCCGAGCTGCGCATCGGCTTGCAGGCCTTCGAAGTTCTTCTTGTAGACGATGTTCACCACACCGGCGACCGCGTCCGAACCATAGACGGCCGAGGCGCCGCCGGTCAGGGTGTCGATGCTCTGGATGAAGCCGGTCGGGATCACGTTGAGGTCCACGGCTTGGCTGCCCGGCTGACCCGAGACGAAGCGGCGGCCGTTGACCAGCACCAGCGTGCGGTCTTCGCCGAGGTTGCGCAGATTGACCGTCGCGGCGCCGGCGCCCTGGGTGGCGAAGCTGGAGTTGGTGCGGCTGATGCCCGGCGTACCAAAGGCGGGGTTCTGCTGCAGCACTTCCTGCACGTTGATCGCGCCCTGCTGCTCGATCTGCTCGGCGCTGATCACCTGCAACGGGGAGGCCGAGGCCGCGGCGGGGGATGCAATGCGCGAGCCGGTCACCACGATTTCGCCGGGGCCCTGATCGGCCGTGCCGGCGGTCTGGTCGGCGGCCGTTTGCGCAGACACATGGGGGATCGAGGCCAATGCACTCGCAAGCAGGGTGCTTGCCAGTAGGTGGCGGCGACGCACAAGATACATAGACGATATTCCTACAGAAACATAAGTATACAAACGAGCATCTTGCCCGCGTCCGAAGGATAAGGTCGTAGGGAGTGAATTTGATACAATCCAGCTTCCTCATTTCGGTATATGTCATTCTGCTGATATCTGTATCAAAATTGCAACTATTGATAAATGTGGTTTCATGTCTGTTACATGTCGAGATATTTCTTGTCAGTTTTCGATGATGGTGGTGCGTGTATCTGATGCGGTTGCGGGGAAGCAGGGGGCGCACCACTCATGTGCCAAAAGGCTTTCCGGCCCGGCCCGCATTGGCTTAAGGACAAGGGGTGGCATTCCCGGGTAACCTTCGGTGATCGTTCTTTCGCAAGGCAGCGCGGCTATCACCGGCGCGGTGCTGGCGTTCGTGCTGATCGCGGCGATCTGGGCGTTGTACGCCGGCCTCGCCGCGCGGGCGGCCGCGCGTACCGCCTATGAGCAGAACCGCCGGTTGCTCCGCTTTGCCCGCACCTCGCCGGCGCTGCCGATGCTTGTCCGTGCCGATGGGCGCGTCGAGATGTCGCCGCGGCTTGCCGCCTGGCTGGGGCTCGATGGCCCCGCCGAATCGCTCGCGAGATTGTCGCAGAAGGACGCCGGGCTCGATCCCGAGGATGCGGCGCTGCTGGCCGAGCAGGTCGAGGCGGCGCAGCGTGCCGGCCAGTCCTTCCGTCTCTCGCTGCCGGTGCGCGGGTCCGAACGGATGCTGCTGGTGCTGGGCGAGCGTGCCTCCGAGGCGGTCGAAACGCCGGGCAGCGTGTTGCTCTGGGTTCTCGACGCCACCGACAGCCAGGCCGAGGTGGGCTCGCTCGAGCGCGAGGCCGATCGGCTGCGCGCCGCATTCGATGCGCTGACCGCGCTGATCGAGGCGGCGCCGATGCCGATGTGGTATCGCGGCCCCGATCTGCGGCTGCTGATGGTCAACACCGCCTATGTCCGCGCGGTGGAAGGCCGGGACGCCGAGGATGTGGTGGCGCGCGGCGTGGAACTGGTCGACGGGGCCGGGCTGGGCGGCCCGCTCGCCAACGCGGCGATCGCGCGCGACACGCAGGAGCTGCAATCGACGGCGATGCCCGCCACCATCGCCGGCGCGCGGCGCATGCTCCGCCTCCACGACGTACCGCTGCCCACGGGCGGCATCGCTGGCTTCGCGGTTGACATCGAGGAACTGGAGCGGGCGCGAGGCGGCCTGAAGCGCTTTGCCGAGGCGCAGCGGGCGATGCTCGACCGGATGTCCGCCGGCGTCGCGCAATTCGGTTCGGACCGCAGCCTCGTCTTCTGCAACCAGCCGTTTCGCCGCCTGTTCGCGATGAAGAACGAATGGCTGGCCGACCGGCCCGAATTCGATCGCGTGCTGGAGCGGATGCGCGAGGCGCGCAAGCTGCCCGACGTGCGCGACTTCCCCGTGTGGAAGGCCGAGCGCCGCGAGTGGTTCACCGCGCCCGAGGCGGTGGAGGAAAGCTGGAGCGTCGGCACCACCCACCTCCGCGTCGTCGCCCAGCCATTGCCCGAAGGCGGGCTGCTGCTGATCTTCGAGGACCAGACGCAGCAGCTCGAACTCCAGCGCGAACATGGCGAGATGCAGCAGGTGCGCACCGCCACGCTGGACAGCCTGGCCGAGGCGGTGGCGGTGTTCGGCAAGGGGCGCCTGCAGCTGTGGAACCGCAAGTTCCGCCAGGTGTGGAGCTTCGAGGACGGTTTTCTCGACGCGCATCCGCAGATCGCCACGCTGGTCAAGACGGCGGGGGGCAAGCTGGTCAATCCGGCGCGGGCCGAGATCATCGGCGATCTGATCCGGCTCGCCGCCAAGGACCGCCAGCAGCGCGGATCGAGCATCACCTTCGCCAATGGCCGGCATTTCGACATCGCCGCGGTGCCGCTGCCAGACGGCAACGCGCTGGTGACGATGCTCGACACCACCGATCGCCAGCGGGTGGAACGCGCGCTGCGCGATCGCAACGAGGCGCTGGAGGCGGCCGACCGGGTCCGCACCGCCTTCGTCGCCAATATGAGCTATGAACTGCGCACGCCGCTCACCTCGATCAAGGGCTTCGGCGAGATGCTGCAGGGCGGCTTCGCCGGCAAGCTGAGCGCCGACGGCAAGGAATATGTCGAGGCGATCCTGATGTCGGTCGATCGGCTCGGCGGGTTGATCGACGACGTGCTCGACCTGACCCAGAGCGAGGGCCAGCCGATCGAGCGCGAGACGGTGGATATCGAGCTGGCCGCCAGCAGTGCCGCCGACGTGATCGCGCCGCTCGCCAAGGGCAAGGCGATCGAGCTGATGATCGAGGATGCCGGCACGGCGGGGGTGGTGCAAGGTGACGCCCGCCGAATCCGCCAGACGGTCGAGCATCTGCTGCGCCATGCCGTTTCGAACACCGGCGAGGGCGGCCGGGTGCTGCTCCACCTCGACGGCAATGCGCGGGTGGCGCGGGTGATCGTTAGCGACGACGGGCCCGGCATGGCACCCGAAGCGGTGGCGCGGGCGTTCGATCGCTTCGCGCAGGTCGGCACGTCGCGCGGCGGCGATCGCGCGCTGGGATTGGGCCTGCCGCTCGCCAAGCAGTTCGTCGAGGCGCATGGCGGGCGGATCGAACTGATCTCGGAGCCGGGGGAGGGCACGCTCGTGACCGTGGAGTTGCCGCGCGGATGAAGGTGGAGCCGATGTTGTTGGCCTCGCTGGAGGAGGCGCTGGCGCTGGGTGCGAAGCTGGCGGCCGTGGTTGGTCCCGGCGACGTGATCGCGCTTTCGGGGCCGCTGGGGGCGGGCAAGACCAGTATCGCCCGCGGCCTGCTAGCCGCGCTGGGCCTGGAGGGGGAGGCGCCGTCGCCGAGCTTCGCGATCGTCCAGCCCTATGATCCGCCCGAAGTGCGGCTGCCGGTGCTGCATGTCGACCTGTACCGCATCGACGACCCGGACGAGGCCGAGGAACTGGGGCTCGACGATGCGCGCGACGACTCGCTGCTGCTCGTGGAATGGCCCGAGCGGCTGGGCGAAGCGACCTGGCATGACGCCTTGTGGCTGACGCTCGAAGTCGCGGCGGATGGCGGCCGTGCCTTGACAGCGCGCGTGCCGGCGGCATGGGAAGGCCGATGGCCGTTGACATGACTCCGCCGCCCGCGGCGCCCGCTTTTCTCGTTTCCGCTGGCTGGGAAGGCGCGCAGATCCTGCCCGTCGCCGGCGATGCCTCGTTTCGTCGCTATTTCCGCGTCGTCGGAGGCGGCCGCAGCGCGATCCTGATGGATGCACCGCCGCCGCACGAGGATCCACGGCCGTTTCTGGCGGTGGCGCGCTGGTTGGTGGCGCATGGCTTCACAGCCCCCGCGATCCTGCACGAGGATCTGGCACAGGGCTTCGTGCTGCTCGAGGATTTCGGCGACGTGCGGCTGCGCGAAACGGTGGATGCGGAGCCGGAACGCGAACTGGGCCTGTACGGCGCCGCCGTCGACCTGCTGGTGCGGCTGCACGGCGAAGCGGCGGGCGTCGCGGCGTCCTACGACCTGGCGGTCTATCAGCGCGAAGCGGCGCTGTTCGTCGACTGGTACTGCCCGGCCGTAGGGCTGGAGGTGGACGTCGCCGGCTATCGCGACGCCTGGGACGCGGCGCTGGCGCCGCTGCTGGATGGTCATCGCCCGGTCACGGTACTGCGCGACTACCACGCCGAGAATCTGATGCTTATCGAGGGTGGCGAAGGCTTGGGACTGCTGGACTTTCAGGACGCGCTGGCCGGCCATCCCGCCTATGATCTCGTATCGCTGCTGCAGGACGCCCGGCGCGACGTGCCCGACGCGGTGGAGGCGGCGATGCTCGATCGCTATCGGGCCGCGACCGGCGCGGGCCATTCGTTTGATATTGCTTATCATGTGCTGGGCGCGCAGCGGAATGCCAAGATCATCGGCATCTTCACCCGGCTGTGGAAGCGCGACGGCAAGCCGCGCTATCCGACACTCTGTCCGCGTGTCTGGCGCTATCTGGAGCGCGACCTCGCCCATCCGGCGCTGAAGCCGGTGGCGGACTGGTTCGCCGCGAATGTCCCACCCGAAAAGCGCGGCGATCCGATGCAGGTGGCGGCATGACGATCTATTCGCTCCGTCCCCAGCCGGCGGCGCCGGTGCCGCGGACCGCGATGGTGATGGCGGCAGGCCTGGGCAAGCGGATGCGTCCGCTCACCGTCACCCGGCCCAAGCCGCTGATCGACGTCGCCGGCAAGCCGCTGATCGACCATGTGTTCGAACGGCTGGCAAGCGCGGGCGTCGAGCGGGCGGTGGTCAACGTTCACTATCTTGCCGACCAGCTGGAGGCGCATCTGCGCGCGCGGGTGAAGGGCATGGAGCTGCTGATCTCCGACGAGCGCCGCCAGTTGATGGAGACCGGCGGCGGGCTGGTGCAGGCGCGCGACATGCTGGGCGACCAGCCGTTCCTGTGCGTCAACAGCGACAACCTCTGGATCGATGGCCCGACCGACGCGATCCGGCTGCTCTCGGCGCAGTGGGACGATGCGAAGATGGACGCGCTTCTGCTGCTGGTGCCGCTGGCACGCGCGACCTGCCACCGCGGCGCGGGCGACTTCCGGCTCGATGCGTTCGGGCGGATCACCGAGCGACGCAAGCCCGGCCGCCTCGCGCCGTTCGTGTTCACCGGCGTGCAGATCCTGTCACCCCGCGTGATCCGCGATTGGCCGGAGGGCCCGTTCTCGACCAATCTCTTCTGGAACCGCGCGATGGAAGCAGGCCGGCTCTGGGGCGCGGTACACCAGGGGCTGTGGTTCGACGTTGGCTCCCCCGGCGCGATCCGCGAGACCGAAGTGGCACTCGGGGAGCTTTGAGGCCCGGCAGTCGCTTGCGCGCAAGGGGGATGGACCGCTAGGGTTCGCGCTCCGTTCCCTATTTGCCGAGCCGGATGTCCAACGCCCTGCACCTCTACACCATTCCGCCGCATCGCGCGTTCGCCGATGAGCTGGCAATC
>Ga0307412_10000619_pt1 | contig 20865 bp, 16 predicted proteins | sample DK1Cmetagenome_3_FD_203823 | JGI IMG/M metagenome (GOLD analysis project Ga0307412, IMG submission 203823) | Maize rhizosphere microbial communities from greenhouse at UC Davis, California, United States - DK15-C-1 | ecosystem: Host-associated > Plants > Roots > Rhizosphere > Soil | place: USA...
GACATCGCTATACTTCGCAGCCATGGACGCCACACCCGAATCCGCTCCCGAAGACAGCCCGAGCCTCTTGTTCAACCAGTCGCTTGAGAAAGGCCTGGCCGTGCTGCAGGCCTTCAGCGCCCGGCGGCGCACCATGACGCTGGCCGACGTGGCCGAGGCGACCGACATCACCAAGAGCTCGGCGCAGCGCATGGTCTTCACGCTCGAAAAACTGGGCTACGTGCGCAAGCACCCGAAGACGCGGCGCTACCAGCTCACGCCGCGCGTGATGGAGATCGGCTTCAACTACCTGGCGGCCAATTCGCTGATCGACGCGGCCAATCCGTTCCTCGCGGAACTGACCAAGGTGACGGCCGAGACTTCGTGTCTCACCGAGCCCGACGGGCTGGACATGGTCTACGTCGCGCGCTTCGTGAGCGCGCAGTTCGTGCCGGTGCACATGCCGATCGGCAGCCGCATCCCGATGTACTGCACCGCCTCGGGGCGCGCCTACCTGGGCGCGCTGCCCGAAGACGAGGCGCGGGCGCTCATCGAGGCGTCGGATCGCGTGCCGCACACCGCCCACACCCGCACCGACGTCGACGAGATCCTCGAGGTGCTGCGCCAGGCGCGGCGGCAGGGTTTCGCCACCAATGCCGAAGAGCTGTTCCTCGGCGACATGACGATTGCCGCTCCGGTGGTGGGCAGCCAGGGCCGACCGGTCGCATCGGTGCACATCGTCGCGCCGACCAGCCGCTGGAACATGGAAGAGGCGGTGCGCAAGCTCGCGCCGACGCTGCTGCTGTGCGCGCGCTCGCTCACGAACTCGGCCCGCGGCATCGACTGACGGCTATACGTTTCGCACGATGGCGCGGGCCGTGCCTGCCTTTATGCTGTGCGGGATCACAACGCACAGCCCCACGCCATGACCGACTTCCGCCCTGTCTACGACCCGCGCTTCGACAACATTCCCGCCGACCGGCTCCCCGAGCTGCTGCGCGCCATGCCCAAGGCCGAGCTGCACATGCACATCGAAGGCTCGCTCGAACCCGAACTGATCTTCGCGCTCGCGCAGCGCAACGGCGTGGCCATTCCGTATGCCAGCGTCGAAGACCTGCGGAAGGCCTATGCCTTCACCAACCTGCAGAGCTTTCTGGACATCTACTACGCCGGCGCGAGCGTGCTGCTGAAGGAGCAGGACTTCTACGACATGGCCTGGGCCTACCTCGAGCGTGCCGCGGCCGACAACGTGGTGCACACCGAGATGTTCTTCGACCCGCAGACGCACACGGCGCGCGGCGTGGCGATGGAAACGGTGGTCGACGGGCTGCACCGCGCGTGCGTCGATGCGGGACCGAAGCTCGGCGTGAGCGCATCGCTCATCCTCTGCTTCCTGCGCCACCTGAGCGAAGAAGAGGCTTTCGAAACGCTGGAGCAGGCGCTGCCGTTCCGCGACTTGTTTCTCGGCGTGGGCCTCGATTCGAGCGAGGTCGGCCATCCGCCCGAGAAGTTCGCGCGCGTGTTCGCACGCTGCCGCGAACTGGGCCTGCACCTCGTCGCGCATGCGGGCGAAGAAGGCCCGCCCGAATATGTGTGGAGCGCGCTCGATGTGCTGAAGGTCGAGCGCGTCGACCACGGCGTGCAGAGCGCCAAAGACCCGGCGCTGATGAAGCGGCTCGCGCAAGACCGCGTTCCGCTCACCGTGTGCCCGCTGTCGAACCTCAAGCTCTGCGTGTTTCCGGACCTCTCGAAGCACAACCTCGGCGCGCTGCTCGATGCGGGGCTCGTTGCCACGGTCAACTCGGACGACCCCGCCTACTTCGGCGGCTACATGAACCAGAACTTCACGCAGACCTTCGAAGCCACCGGGCTCAAGGTGCAGCACGCCTGGCAGCTTGCGGCCAACAGCTTCGAAGGCAGCTTCATCGACGTGGCCGCCAAGCGCGCCTACGTAGACCGGCTCAACGCCGTCTTCGCGAGCTTCTGATCGGCAACGGCGGTCCGCGGCACCAGCAGCGGCATCGCCACCAGCGCGCAAGCGCTCGCCGCAAGCCACACCATCGGCCAGCCCTGCAGCGCGAGCAGATGCGGAATCGAGAAGGGCGTGACGAAGCACACCAGGAACACGCTGGTGTTCGCCATGCCCAGCGCGGTGCCGGCGCGCGCCGCACCGGCCAGTGTGGCGAGCTCGGTATAGGCCACGCCGTGCCAGGCCGACACGCACACGCCGCTCACCCCCAGCAGCACGACCAGCGCAATGCGCAACGCCAGTGAATCGGCGGTGTGCGTGCCTGCGGCCATCACCAGCACCGCGAGCGCTGCGAAGAGCAGCACGCTGAGTGCGCTGCAGGCGCGCAGGTAGGCGGGGCGGTTGCGGCGGCGGTCGGTCCAGCGGCCGCTCCACACGCGCATCACCATCGCGCCGACCTGCGTGAAGACCATGGTCGCGGTGATCGTCGCGAGGCCCGCATGCCCGAAGTCGTGCAGGAACACCGTGCCGAAGGACAGCACCGCGAATTGCGGCGCGCAAAGGATGCCGATGCCCAGCACGATGCGCCAGACGCGGGCGTCGCGCAGCGGCCCGGTCTTCGGAGCTTCGGCCGTGGCCGCTGAGGTGCGTGGCGCATCCTTCGCAATCGGCGGCTCGTGCACCCATGCCCAGCTCATCAACGCACTCAGCGCACACAGCAGCGCGAGCAGGCCGTAGAGCGCAGCAAAGCCGAAGTGCAGCGCGACGAACGGCAGCACGAGCGCGCCGATGCCGCCGCCCAGCGGCACGGCGGTCTGTCGGATGCTCATCGCGAGCCCGCGCTCGCCCGCGGCGAACCACGTCATCACCGCGCGGCCGCTCGCGCCATTGACGCTGCCGCCCAGGAGGCCGACCAGCAGCAAGCCCGCGGCAAGCCAGCCGAGGCCGGGGATGTGCTGCGCGCTCGGAGCGGCCCAGAGCGCCATTGCCACGAGCGCGATCGCGGTGCTGCCGAGTCCGGTCAGCAGCACCGGCCGATCGCCCCAGCGGTCGGTCAAAAGGCCCCACGGCAGTTCGCTCACCGCGATGCCCAGGCCCATGAGCCCGAGCACGAGGCCGAGCGTCGCGTTGTCCAGTTGGTAGCCGGTGCGCATTAGCACGGCAGTCATGGGAATGCCGCTGAAGGCCACTGAGAACGCCGCGTTGGCGGCCACGCCCGCGGCCAGCACCTTCCAGCGGTGGCGGGGCGAATACGAAGGAGAAAGAGGCGGGTGGGTCATGGTGCGGCGAAGTTTCCGCCGTTGCCAAGGTTTTGAAAATCAGAAAATAATGAGTGAACCGTCCCGAAAATCAGGACAATTGAAAAAGGATGAATCCATGTCCCAGGTGATGTTCGATCTCGACGTGCTGCGCAGTTTTTCCACCGGCATCGCACTCGGCAGCTATGCCCGCGCGGCCGACCGGCTGGGGCGCTCGACTTCCGCGGTGAGCGCGCAATTGAAGAAGCTGGAGGCGCAGGCCGGCACCGTTCTGTTCCGCAAAGCGGGCCGCGGCCTGGAGCTCACCGATGCCGGCGAAACCTTGCTGGCCTACGCCCACCGCATGCTCGAGCTCAACGAAGAAGCGAGCGCCGCCATGCGCGGTGCCGACCTCGAGGGCTGGGTGCGCCTGGGCCTGCAGGAAGACTTCGGCGAGACGCTGTTGCCCGCGGTGCTCGGGCGCTTTGCGCGTGCGCATCCCAAGGTGCGCATCGAGGCCTGCGTGGCGCGCAGCGCCGAATTGCGCGAGCGCCTCGAACTCGGCAAGCTCGACCTCGCGCTGGCGTGGGACGCGGGCGACCAACCGCCGTCGGTGCACGCCGAGCGCGTGGCGCGGCTGCCATTGCAATGGATTGGCCCCGCGTCCGGCGACATGCTCGATGCCGCCTGGTGGAAGGAGCGCGAGCGCCGCGATGGCGCAGGTCGCGGCGCGCGCAAGTCGAAGGAGCCGCTGCCGCTGGTGCTGCTCGATGCGCCGTGCCCGCTGCGCGACATCGTCACCAACACGCTCGACCGGGCCGGCGTGCCGTGGCGCCACGCGTTCACCAGCGCGAGCCTCGCGGCACTGTGGGCCGCGAGTTCGGCGGGCCTCGGCCTCACGGTGCGCACGCCTTTCGGGCTGCCATCGCATGTGCGCGCCATCGACCGCACGGCGGTCGGCCTGCCGGCGCTGCCGCAGATGTCGATGGCGCTCTATCGCGCGCAGTCCAATGCCGAGGCGCCGGTCGGCCGGCTCGCGTCACTGCTGCTGGAGGCTGTGCGACAGCATGTGCAGGTGGAGGCTGCGCAGTTTCACTGAGTCGCGCTGGACACCAGCGGGCCCGCGCGGCGGGTGCCGACGGTGATCGTCAGCGCTCAGCTGATGCGGCCGCTCGCTGGGCGAGCCAGTTCCATCCAGCGCCTGCGGCCATCAGCACACAGGTGCCGAGGAACACCGCCCGCATGCCGATGTGCCCGCCCACGAAGCCGCCGAGCAGCGGCCCGGCGACCTGCCCCGTGTACTGCGCCGAGGTCGAGTACCCGAGCATGTTGCCGGCCACGCGCTCGGGCACGTTGTGGCGGATCACGCTCGCGATGCAGGGCAGCAGCCCGCCGAGCGAGAGCCCCATCAGGAAGCGCAGCACCACCAGCTGCCAGCCCGAGGTGACGAAGGCCTGCGGAATCAGCAGCAGTGCCGACACCGCGAGGCACCCGACGATCACGTTCCAGTGCCCGATGCGGTCGGCCAGCTTGCCCAGGCGCGAGGCCGAGAGGATGCTGCCGAGCGCGGCTGCGGACATCACGAGGCCGGCCATCATCGTCACACGATCCGGGTCTTCGACCAGCGTGGCGACGTAGACGGTGATGATCGGCTCGATCGACATGTTGGCCAGCATCAGCAGCATGCCGGTGAAGAGCATCGCGATGAGCGGGCGCTTGTCGGGAATGGCGGCCCAGCCGGTGTCGGAGGCGTCGCCGTGCTTCGAGGCCGACGGTGCCTTCTTCTCTTCGCGGATCATGAAGGCGGTCGCGAGAAAGGCCACGAAGATCATCGCGCCCGCCGCGAAGAAGGTCGCCCGGATGCCGATGAGCGGCGGCAGCGCGCCACCGACCAGTGGACCCACCAGGTTGCCGGCCATGATGGCCGAGGACATCGTGCCGAGCGCCCAGCCGGTGCGGTCCTTCGGCGTCTGCGTGGCGACCAGCACCATCGAGCCCGAGGCGTAGCCGCCCAGCAAGCCCGCGAGCAGACGCAGGCCGACCAGTTGCCACACGTTGCCCGCCATGCCGATGAGCGCCATCGCCACCGCCATGCCCAGGCTCGCGCGGATCAGCATGGGCTTGCGGCCATAGCGGTCGGCCAGCCGGCCCCACAGCGGCGCCACCAGCGCCGCGCTGAAGAAGGTGGCGCCGTAGGCCGCGCCGGACCATTGCACGATGGCCGCATGGTCCTTCACGCCCAGTTGCTCGACGTAGAGCGGCAGGAAGGGCAGGAGCAGCGTCATCGCCACGATGGTGGTGAAGGAGCCGAACATGCAGACGGCGAGGTTGCGCTGCCAATGCGCGTGCGCAGCGACGCTGCTGGCGGAAATTGTCGGGTTCGTCATGGGGCGAACCATTGTCCCGCCGCATGGGCGAAGGCGCGCCTGCCGATTCGCGGCGGCACCCATCGTGGCGTTGCATGGGTGCGCGCCGCGCGCGCCGTTCGTGTGACCGATCGGCCGCCGGTCAGGCCGTCTTGAGCTGCTCGGGATCGATCGGCAGCTTGCGCACCCGCTTGCCCGTCGCCGCGAAGACGGCGTTCGTCAGCGCCGGCGCCAGCCCCGAGGTGCCGGGCTCGCCCATGCCGCCGGGCGCTTCCTTGCTCGCGACGATGTGGGTCTCGATGACGGGCGTCTCGTTCATCCGCACCACGCGCACGTCGTGGAAGTTCGATTGCTCGATGCGTCCGTCCTTCACCGTTGCCTTGCCCCAGAGCGCGGCCGAGATGCCGAAGATGACGCTGCTCTGCACCTGGGCCTGCACGGTGTCGGGGTTGACGATCACGCCCGCGTCGAGCGCGCAGACCACGCGCTTGACGCTCACGTCGCCCGACTTGGTGACCTCCGCATCCACCACCAGCGCCATGAAGGTGCCGAAGGCGAACTGCAGCGACACGCCGCGCCCCTGGCCCGCCGGCAGGGGCTGGCCCCAGCCGGATTTCTCGGCGGCGAGCTTGAGCACCGCCAGCGCGCGCGGGTTCTGCGCGAGCAGCGCGGTGCGGAAGGCGACGGGGTCGGTCTTCGCGGCGGCCGCGAGTTCGTCGATGAAGCTCTCGACCACGAAGACGTTGTGCGTCGGACCGACGCCGCGCCAGAACGCGGTCGGCACCGGCGGCTCGTGATTCACGTAGTCGACCAGGATGTTCGGCAGCGCGTAGGGCGGCTTCTCGGCGCCGTCGATGGTTTCGGGGTCGAAGTTGTTGTTGTAGGCCGGCGGCAGCCAGCGCTTGAGGATCGAGGAGCCGGTGATGCGGTGGCTCCACGCGACCGGCTTGCCCTGTGCATCCAGCCCGGCGCTCACGCGGTCGTAGAAGTAGGGGCGGTACATGTCGTGCTGCGTGTCTTCTTCGCGCGTCCAGATCACCTTGACGGGGCCGTCGACCTTCTGCGCGATCTGCACGGCGCGCGTGACGCTGTCGACCTCCAGCCGCCGGCCGAAGCCGCCGCCGAGCAGGTGGTTGTGCACCGTCACCTTCTCCACCGGCAGGCCCGTGACCGCGGCGGCCGCGGCCTGCGCGCGCGTGAGCACCTGCGTGCCGACCCACACCTCGCAACTGTCCTTGCGCACGTGTACGGTGCAGTTGAGGGGCTCCATCGCCGCGTGGATGAGGAAGGGCACTTCGTAGACGGCCTCCAGGCGCTGCGCCGCGCCGGCCATGGCCTTGGCGTTGTCGCCCTCCTTGCGCACGACCGCGCCTTGCTTCTGCGAGGCCGCAGCCATCGCCTGCACGATGCTTTCGGTGCTCACCTTGGCATTGGCGCCGTCATCCCATTCGATGACGAGAGCGGCCAGGCCCTTTTTCGCCGCGCCCATGTGGTCGGCGACGACCGCCACGCAGTCGTCGAGCCGCACGACCTGGCGCACGCCGCGCACCTTCAGCGCGGCAGCGTCATCGACGCTGCGCACGCGGCCACCGAACACCGGCGACTGCTTGAGCGTGGCGACCTTCATGCCGGGCACGTGCGCGTCGATGCCGTACATCGCGGTGCCGTTCACCTTGGCGGCGCTGTCCAGGCGCCTGGCCGGTGTGCCGATCAGTTTGAAGTCGGCTTGCGGCTTGAGCTCGACCTTCTCGGGCACGGGGAGCTTGGCGGCATCGGCGACCAGCGCGCCGTATTTGAGGCGGCGTCCGCTCACCGTGTGGACCACTTCGCCACGCACGGCGCGGCACGAGGCCGGCTCGACGCGCCAGCGCTGCGCCGCCGCCTGCACGAGCACCATGCGGGCCGTGGCGCCGGCGCGCCGCATCGGCTCGTAGGCACCGCGAATGGTGGTGGAGCCGCCGGTCACCTGGAAGCCCAGCAGCGGGTTGCCGTAGAGCTTGTCGCTGGGCGGCGCGTGTTCGAGGCGCACGCCGGCGAGGTCGATCTCCAGTTCCTCGGCAATCAGCATGGGGATGCTCGTGTACGTGCCCTGGCCCATTTCGATGAAGCCCATGACCACCGTCACCTGGCCATCGGGGGCGATGCGCACGAATGCATTGGGTGCCCAGGCCGCAGCAGTGGGACCGGCCGCATCGGCGGTGGAAGGGGCGACGCCGAAGCCGACGCCGATGAGCAGGCCGCCGCCGAGCGCGGCGCCCACCGAGAGAAAGCTGCGGCGCGACAGCGCGGTGTCGGCTTCAGGGGTCGTCAATCGATCGAGGATCATGTCAGGCCGCCTTCTTTGCTGGTGCTGCTGTCTTGCCGGAAAGAGCGAGTGCCGCTTCCTTGATGCCGGCGCGGATGCGCACATAAGTGCCGCATCGGCAGATGTTGCCGCTCATGGCGCCATCGATCTCTTCGTCGGTGGGGGATGTGTTCTTGCTCAGAAGGGCCGTGGCCGACATCAGCTGGCCCGATTGGCAGTAGCCGCATTGCACGACGTCCAGGTCGAGCCAGGCCTTCTGCAGTGCGCGCCCGACGCGCGTGCCCGCGAGCGATTCGATGGTGTTCACGTTGGCTTTGGCCACCGATTCGACCGGCGTGATGCACGAGCGTGTGGCCACGCCGTCGATGTGCACCGTGCAGGCCCCGCACATGCCCAGGCCGCAGCCGAACTTGGTGCCTGTCATGCCGAGCACGTCGCGCAGCACCCAGAGCACGGGCGTGTCGCCGTCGACGTCGACCGGCCGTTCGATTCCATTGACTTTCATAGCGGTTCTTTCTGTTGTATGCCGCGTGGGACGGCTGATTGACCGGTCGGAGGATGTCACGTAGCCTTTCGGCCGGAATGTCGAAATTACCTCTTTTCAGGACATCATGCAGAAGCGCATCGCAGTCGTCGTTTTTCCGGGCTTCCAGATCCTCGACCTGGCCGCCGTCGCCGCCTTCGAGCTGGCCAACAAGCACGCGGGCAAGCCGGTCTACAAGGTCGAGCTGCTGTCGGAAACCGGCGGCACCATTCCCAGTTCGTCGGGCATTGGCGTCGAGACGAAGCGGTTGACCGCATCGAAGTTCGACACGCTGGTGATGACCGGCGCGCTCACCATCGAGCCGACCTCCGAAGGGCTTTGCAGGATGCTGCGCACGGGCCGGCGCAACGCGCGCCGCATGGCCAGCATCTGCACCGGCGCATTCGGTCTTGCGGACGCGGGGCTGCTGGACGGCCGGCGCGTGACCACGCACTGGGCCTTCGCGCAGGAACTGCAGAAGCGCCATCCGCTGGCCAAGGTGCAGCCGGACCGCATCTTCATCAACGACGGCTCGCTCTGGACATCGGCCGGCATGACCGCGGGCATCGACCTGATGCTCGCGCTGGTGGAGGAAGACCTGGGTGTGGAGGCCGCACGCATGGTCGCGAAGAACCTTGTCGTCTACCACCGCAGGGCGGGCGGGCAGTCGCAGTACTCGGCGCTGCTCGAGCTTGAGCCCAAGTCCGACCGCATCCAGCAGGCGCTGGTGCATGCGCGCGCCAACCTGCGCGATCCGCTCTCGGTCGAAGACCTCGCCGAGGTGGCGCACCTGAGCCCGCGCCAGTTCAGCCGCGCCTTCAAGTCGGAAACCGGCCAGTCGCCCGCGCAGGCCGTCGAGCACCTGCGCGTGGAAGCGGCGAAGGCGCTGATCGACGCGGGCGGCCTGGCGCTCAACGTGGTGGCCGATGAAACGGGCTTCGGCGACCCTGAGCGCATGCGCCGCGCGTTCCTGCGCACGCTGGGCCAGCCGCCGCAGGCTGTTCGCCGGGTGGCCAGGCAAATTGCGGATGTGGCGTAAAAGGAGGTTAATATGACATTTACGCCATCACCTTGAAGAAGGAAACTTCCTTTCATGCCGCAACGACGCGGCTTTCAAAGGAACCTCCAATGACTGCAACACCCAAGGGCACAGCCCTCATCACCGGCGCTTCTTCAGGCATTGGCGCCGTCTACGCCGACCGGCTCGCCCGCCGCGGCTTCGACCTCGTGCTGGTCGCGCGAAATCAAGACCGCCTGCAGGCGCTGGCCGCCAAGCTCACGGCCGAGACGGGCCGCAAGATCGAGACGATCGCCGCCGACCTCACGGACAAGAAAGACATCGCGCGCGTCGAAGCCGCGATCCGCGGGAACACCGACCTCACACTGCTGGTGAACAACGCCGGCGTCGGCGCCACCGCGCCGCTGCTCGCCTCGGACATCGAGAAGATGGAAGAGATGATCGCGATCAACGTGAACGCGCTCACGCGCCTCACGTATGCGGCCGTGCCGGGCTTCGTGGCGCGCGGCGCGGGAACCCTTGTCAACATCGCGTCCATGGTGGCGGTCTCGCCCGAGACGCTCAACGGCGTGTACGGCGGCAGCAAGGCCTTCGTGCTCGCGTTCAGTCAGTCGCTGCAGCACGAACTCGGCGAGAAGGGCGTGCGCGTGCAGGCCGTGCTGCCGGGCGCGACCGCCACCGAGTTCTGGGACACCGCCGGCCTGCCCGTGAAGCACCTGCCGAGCGCGATCGTCATGAGCGCGGAAGACATGGTCGATGCCGCGCTCGCAGGTCTCGACCAGGGCGAGAAGGTCACGATTCCGTCGCTGCCGAGCCAGGACGAGTGGGATGCTTTCGATGCGGCGCGGCGTGCCATGTCGGGGCGGATCTCGAGCTCGGTGCCTGCATCGCGTTACGGCGTGAAGGGCGTGAAGGGCGCGAACGCAGAGGCAGCCGCAGTGGCCTGATAACGGGCGCACTAAAATCCGCATCCGCAGTTGGGCGTCCCGGCCGGCTGCGGGTTTTTGCTTCTTTGGGACAGCGATCAAGCCAGAACATTACGCAGTAAATTGCCCAAAGGACCCCTCCGAGGAGCCCGTGGTCGTATGGATGCTCTCTCAGCGGATACGCGCTGGCGCTTGGTTTATCCGCGGTCGAAGACTACGCGGAATTTCGCGCCCGCCGCGTTTGCCATGACCTTCGCTCCGAACAAGAGCCCGCGGAGTTGTTGTGCCCTTGTCGAATTAGAGGGCGCCCCGTTATTTGACAAGTACTTCATTTTTAGCACCTGAGGCTGAACCACGATCACCTCGTAGTTACATTGCGATTGAATCGCGCCCAACGCTGACGAAAAATCGGCCGCCGCGGTTGCATTTTGCGGAGCTCCCCAAGGCATATCCCAAGTTCGGTCATCTCCGGCGGACGCGAGGGTTGATGCAATTTCCTTCACCATTCGCTGCGCAAGCATCCGGCGAAGATTCTTGATTGCCTGGCCAACAACCACCTCGTATGCTCCAGCGCTGATCTGACGATTCGGGGATTCGCTCTTGGCGCCTTTGACGTGAATAACCGCGAGCGTTGGCGCTCCATTGGGTGGCCTGTGCAAATGAACGAAGTCGCCGACCTCGCCTGATCGGTCGTCGCAATATAACCAGCACTCTCCTGGATTGGGCTGTTTCAAACCAAGTTGTGCGAGGCCATGCTTGAACACCCACTGAAATAGGCTTCGGTCCGCCGGGGCGAGCATCGCAGCGAACATTGCTGCTCCCGTGAGATGCGGCGGCTTCTCGTGATGGATATCGTAAGCCGTTGGCGCCGGAGCGTCAGAGAAGTCGCCATAAACGATGTCGGTGAATTCACGATCTTCAATAGCCGCAACACTCAGCGAAGCGTTGGAGATCGTGTGTCCGCTGTCGTAGTAGATCCGTATCAATTCGGCGTCCGCTTCGATCGCGTCTTTCCACTTTTCGGTGCTGCTGTGTGGATTGCCTGTAACCTTGAACTTGATTGGACCATTGATCGAGCTAGGGGGGGCAATTTCCAGGGTCGACGACTTTCCGGTTGAGCGATTCTTGACGTTTACTCGCGCACTGTACGCTGAGGTCTTCCCGGTGGCGACAAGATCCACTTGATACTCATCTATGAGGAGGCCAAGCTTTCTGGCACGGGCAGCGCCTCGGAGTGTATCTGGATCAGCCCATTCGACTTGGTACGGAGACTTCACACCGGACCATGATTTGCAAACCCTGGCGAGCCCGGAATGAACCACGTTGGACGCTGCTCCGGCAACGTTCGCGGCGATGGCGATGTCGTCGATCACCAGTTGGGCACTCTCGCAGAAGGATGCCCAATCCTGATGAGGTCCGCGCCAAAGACCACTTCGCTTTAGGCTGATGCCAGTTTTGGCGGCTCGTGCCGCACCGGCCACGAAAGTGTTGTCGCCGAAAGGGTCCAGCGCTTCGCGGAGGTCACCACCGCTGACAATCTTACTGTTCGCCTTCACATCCACGGAGCGATGTGTTCCGCCGAGCCATAAAGCTTTGATTGGTTGGTTGAGCAGAAAGGCGGTAACTAATATCCCCTCCTCGACAGGCTCCCAATCTGATAATTTCCCACCCATCAGGATGTCGTGTGCTCGATTCTTCAGAAGCGAATCGCTGATGTATACCAGCGCAAATTTCTTGGCTGCGAAGCCAATCATCAGATGGTTAAGGCGATCGGTCACCCCCGATGATTTCTCCCAGGCTACTGGCCTCTCTTCGACAAAGTAGCGAATGAAGGCGGGATCCAACTTCCCTGACGGCTGGGCCGTGTGCGGGGCCGTGCTAGTGAACACGGCGGGGTCGAACGCTGTCATCAGTTCGTCGCATAAAAGTTGCGGGTCAGGGTTAGGAGACTTTGCCACCATGACGACGAAACTGCTGAACGGGGCGAGGCTTGTACCAGCCGGAAGACTCGCCATTGCCGCGACTGGAGCGACTGCTGGAGATGGCGCCGCTGATGAGGGCGTCTTTCGATTTTTCGCGCCGGGAGCAGCACCGCGTACCTTGGCTAAAGATATGGGTTTGCTGCGAGGCGCCGGTTTTGCCATGAAATGCTTTGAGATAGGCCCCCGAGGGAGCAATGCTGAATTGCACAACGATCGTCGATCGCTACTTTAACCGGTTTGGTAACAATTCGAATCTCAATGAATCTCGATAAATGCCATAGCGATATCAGGAGAGTTTGAGTTGGCGCCGCGTCTTTGGGCGCGGCTTGTTAACTTCGCCGCGCGCTTCCGCAGATCCACCTTGTTAGATCCCGTCTCGGGGGGCGCTAGCATCTGAAAAAACGCTGTGACGGCGCTTTTCGAGCAACTCATTCGCGAAAGAGGGCACGCTCGGCTTCGGCTTCGGCTTCGGCAGTGGCCGACGCCAGGCCCTTCCCTTCACTTCTTAATCACGGATGGGCCGAGCGGGCTGTGACTGCAAGTCAACAAGAGTCGCCTAAGCTCGTTCCAGGCACAGTGCAATGCCTTGCCCGCCACCGATGCATAGCGAGACCACCGCTTTTCGCTCGCCAGTACGTGCAAGCGCATGTGCGACCTTGGTAATTAGAATCGCACCAGTGGCGCCGATCGGGTGCCCGTGTGCGATAGCGCCACCATCAACATTGAACCGTGCCGGATCGATCTTCAGTTGATCGCGCACGACAATCGCGATTGCAGCAAAAGCCTCGTTGACCTCGAATCGATCTACCTCCGAGAGCGACCAGTTCGCGCGATCAAGTGCTTGCCGGATGGCTGGCAGGGGGCCAATGCCGAAGTAGCCAGGCTCGACGCCCACCACTGCGACAGATCGCACCACCAGCATCGGGCTCAGCCCTGCAGCATCTGCACGTTCGCGACTGCACAAAATCATGGCCGCCGCAGCCGCGTTGACCCCGGGGGCATTGCCTGCAGTGATCGTTCCATCGACGCGGAAGGCTGGGCGCAATTTGCTCAACGACTCGCTCGTGGTGTCGGGTCGCCCACCTTCGTCTGCCGCAAAGCGTACCGAGCCTTTCTTGCTCTTGACTTCCAGCGGTTCGATCTCGTCAGTAAACCAGCCCGCCGACTGTGCCGCGGCAAAACGCTGCTGGCTCTGTAGGGCAAATTCGTCCTGCGTCGCGCGCGACAACTCGTATTTCTGCACCAGGTCTTCGGTGTGCCATCCTGAGTGTTGAGTGGAGAACGCATCGTTCAGTCCGTCGAGGAGGATCGAGTCCACTGCCTGGGAGTTGCCCATACGCGCGCCGAAACGCATGTTCGGCAACAAATACGGCGCACGGTCCATGTTCTCGGTTCCACCTGCAATGACCATGCTCGATACGCCGGAAGCGATTTCAGCGTACGCGGTTGCGACAGCTTGGGCGCCCGAACCACAAACCCGATTCACGGTCATGGCGGGAGCGCCCACCGGCAAGCCGCCCTTAACAGCAGCTTGTCGTGCGACGTTCATGCCGTTGCCCGCTTGAATGACATTGCCCATTACCACTGAGTCGACTTGGGCAGGATCAAGACCGGATCGACGCAGCGTTGCAGCGATAGCATGGGCGCCGAGTGCTGCGGCATTCACATCCTTGAGCGAGCCACCGAAGGCGCCAATAGCACTTCGCGTTGGTGAAGAAATTACGATGTCCATGATTGACTCCTAAGTTGGGTAACTAGTGGGTGGAGCATCTCCGCGTCCATATAGCCCACCCCTCCCAATCAGCTTTACGAGGAGAGAGGCAAGCTAGGGTAAGGCTAGGCCGACGACGGACCGCTCAACAGAAGGATGGCAGTAGCAGGATTTCAATCTCGCTGCCAAGCGCGTAGGATAACACTGTTAACAACCGAGTTAATGGCGTTAACCCTGATTGACACGCCGGTCGCCAGCTCTTGTTGGGCCCGCAAAGGCCACAGCATTCGTTAGCGTGCGCAGATGCAGATGCTCTGACAATATCGAGAGCGAACCAAGGATGGAAAGGTCCCGTTCGTTCCGACAATTGAGCGAAAGAATTGCCTTGCAGATGACCTTCTCTGGCCGAACATACAAGAGCCGATTGAGTTCGCTTGGCCCCAGCATCATTGGGGCTTCGAATGAGAGTTGAGAACCGTATGAATGACAGAGCCCGCTAGGCTCGCGCGCTAACCTGGCGATAGGCTCGAGATCCTATCCCCTTCTAAAGCGATGAGGTCGAGCGAAGGCGCAGTTCACAATGCAAAACCTGCCGAAGGAAACTCGAGCGTTCCATTTGAGGGGAGTCGCACCAGCGCCGCGCCATGCCAGATCCAGTCTGCTTCGCCGAGATCCAAGCAGCGGTCTTCAAACACTACTCCGAATTCGCGCTGGATGAGAAGTTGGCGCAAAGCCGAATCGAGCGTGGCAAATACCGCTCCTGAGCTCAGTTCGATTCACTGGTCCGCATATACGCGTCGGGGCCTGCGACGACGGCGGTCAAAAACAAATCTATCGAAAACTCGATCATGTGCTGCGCATCCAAGCTGCTGTCGGTGCGGGGAGTTCGACCAGCCAGGAGCAGGGCCGCGACCCCATGCTCCATCGACCAAGCCGCATGCGACAGATGGTTCAACTGCCCGCGCGACCAGCCACTCTCTAGCGCAAGCTCAAAAACCGCGTCAGCAAAAAAGCTGTAAGAAACGTCGCTGCTGATTTCCAAATCGCCTCTGCGAAAGACCTGAATCAGCCGAGGCCCCGTCATAAGATCAAAGAGGCCTGCATGGCGCTGCGCGTAGCTCACGTAGCTGAGCATCATCTCTCGAGCCTTAGGTAATGCCGCCAACTGTTGCGCCGCAATCTGTTTGCGCTGTGCCGCCAACTCTTCGAGGCCGCATCGAGCAATAGCTGCTAGCAAATCATCCTTGCCGGAAAAGTGACGAGACGGCGCGGCCTCTGAAACCCCAAGTCGGCGCGCCAAGGCCCGAAGGCTCAACTCCGCGGCGCCGCTTTCCTCGAACATCCGACGCCCCTCAAGAACCAGCGCGTTGCGAAGATCGCCTCGCTCGTACGCCGGTTCGCGCACATGTGTTTCCAATGCCGATTTGGGGGGGCGGCTGTAGCTGCGAGTTGATGGCGTCGCCAAGGCTTTAGGCATGAATAACAGTTGTTGTTTGTGTGTCGTCAATCTTACAAGCGTCAAGGGTCGCAAGAGTGGTTCTCCGTCCTCGGGTTAACGCTGATAACCAAATCGGTTAACGACGTTAATAATCTCTTCGAGGCGGTCATACTTTCGGCCTAGCCGCTGTGGTGCCTCGCCCCTTCCATGCCTTCGGAATGGACGAGTCGGAGAGAGTTGTCTTTCATTGAAAAAGGAGACGGGATAGTCATGAAAACCATCAAGCTCATCGCCGCTGTAAGCCTGGCAGCGGCATCCGTACTGCCCAGCGCAACTTTGGCCCAGGTCCCGGCACTCAAACCGGTAACCTTGCGCGTTGCCTATCCTGCAGGAGGCCCGGCCGATGTCGCCGCTAGAAAAACTCAGGTGCGGCTCCAAGCGGCCCTCGGGCAAACGATCATCATCGAGAATATTTCCGGTGCGAACGGCTCGATCGGCGCGACAAGCGTATTGGGGGCCGTGCCCGACGGGAACACGCTGCTGGTGACTACTGGCAATGACCTGATCCTTGCACCATTGGTCATGAAACAGGTCAAGTACAGGCCAGAGGACTATCGACTCTTGGGCGTTTTGTCCGCAACAGACTTCACTCTAGTTACCAATGCGCAGCATGCGTTCTCAAGCGTCGACGACCTGATCGAGTCAGCCCGTAAGAATCCCCACAAGGAAATGACGGTGGGCAGTTGGGGTCACGGCTCAGCGCCATATCTTGTAGGGGCAGCCTTTAGTGCAGCTAGCGGCGTACGTGTGCTGGATGTCCCCTATAAAGGCGCTGCGCCGGTGATTCAAGCGCTGCTCGGTAACGAGATCGATATGGCGTTCGTGCCTTTAGCGCCCAACGTGCTTGAGCTGGTGCGGCAGGGAAAGATCAAAGCAATCGGCGCCGCAAGCGCGAAGCGCAGTCCGTATCTCGCAGAGCTGCCAACGCTGAGTGAGGGTAAGTACCTCAAGCAGTTTATCTATGGCGCTTGGGCTGCGATGTTTGTGCCAACTGCTGTGCCCGAGGCCGTGGCCACGCGCCTCAATCAGAGCCTATCTGAGGTCAAGCGTAGCGATGATTTCAAGAAATTCTTAGTTGAATCCGCTGCTCTGCCGGACAACCCAATGACGCTGGCACAAGCCGATAGTTTCTATCAAAGCGAGATGCAAAAGTTTCGTGCTATCGCGAAAGCCATCAAGCTTGAAGCCCAATGATTCCACCGGCCAGAGCCTCGTTCTCAAACCCAGCCGATATTTGATGGCGGGAGTATCGGTTCCATTTACTACGGGAATCCTGTACTGCCTTGTTTTCGAAGCTTTGCTGCGTGCCGGGTGGCGACGAAGCTGCGAGAAAAAAGCTTCTTGAATCTAGATACGCCATGGAAGAAGCAGCGTCATCCCTTGGGTGACGCGGCGCTTTTGGCGTTTGTGAGGCGCAGGACGGCCGAGTGAGGTTGATCTCGGACGGCGCGAACATTCTTCTTTCTCTGGACGGACTAAGCGTTGCACATGCGTGTTTTGAGAGGCATCGAAGAGGAATGAACCAACGCAGGATCAACGTTAACAAGTCAAGTTGGAACAAATATGTCAGATAAAAAGAGCGAATCCATAGTCAAGTCGATCAAATCGATAGGAACTCAAGAACCCGTTGGATGGTCTCGCTCACCCGAGGCCGTCGCAGCGGATCTCCAGCGTCTTGGAGATCCGGTTGAGCAGCCTTCGGGATCGGCGGCAGCCGCCGTAGGAGTTCATGAGCTTGGACTTGTTTCCGCCGCACTGGCTATTCGAACCGGTGCGATCACGTCGGAGTTCTATGCGAAGAAGCTACTGGAGCGAGCTCACGGTCTCAGCGACCTGATGTCCTTCATCACAATCGACCCCAACCAGGTTCTGGAAGCGGCAAGGGCCGCGGATAAGGCTCGAGCAGCGGGTAAGGTCAGCCCACTCCTTGGCGTCCCCATCGGGGTCAAGGACAGTTACATGACTCGGAATCTCGCGACCACCTTCGGAACCAAAGTTCTGAGCAAGTTCAATCCGGAACATGATGCGGCGGTCGTGACTACCCTGACGACAGCCGGAGCGATCGTCTTTGGAAAGAACAATCTCGCAGAAATGTCTTACAGCTTGACGGGCTTCAATGCGCATCACGGGCAGCCAAAGAATCCTCATCGCAGGGCAAACATTACTGGAGGCTCGTCAAGCGGTGCAGGGGCCGCGGTTGCCGCACAAATTGTGCCGGCGGCCCTGGCCGGAGATACCGTCGGGTCTATCCGTGTTCCGGCATCGCTTTGCGGTGTTGTGGGCTTTAAGCCGACGCCTGGTCGCTGGCCGGACGAAAGGATTGCCCCAATCTCGTCGACTCTGGACGCTGCGGGCGTCATGGCGCGAAGCGTTGAAGATTGCATGCTGGTCGATTCGATTGTTTCAAATACGGAACTCCCGCCTCAGATCACTCAATCGGATCTAAGGGGTGTCAAGTTCGCATTTGCGCCAAAACAATATCTCGATGGGGTCGATCCTCATGTTGAAAGAAAGTTCAGGGAAGCACTCTACAGAATAAAAAATGCTGGGGCACACCTCGTTGAGGTCGACATGGGACCCGACTTCTCCGATATCGCCGAACGTGCGACTTGGCCAATCTTCTTTTATGAAACCATGGGCGCTGTGCGCGGGTTTCTTGAAAGAAACAAAATTCCGGCTACGTTTGAGCAGATCTATGAGGGGCTGGGGACGCACACCAAGGGCCTATGGTCCAAGTTTGTAGTACCCCAAGGAGCGGGCGTTATTCTTGATGAGACGTACCGATCAGTAATGACCACGGATCGACTGGAGCTGCAGCGACGCTATCGAGACATTGCCTTTGCTCAGGCCGACGCGCTCCTATTCCCGACAACGCCATGCGCCGCGCCGACCTTTGCAGAACAGTGGAAATTTCGCGTTGCAGGCAAGGATGTCAGTTACCTCATTCTTTCGAAAAATACATATCCGACGAACTGCGCTGGCTTGCCAGGGATAAGCATTCCGATGGGTATGACCCCCGACCAACTTCCACTTGGCATTGAGATCGACGCACCAGTGGGGCACGACAGAGCGCTCCTCGTTCTTGCGCGTCGTGTCGAATCGGCGATCGGAGAGTTCGCGCCTCCACATATGTGAGCCGAGAGTATCGTCGGGACGGTTGTGCTGCCACTCCGCTTGAACGACAAACTCGTGCATAAACGGAGTCGCAAATGCGGGGCGAGCTATCTGTCTGACGCAGCGAGCTCTCCTGTGATTTGCGTTCAGTACCAGACCTGGACGTGAGTCATAAATAAATACGGCGTTTATTCAAAGACGTCTCCTCGCCGTCGCCGTCAACTCGTCATAGCAGATACTTCGCCCATGATTGATTCAGAGTATGTAAGAAGCATTGCGAGACACGAGGCTGCGCACTGGGTGATTGGCAAACGGCTCGGTGCCGCTGTTGGTGCGATCACGCTCAAATTCGTGCATGAGCCTGGAACTTCTTCGGTACGAGTCGACTGTCACGCGGCGGTAGATCGCATCGCAAGCACGAAGACTGTATTCGAGATCGAACAGTATTTGCGTGGGCGCGTTCGTGCCTCGATGGCTGGAGCAATCGCACAACTATCACCCAACGCTGTCGCCACGATTCCCGCGGCTATGGGGATCTGGGAGAACGAGGGGCAGGACGACTACGTGAAGATACGAGAGTTTTGCCAGATCCTTAGAAATATCCAGCACGGCGAGTCGGATCGACAAACAGCGAAGACTCAGTTGAATGAGATTTCAGAGGCGCTCTTTCTGTCCGCCGTCAACGACGTGCAGCAAAACAAGGTGCCCATCAATGACTTGGCGGAGCGCATTACTAGCGTCGTCACTGAGTTCAACAAGTCCTATGTCTTTTCGAATGAAGCAATCTTCAGCGTTCCTTCGATCAAGGCCTCGTTTCCTTCGGCCTAGCCCAGTGCCTGGGCGGTTGCTCTAGAAGAGCGCAAAGGTTGGCACTGCTGCGCAAGTGGGGACTCTCGGAAGTCGACCGGTAGTTCAGGTCTTCAACGCTGAAGCTGAACCGAGAATCGGCTGCTACGATCGTTGCCGAGAAGGCAGTCCCCAGAGTGCTTTGAGTCGTTGTGCACTTGGCGGCAAAGGGCTGAAGAGGGAGCCCAACTTTCACGAGGCCTGCGCAGGGCCGGAAGACGCTACGTCTGAAGGATGTTGACGGTCCAGATCAGCACGGATGCGCAGTCGCTTTGACCTCACTACGCGAAGTATCTGCGCCCTCAATTATTCGCCGATTAGCATCAAGATGGCTGTTGAGATCAGGAAAAAGCAGCACCCCAGCGCGGTTACGAGGCCGTAGGCGTTGTAGAAATCCGCCTCTTCCTCGGCTGGAATGCAGATCACCCCGCAGCAGCTGCCGATGACGCAAACTGTCGATGACACCGGTTTTGCTACGGGTTTGATCAAGGGCACTGCGTTCAAGAAACGCAGTGCGACCAGGCAAGTGGCGACATAGGCGATCAAGGTCATGACGAATGTTCGGATCATGCGTGGCTCCTATGGAAGATTTGTACAAATGCCAGCCGATCAGTCGACCTTGATGTCGTACTTTTTCACGACGGCTGCCCACTTTGCGCGTTCCTTGGCGGTCAGCGTCGAGACATCTTGCGGAGGGCTGCTCGCCAATTCCATAGCCATGTCGCTGAAACGAGCCTTGAGAGTTGCGTCATCGAGCGCTGTGGTTACATCGGCGTTTAGCTTGCTGACCACCGCCGCTGGCGTGCCCTTGGGTGCAACCAATGCAAACCAGACCGTGGCATCAACCCCCAGCAGCCCCTCGTCTGCCAGCGTGGGCACGCCTGGCAGTGCAGCCACGCGCTTAGGCCCGACGATTCCAATGGCGCGCAGCTTGCCCGCTTTGATCTGGGGCATTGAGTTCAGCACGATATCGCACGCCATCTGTGTGTCGCCTCCTAGCACGCTGGCAAGGGCTGGCGCCATGCCGTTGTAAGGAACGTGCAACATGTCCACGTTAGCCATGGAGCCGAACAACGCGCAGGCCAAGTGAAGAGGGTTTCCATTGCCGTTTGAAGCGTAGGCAAACCTTCCGTTCTGACTGCGAATATATGGAATTAGCTCCTTCAAGTTCTTTGCCGGTGTAGCGGGCGATATCACCATCACCAAGGGTGCCGTGGCCAGCATAGAAACCGGTGCGAAATCGCGGTCAGGGTCGTAAGCTAGCGATTTATAGATCAGCGGATTAACAGCTAGGCTCGCAGAGGACGCGAGCATCAGCGTGTATCCGTCGGCAGGCGCTCTGGCCACCACGGTGGCGGCCACAATGGTATTTCCGCCTGGCTTGTTCTCC
>Ga0307412_10000620_pt1 | contig 20842 bp, 13 predicted proteins | sample DK1Cmetagenome_3_FD_203823 | JGI IMG/M metagenome (GOLD analysis project Ga0307412, IMG submission 203823) | Maize rhizosphere microbial communities from greenhouse at UC Davis, California, United States - DK15-C-1 | ecosystem: Host-associated > Plants > Roots > Rhizosphere > Soil | place: USA...
ACATAAGGCGCATTCGCATAAAGTCAGCAGGCCCAGTCTGTTGGCACAAGAATTTGGTCGACAACGCCCGAGGGCGTCGTCGGAATCGTTGCATTTTGCGGGTTTAGTGCGCAACCGTCATCCGTAAAGTGCAGATCTACGGGTTTGCCGTCTTCCAAGGCGGTTGCTGAGCTCTTGTGGCGAGGGGATTTATCCCCGCTGGGCTGCGCAGCAGCCCCAACCAAGCAAATGAGGCGAGCCTGACCCACCCAGGTGTTAATTAAAGGGACTGCTGCGCAGTCCAGCGGGGATAAATCCCCTCGCCACTTGCATCATCCCCACCCCACCCGCCTAAACTGCCCACATGAATCTGCCCCTTGCAGCCGACCACGCCATGGCAGGCTTTCACCCCGCCGTTCGCGCCTGGTTCAGCCAGACATTCCCGGCGGTCACGGCCGCCCAGGCCCGGGCGTGGCCGTTGATCGGCCAGCGCCGTTCGGTGCTGGTCGCCGCGCCAACGGGTTCGGGCAAGACCCTGACCGCATTTCTCGCAGTGCTGGATGACCTGGTGCACCGCGGCCTGGAGCAAGGTGGCCTGCCGGACGCGACGCTGGTGGTCTACGTCTCGCCGCTCAAGGCCCTGAGCAACGACATCCAGATCAACCTGCAGAATCCCCTGGCCGGTATCACCGAGCAGTTGCAGCGAATGGGCCTGCCGCCCTTGCCCATCACCACCGCCGTGCGCACCGGTGACACCCCGCAAAAAGAACGCTCGGCGATGCGCAAGACCGCGCCGCACATCCTCGTGACCACCCCCGAATCGCTCTATGTGCTGCTCGGCTCCGATTCCGGCCGGCAGATGCTTGCCAGCACCCGCACGGTGATCGTCGATGAAATCCACGCCATTGCCGCCAGCAAGCGCGGCAGCCACCTGGCCTTGAGCCTGGAACGGCTGCAAGCGCTGTGCGCCGAACCGCTGATGCGCATCGGCTTGTCCGCCACGCAAAAACCCATCGAAGCGGTGTCACGCTTTCTGGTCGGCGAAGGACGCACCTGCGAAATCGTCGACATCGGCCACGCCCGCCCCCGCGACCTGGACATCGAGGTGCCGCCGGTGCCGCTCTCGGCGGTGATGGCCAACGATGTTTGGGAACTGGTCTACAACCGTCTCGCCGAACTGGCGCGGGAACACCGGACCACGCTGGTATTCGTCAACACGCGGCGGCTGGCCGAACGGCTGAGTCGCCACTTGAGCGAACGCCTGGGCAAGGACGCCGTGGCGGCCCACCACGGCAGCCTGGCCAAGGAGTTTCGCCTCGACGCCGAACAACGCCTCAAGCGCGGTGAATTGCAGGTGCTGATTGCCACCGCGTCGCTGGAGTTGGGCATCGACATCGGTGACGTCGACCTGGTCTGCCAGATCGCCTCGCCCCGTTCGATCTCGGCGTTCCTGCAAAGGGTTGGCCGCTCCGGCCACCAGGTCGGCGGCACGCCCAAGGGGCGCCTGTTCGCCACCACCCGCGACGACTTGATCGAATGCGCCGCCCTGCTCGACTGCGTGCGCCATGGCGAGCTGGACATCCTGCACATCCCCAGGGCGCCGCTGGACGTCCTGGCCCAGCAGATCGTCGCCGAAGTCAGTTGCCAGGAATGGCATGAACAGGCGTTGCTGGAGATGTTCCGCCGCGCCTCGCCCTACGCGGAGCTGGACGAAGCCCACTACCAGGCCTTGCTGCAAATGCTCGCCGAGGGACTCAATGGCCGACAAGGCGTGCGCAGCGCCTACCTGCACCGCGACGCCGTGACCCGGACCTTGCGCGGGCGCCGGGGCAGCAAACTGACGGCGGTGACCAGCGGCGGCACTATCCCGGACAACGCTGACTACAGCGTGCTGCTCGAACCACAGGGGTTGAACATCGGCAGCGTCAACGAAGACTTCGCCGTGGAGAGCATCGCCGGGGATGTGTTCCAACTGGGCAATACGTCCTATCGCATCATCCGCGTCGAGACCGGCCGCGTGCGGGTCGAGGACGCTCAGGGTCAACCGCCGACCATCCCGTTCTGGCTCGGCGAAGCCCCGGGGCGCAGCGCCGAGTTGTCTCAGGCCGTCGCCCGCCTGCAAGCCCAGCTCGATCAACTGCTCGGCGCCACGCCGGGCAATCTGCAACCGGCCCTCGACTGGCTGACCGGCACCTTGCACCTGAACCTTGCCAGCGCCGAGCAGATCCTCGATTACCTCGCCCCGGCACGCCTGGCCTTCGGCGCCCTGCCGTCCCAGGACACCTTGGTGATGGAACGGTTTTTCGACGAGTCCGGCGGCACGCAACTGATCATCCATACGCCCTTCGGCAGCCGCATCAACCGCGCCTGGGGCCTGGCCCTGCGTAAGCGTTTCTGCCGCACCTTCAACTTCGAGTTGCAGGCCGCCGCCAGCGAGGACGCCATCGTGCTGTCGCTGTCCACCAGCCACAGCTTCGAACTGGACGAGGTCTGGCGCTACCTCAACAGCCAGAGCGCCGAGCAGATCCTGATTCAAGCGGTATTGGATGCGCCGCTGTTCGGCGTGCGCTGGCGCTGGAATGCCGGCGTGGCCCTGGCGTTGCCGCGCTATACCGGCGGGCGCAAAGTCGCGCCACAGATCCAGCGCATGAAAAGTGAAGACTTGATCGCCAGCGTGTTCCCGGACCAGATCGCCTGCCTGGAAAACCTCGCCGGCGAGCGAGAGATTCCTGATCATCCGCTGGTGGAGCAAACCCTGGACGATTGCCTGCACGAGGCGATGGACAGCGAAGGCTGGCTGGCGCTGTTGCGGCGCATGGAAGCGGGTGAGATCCGCCTGGTCAGCCGCGACCTGCCGGCGCCCTCGCCCCTGGCGGCAGAAATCCTCAGCGCCCGGCCTTACACCTTTCTCGACGACGCGCCGCTGGAGGAGCGCCGTACCCAAGCGGTGATCAACCGGCGCTGGAGCGATCCGCAATCCACCGACGACCTCGGTGCGCTGGACGCCGAGGCCATCCAGGCCGTGCGGGAAGAGGCCTGGCCGACGCCGACCAATGTCGATGAAATCCATGAAGCGTTGATGAGCCTGGCCTGCATCGCCGACAGCGAAGCCAGTGCCGAGCCGTCTTGGCTGGACGGGCTGCGGACCCTGGCGGAGCGCGGTCGCGCCAGTCACATTCAGATCAGTAACGAGCGCGGCCTGTGGGTGCCGCTGGAGCGGCTGACGTGCCTGCAGGCGATTTATCCACAAGCCCAATGGCAGCCGCCGCTGATGCCGCTGCCGGGGTTCGATGAGCCGTGGGACAGCGACGAGGCCGTGGTGGAAGTGCTGCGCGCGCGGCTCAGTGCCTTTGGCCCGCAGCCGTTGACGGCGATCGCCTACCCGCTGGGGCTGTCGCCGGCGCAAGCGACCCAGGCCCTGGCTCAGCTCGAACAACAGGGGTATGTGCTGCGCGGTCGCTTCACTCCGGGCACCGCTCAAGAGGAGTGGTGCGAACGGCATCTGCTGGCGCGGATCCACCGCTACACGGTCAAGCGCTTGCGCCGGGAAATCGAGCCGGTGATGTTGCAGGATTTCATGCGTTTCCTGTTCGACTGGCAGCATCTGTCGCCGTCCAGCCAGGGCCGCGGCAACGCGGTGCTGCCGTCGATCATCGGCCAGTTCGAAGGCTACCCGGCCGCCGCCTCGGCCTGGGACAGCGACCTTTTGCCAGCGCGAATCAAGGATTATTCGCCGAGCTGGCTCGACGAACTGTGCCGCAGCGGCAAGTTCGTCTGGACGCGCCTGAGCGCTCGTCAGAAGTTATCCGCCAGCGCTTTGCGCAGCACGCCGATCGTGTTGCTGCCGCGCGCCAAGGTCGCGCTGTGGAGCAGCCTGGCCGAGCAGACACCGATCAGCGAACTGTCGCTCAAGACGCAAAAAGTCCATCAGGCCCTCAGTGAACATGGCGCGTTGTTTTTCGATGAATTGCTGCACGAGGCCCATTTGCTGCGCAGCGAACTGGAAATCGCCTTGCAGGAACTGGTCGGTGCCGGGCTCGTGAATGCTGACAGCTTCGCCGGGCTGCGGGCCTTGATCACCCCTGCCAGCAAACGCCAGGCCCGTAGTAGCCGGCGCGGACGCGGGGCGTTTGTCGGCGGCATGGACGATGCCGGGCGCTGGGCCTTATTGCGCCGCAGTTCGCCCGCGCCAGAACCCGGCAACCGGCCCGCGCCCACACCGCCCGATACCCTGGAACACATCGCCCTGACCCTGTTGCGCCGTTATGGCGTGGTGTTCTGGCGCCTGCTGGAGCGCGAGGCCGATTGGCTGCCGAGCTGGCGTGAATTGCTGCGCACGTTTCATCGTCTGGAGGCACGGGGCGAGATTCGAGGCGGGCGCTTTGTCAGCGGGCTGGCCGGCGAACAATTCGCCTTGCCCGAAGCCATCCCGCTGCTGCGCGAAGCACGGCGTCGGCCCACCGATGGCAGCCTGGTGGCGGTGTGCGGGGTTGATCCGTTGAACTTGGCCGGCACGTTGTTGCCCGGGGCGAAAGTGCCGGCGCTGGCGAGTAATCGGCTGGTGTATCGGGATGGGTTGCCGGTGGCGGCGCTGGTGGCGGGCAAGCAGCAGCTATTTGTGGAGTTGGATGCAGAAGGGATGGCTGGGGTCAGGAACAAGCTCATTCAGAAAAATTGAGGGTGTCTGGCCGGGCCCCTTCGCGAGCAAGCCCGCTCCCACAGGGGGCTGTCCATTCACCACAAACCTACTGTGGGAGCGAGCTTGCTCGCGATGAGGCCATAAGCCTCACCACAAACCTGAAGTAATTATTGAGCTTGATCAGCCTGCTCGCCCCCTGCCTTCTCCTCAACCAACCGCTTCGGCAACACCACCTGCTGTGGATAAGTCTGCGCGAAGTGCACCGACGGCTCGTTATCCACAAGCTTTTTCAATCGCTGGTTGAATGCCCGGCTCACCGCGTACTGCCCGCCCGAGACCGTGCGGAACTGGGCCGTGAGGACTACGCCGTTGAGGTCCATCTTGTCCACGCCGAACACATCCAGCGGCCCTTGCAGGTTGAACTTGAGGAACGGGTCCTCGGAAATCGAATCGCCGGCCTCGCGGATCAATTCAATGGCACGGTCCACGTCGGTGTCGTAGGTGAACTGCACCGAGAAAAATGCAAAGGCGAATTGCCGGGATTGGTTGGTCACGGCCTTGATTTGCCCGAACGGCACCGAATGCACGAAACCCTTGCCATCGCGCAGGCGCAGGGTGCGGATGGTCAGGCCTTCGACGGTGCCGGCATGACCGGAGCTGAGCACCACCCAATCGCCGATGGACAGCGTGTCCTCGATGATGATGAACAGTCCGGTGATCACATCTTGCACCAGTTGCTGCGAACCGAAACCGATCGCCAGCCCGACCACGCCGGCACCGGCGAGCAATGGCGCGACGTTGATGCCGAGGTTGGCCATGGTGGTGATCGCGCAAATCACCACCAGGATGATTTTGGCCGCGTTGCGCAACAGCGGCAGGATGGTCTTCACCCGGGTGCTGGGTGCCCGGGCGCCGCGCTTGTTGAGCGGAGGTTTCAACGCCTCCTGGATCGCCGTGTCGAGCACTACCCACGTCAGCCAGGTCACCAGGAAGATCAGGCCGATGCGGCTCAAGGAATCGCTGATCGCCCGTCCCACGGCGTTGCGCGAGGCGAACTCGAACAAAGAGACTCCCCAGATCCGTCCGAGCACTTCGATGAATACCACGGCCATGACGATCCGCAACAAGGCGTGCAGCAAGCTCAACAACCGCCCCTTGTAGGCGCTGTTGCGCTGGATGGCCTCGGCCTTGGGCGATTTGAAGATGTGCTGGAACACGGTGCTGAGGAACACCGTCGCGATCAGCAGGAGGGTGGTGAACAAGGCGCAACGCAGGGCCTTCTGGTTGTCTTCGCCGACACCGATCAGGCTCACCGCCGAGACCAATACCATCAGCAGGATCGGCCAATACCAGAGCCCGGAAAAAATCCGCAGTGATTCCTGCAAGGCCGGTTGCTTGAGACGCTGGGCCAGCGGTCGATTGCGGATCAGATGGGCCACGGGCCGGCGCATGTGGATCACCAGCCAACCGAAGATCAGCGAAGCCGACAGCCCAGTGAACACCGCGACGCTGCTGGTGATATTGCCGCCCAGTTGGCGGGCGATCTGCGGGCTGGTCAGGGCATCGCTGAGGGCCGCCAGGAAGCCGATCAGGAACAACGGCCGTGGGCTGAAACGCCGGATGATCGCCACGGCACGGCGTTTGTGGCCGGCGTTGAACATCACGATCACGCAGAGCAGCACCGATGTGGAAACAATGCCGCTGCTGGTGGCGTAGGCGAAACACAGCGCGAGGGCGCGACCGACCGAGACTTGCAGGAAATGGCTGACGTAAAGGGTCAAGGGCAGGCAGGCCACGGCCGGCAAGGTGTACGGCAGCAGATAACCGAGCAGGTCCCGCAACCGCTGGCGAGTGCGTAGCCAGCGGCGCCGACCGAGACGTCGCACCAGCAAGCGCGCACCGGCCCAGAGCAGCGCGAAGGTCCCCAGCCACACGCCTGACAGCAACAGGAAATCGCCCGCTATCCGCCAGGACGAACGGGACGTCTGGTCCACCAGTCGATCGACCTCGTCAGCCGCCCGATCCGCCCGCAGGCGCCAGGCATCCACCAGGCTCTGGTCGAGGTCGAGCTTGTCCTGGACATCGTCGATGCTGGAACTGATTGCTCCCAATAAGCCGCCTTGCACCAGCGGTTCGGGCTCGGTCGGGGCTTCGGCAGGCTTGGGGAGGCCAGGGACCGCAGCGGTCCCGTAGGCGCTGGTGCCGGTCATGGCCAGCAGCAATAGCAGCAATATAGTGCTCAATCGAGACAAAACGCGGGGCTCCTTCGCACGGGGTCGGTAAGGAACTGATCAACAAAGGGGCGGCAAGTTCGCTGATATCCCGTGGCGAGGGGATTTATCCCCGCTGGGCTGAAGCGGCCCCAGAATCTAACGCCTCGGTATGTCAGGCTGAATGTGCTCCGCCTGTTGGGTCTGCTGCGCAGCCCAGCGGGGATAAATCCCCTCGCCACGGTACTTCACCGTTTGCGCCACCATCGGTAAGGCCATCGAAACTTTCCAGCCCGTCCGGCGGTCATCAAAAGACACAGGCAGTACGAGGTCATTGGCACGGGAGGGATACATGACGGCGATCCACATTGGCATTTCCGGTTGGCGCTACACGCCCTGGCGCGGGGATTTCTATCCCAAGGGGCTGGCGCAGAAACGGGAACTGCAATTCGCCTCTCGAGCGGTCAACAGCATCGAAATCAATGGATCGTTCTACGCCCTGCAACGTCCCGAACGGTATGCCCAGTGGTACGCCGAGACGCCGCCGGACTTCGTGTTCAGCGTCAAGGCGCCGCGCTTCATTACCCACATCAAGCGCCTGCGGGACATTCACAAGCCGCTGGCGAATTTCTTCGCGTCCGGGGTGCTGGAGCTCAAGGAAAAACTCGGCGCCATCCTCTGGCAGTTTCCGCCCAGCTTCAAATTCGACCCGGAACTGTTCGAAGACTTCCTCAAGCAACTGCCCCATGACACCCAGGCCGCCGCCGCGCTGGCCCGGGAGCACGAGTCGCGCCTGGACGGCCACGCCAGCACCGAGACCGATAAAAAGCGTGCGCTGCGCCATGCCGTGGAAATCCGCCACGAAAGCTTCATCGACCCCCGCTTCGTCGCCCTGCTCAAACGCTACGACGTTGCCCTGGTGGTCGCCGATACCGCCGGAAAATGGCCCTATCGCGAGGACGTCACCAGTGATTTCGTCTACCTGCGCCTGCACGGCGCCGAAGAGTTGTACGCCAGCGGCTACACCGACGAGGCTTTGAAGCGCTGGGGTGACCGGATCGAGGCCTGGAGCCACGGCACGCAGCCGAGCGACGCACAGTTGATCGATCCGAAAAAGAAACCCCGGCCGCGCAAGAGCCGGGAAGTGTTCTGCTATTTCGACAACGACATCAAAGTCCGCGCGCCCTACGACGCGCGCCACCTGCTGGAGCGCTTCGACCTGGACAAGCATCTCGCCACCGCTCCCGGTGTGCGCCCGGCCGAAGGAGTATTGCCATGAGCACGCCAGAATCCAGCGAAGCCACCCGCGAGCCGCTGCACGATTCGGCGCAGCGCCTGCTCGACGGAGTCAATCGATTCACGGTGCTGACGGTCAACACGCATAAGGGCTTCACCGCGCTGAATCGGCGATTCATCCTGCCGGAACTGCGCGAAGCCGTGCGCAGCGTGTCCGCCGACGTGGTGTTTCTGCAGGAAGTACACGGCACCCACGAGCACCATCCCCAGCGCTACAGCAACTGGCCGACCATCCCGCAATATGAGTTTCTCGCCGACACCCTCTGGCCGCAGTTCGCCTATGGGCGCAACGCGGTGTATCCGGCGGGCGACCATGGCAACGCATTGCTGTCGAAATTCCAGATCATCCGCCACGACAACCTGGACGTGTCCATCAGCGGCCACGAAAGCCGCGGCATGCTGCACAGCGTGCTGCGCCTGCCGAACGCTGACGGTGGACAGGACGTGCATGCCATTTGCGTCCACTTGGGGTTGCGTGAAGGCCATCGCGTCGAGCAACTGAAGCTGCTTTGCCAACGCTTGAGCGAATTGCCGCCCGAAGCACCGGTCATCGTTGCCGGCGACTTCAACGACTGGCGTGGCAAGGCCAATGACCTGCTCGCGCCCTGCGGCCTGCGGGAGGTATTCGCCGAACAGTGGGGCAAGCCGGCCCGCAGTTTTCCGGCGCGCCTGCCGATCCTGCGCCTGGACCGCATCTACGTGCGCAACCTCAAGGCCCATCACGCCAAGGTACTGAATGTACGTCCCTGGTCGCACCTTTCCGACCACGCACCGCTGTCGGTGGAGATCGAGTTATGAACGCGACGATGGACAAGGCGACGGTGGAAAAGATCGAGGTGCCGCCGACCGAACGCAACCCGGCGCTGGCCGACGTCGAATACGGCTGGCACGGCAACAACCGCGTCACGCTGCTGGAAAACGGCGAGGAATATTTCCCACGGGTTTTCGAAGCGATTCGCCGCGCCCAGGAAGAAATTCTCCTGGAGACGTTCATTCTGTTCGAGGACAAGGTCGGCTTTGAACTGCGGGATATATTGGTCGAGGCGGCCAAGCGCGGCGTACGCATCACCGTCAACCTCGACGGTTTCGGTTGCGGTGAGCTGAGCACGGCGTTTCTCGCCTCGTTGAGCGATGCCGGGATACGCCTGCAAATGTTCGACCCGGCCCCCCGGCACCTGGGCATCCGCACCAACTGGTTCCGCCGCCTGCATCGCAAGATCGTGGTGGTGGACGGCGTGATCGCTTTCATCGGCGGGATCAACTTTTCCGCTGACCACCTGGGCGACTTCGGTCCCGAGGCCAAGCAGGATTACTCAGTGGAAATCAAAGGTCCGGCGGTGGTGGATATCCATCACTTCGCGCTGCTGCAAAGCGGTCGGCCAGCCCGGGCCAAGTATTGGTGGCAACGTCGCCGCAGCCGCCGCACCGAGTTGGCCTTCAACGACCATGACGGCCAGGTGCGCCTGGTCTACCGCGATAACCACGAGCATCAGACCGACATCGAAGAGGTCTACCTGCAAGTGCTGCGCAGCGCCCAGCGTCGGGTGGTAATCGCCAACGCGTATTTCTTCCCCGGTTATCGGTTGCTGCGCGAGATCCGCAACGCCGCGCGACGTGGCGTGGAGGTGCGGCTGATCCTGCAAGGGCAACCGGACATGATGATCGCCAAGCTCGCGGCGCGGATGCTCTATGACTATCTGATCAAGGCCGGCGTGACGATCTACGAGTATTGCGAGCGGCCGCTGCACGGCAAGGTCGCCTTGGTCGATGAAGACTGGAGCACGGTCGGTTCGAGCAACCTCGACCCGCTGAGCCTGTCCCTGAACCTGGAAGCCAACGTGCTGATCCGCGACCGGGCGTTCAACCGCGAACTGTTCGAGCGCCTCGATCACCTGAGCCGCAATCACTGCACCGTCATGCCCGAAAATCACGCCCGTCGCGGGCGGCTGTGGCGCATGACCATCGGTTTCATGGTGTTCCACTTCCTGCGTCATTTTCCGGCCTGGGCCGGATGGTTGCCGGCCCATAAACCGCGTCTGAAACCTTTTTCGCCGCCGACGGCGGTCCGGAGCGAACCCCATGAACCACTCTGAAGCGCACACCGCGCCGAGAGATGCCCAAGCCCCGGAACAGGCCAAGCCGAAGTCGCGCTGGAGTCGCTGGAAACGCCCGCTGACCCTGGCTTTTTTCCTGCTGCTGATCGTGCTGTTCACCGCCCTGGCGCGGCGCATCGATTGGTCCGAGGTGTTCACGACCCTGGCGGATTTCAAGCTGCGCACTTTGCTGATCGCCGCCGCGCTGACCATCGCCAGCTTCATCACCTATGCCGGCTTCGACCTGATCGGGCGCACTTACATCCGGCAAAAACTGGGCTGGCGGCAAATACTTCCGGTGGGGGTGATCAGTTACGCGTTCAATCTCAACCTCAGTGCTTGGGTCGGCGGCATCGCCATGCGCTATCGGCTGTATTCGCGGCTGGGGGTGAGCACGGGCAATATCGCCAAGATTCTCGGCTTGAGCCTGGCCACCAACTGGTTCGGCTACATGACCTTGGCCGGCGTGGTGTTCAGTAGTGGCCTGGTGACGATGCCTCCGGGCTGGAAACTGAGCAGCGATGCGCTGCAAGGCGTCGGAGTGCTGCTATTGCTAATCAGCGCCGGCTATCTGCTGGCCTGCCGTTTCTCCAAGCGCCGGGCCTGGACGGTGCGCGGCATGGAAATCAACCTGCCTTCGCTGCGCATGGCCGTGTTGCAATTGGCATTGGGGGCGCTGAACTGGTCGCTGATGGCGGCGGTGATCTTTACGCTGTTGCCGAGCAAACTCGAATACCCGGTGGTGCTCGGGGTGCTGTTGATCAGCAGCATTGCTGGCGTGATTACTCACATTCCGGCCGGGCTCGGGGTGCTGGAGGCGGTGTTTGTCGCGCTGTTGCAGCATGAGGTGTCACGGGGCAGCTTGATCGCGGGGTTGATTGCCTACCGGGCGATCTATTTCATCCTGCCGCTGTTGGTCACGGTGGTGATGTACCTGGTGATCGAGGCGAAGGCCAAGGCGTTGCGGGTCAAGCCTGGGGTCAAGTGAGCGGTTGCTTGAATCACGAGGTGCTTGTGCTAGCCTCTTCGCGAGCAAGCCCGCTCCCACAGGGATTCGCAGAGAGTCTGAGCCCGGGTTCACACAGGTCTCTTGTGGGAGCGGGCTTGCTCGCGAAGAGGCCCGCCTGGACACCTCATGTCTACCGCTCCTGAATAATGCTCAACCGCTCGCCCACCACCATCTCCGTGATCCAGCTCACCAGGATCGAGGTGTAGGCCTGTTGTGACACGGGGTCGCTCAGGGAATGGTCGGCGCCGTCGATGATCCGATGGGTCAACGAGTGGGTCTGCTGGCACGCCGCTCGATAACTCATGATCGTGGCGTGGGGCACATGGTCATCGGTCTCGGACTCCACCAGCAGCACATCGCCCGTGAATTGCGAGCAGGCCTGCAAGGCCCGGTTGGTGTCGGCGTGGACCAAGGTGCTGCGATAATCGAGCAGGTCGGTCTTGTCCAGGTCACGCTTGGGCGTGTGCCACTGCTCGTCCCGGTAGAGCGCCGGCACCCGCAAGGCCAGCCAGCGCACCGGACGCAACGACGTCAGGATCGAGGCCAGGTAACCGCCGTAGCTGGTGCCGACCACCGCGATCGCCGATGTGTCCAGGCCGGGGTGGGCCAGCAATCGGTCATAGGCCGCCAGCAAGTCCCGCAGGTTGTCCTCCCGCGTAACCCGTGACAACGGAATTCCCGCCCCCCCCGTGTGCCCGCGCAAGTCGAAGGTCAGGCACACGCAGCCCAGGCCGGCGATGCCCTTCGCCCGCTCAAGATCACGTTCCTGGCTGCCGCCCCAACCGTGTACGAACAACACACCGGGGACCTTTGATTTGGGGCTCAGGAAGGTCCCGTTCATATGCTCATCATCGATGGCAATCTGGATGGTTTCGCTTCTAGCCGTCATAGGATTGAACCGTTACGTATTTGAGTAGGAAATCACCGTTTTCCGCCGCGCCCCGATAAACCTCCGTCGCGCCGGGGGGCAGCGGCTGATCGGTGTAGGTTTCGACCGAGGACACCCGGACCGCGCGGACCGAAGGATCCTCGACAAACACCTGCAGTGCCGCGAGCTCCGCGCTGCTGGCACCGCCCATACGCCAGGATTGCTCCAGCACGCCGCCGCGAGGCTGGCCACCGGTATCCGTCCCTTGGGCGATGTCGTAATTGCGCCGCGACGCAAAGAACGTCGGAAATGCCTGGTTCGCGGCGTCATCGAACACCTGGGCCAGACGCACCGCCTCGCGCACATCGTCTTGCAGTTCCAGACCGAGCAACTCGATGTAGCCACCTTGGGCCACCAGCAGGTCGGAACCGCCATAGACCTCCTGCCCTTCGTTGTCATGGGTCAGGTGTTGCACGCCGCAGTAGCTCAAGACCCTGCCATTGATGAAGCTTTGGCCGACGCTCTGGGTCTTGATCTCATTGAGGTTCTGCTCCAGCACGATGCCCTCGCTGAACACCGCCTGGGCGTCTGGCGCCGCGACGATTTCATCGAATTGCGCGATGCTTCGGATGACCCGCTGGCCACGTCCGGCGCAAGCATGGATTGGCTTGAAGCGAATCGGTCCGGCGTAAAGCAAATGCTCGGCGGCCTGGCGCGCATCCTTGAGGGAGAACACGCTGACGCCGTCGAGTACAACGCCCCGGGTCAGCTTGGCGAACAGCGGCGACCAACCTTTCGGCGCAACCGCGTCCTTATTCAACAGACCATGGGCGATCGCCTTGGTGCAGATGAAATCGTGGTCGACGTAACCGCCCCAGAGATCATCCGGCCCCTTGACGCCCAGGCGCAATGCAGCCTCCGCGCCGATCAGGGTTTGCGTGGGCAATAGGTACAGATCCCGTCCGGCGTGTTGCTGGTTGTCGTAGCTGCCACCGTATTCCAGGCCAAGGATATTCGCCAACCAGCGCGCCAGCGCCCGATTGGTTTCGACTTCATGCAGCGGCGCCTGGGGATTGACCGAGTGAGCTACTACTAATTTGTCACGATGGATCGACGTCATGCGTTGTCCTTTCAACTGCGCTCAATAGCCGTAGCCATAAGGATTGCAGAGATCAGGCCAACGGCACGGCGGAGGACGAACGGTCGAGGAACCGGGGGTGATGGCGGATGATGTGGCACGGGGCCTGTTTCATTCTGCACGACGAGAAGTGGGGATCCGGCAAATTGCACGACGCCACTGCGGATTTTCTGTGGCGAGGGAGCTTGATCCCGCTGGGCTGCGCAGCAGCCCCTAACGATTAAAATGACACACCGCGGTGTAAGTTCTCTGTGGGGCGCTGCGCACCCAGCGGGAGCAAGCTCCCTCGCCACGGGTCGGTTTCAGCCTTTGGAAGCGCTCGGCGGACTTACCCCAAACCTCGCCCGGTAATCACTCGGCGCCAGCCCGGTGATTTTCTTGAAGGTCGAGCGAAAGGCACCGGGGTCCTGATAGCCCACGGTCCAGGCAATGTGATCGATGGTGCCGTTGGTGAACTCCAGCATTTCCCGGGCCTTGCCGACTCGCAGGTGCTGGCAGTATTCGGTGGGCTTGAGTCCGGTGGCGGCACGGAACCGGCGCAGGAAGGTGCGTTCTTCCAGGCCGGCCTGCTCCGCCATTGCGCCGAGGGAGACATCCACCGCGCCGCTGCGCTGCAGCCAGTGCTGCACCTTGAGGATCGCGCCGTCACCGTGTCCCAGGATCGGCGCGAAATTGCTGCCGCACTGACTCGCGCTGTCGCTGTGCTCGACCACCAGGAATTTCGCCGTGCGCGTGGCGATGCTGGGTCCGAGCAGACGGTCCACCAGCCGCAGCCCGAGCTCCGACCAGGCCATCAGCCCCGCCGTGGTGATCAGGTCACCGTCATCGACGATGGGTTTGTCGGCGTTGAGCTTGATCTTCGGATAACGCGCCGCGAAAGACTTCGCCGACGTCCAGTGGGTGGTGGCGCTGCGACCGTCGAGCAGGCCGCTTTCGGCCAGAAGGATCGAACCCACGCAAACCCCGCCCAATACGGTGCCGTCGGCATGCTGAGCCCGAAGCCAATCCATCAGGACCGGCGTGGCAAGCTTTTCATTGAAGCCGGCAATGGAGGGCGGGATCAGCAAGGCAATCAGTTTGCCCGGCGCTGCGTCCTCGCTGTCGAACACCCGCAGCGGCGCCTCACCGTTTTCCGTGCGCCAATGACTCACCCGCAGCCTCGGCAACTGCACACTGGCCTGCTCGGTTGCGATCCTGGCCGCGACCGTGAACAGATCGGTCAGGCCGTGCACCGCCGCCAATTGCGCGCCGGGATACATCAGCACGCCAAGTTCAGCGAATGCCCTTTCCTGCGCCATTGTCAGTTTTACCTCGCCTATTGTCGTTACGGCCAATCCTCCCATCGCCGGGCTTGGCCAATACTGGCTTCACCGCAATCAACCCGAGGAAGTCCCCATGTCCAAGCAAGCGCTCATCGTAGTCGATATCCAGAACGACTACTTCCCCCAAGGAAAATGGCCATTGGTCGGCGTCGAGGCTGCAGCCGAAAACGCCGCCAAAATGATCGAAGCGTTTCGCCAGGCCACAAACCCGGTGGTGCACATTCGCCACGAATTCACTTCCGACGAAGCGCCCTTTTTCACGCCAGGCTCCGAAGGCGCGCAATTGCATACCAAGGTGCTCAACCGTGCCGATGAGCCGGTGGTGCTCAAGCATTTCGTCAATTCGTTTCGCGAGACCGAACTGCAGGCGATCCTCGATCAGCAAGGCGTTGAGCAGGTGGTGGTGGTCGGTAGCATGAGCCATATGTGTATCGATGGCATCGTGCGGGCGGCAGCAGACCTGGGCTACGGCGTCACGGTGATTCACGATGCGTGCGCGACTCGCGATCTTGAATTCAACGGCGTGGTCGTCCCGGCCGCACAAGTCCATGCCGCGTTCATGTCGGCGCTGGGGTTTGCCTATGCGAAGGTAGTGAGTGCAGAGGAGTTTCTGAGCGACAGCCAAGCGCAGGCGTAGTGATAAACAGCGAGCGAAATGACTGGGCGTTCGTGGGCTACTTGCCCTCCCAGATCGGGAGGGCAAGACTTACCAGGGGATCAATGAAGTGGCCTATGCTCCGGAATGTCGGCCAACTTCAAAGCGGTGCCGCTACGGCCATTGATTCTCAAGGCCCTCCCATCCGCAACCTTCAAGGCCACCCCAAGCTGTTCCCACGCCGGACGAAAATCCCCTGTTTTAGCGATCGTCAAATCAATGAAGTCCGGACCATATTCAACGGTCCATCGGATCACCAGGCAGTTTCCGTTTTTCCACTCATGACTGATGCCGTCATCTTCAAATAACACGCCGCTGGAGGTGCCTGAAGGTGCAGGGAAAATCACCAGCTCGCGACGCCGATCAAGGGCGGGATCGTCAAGCTTGTGGCATTCACCGGTCGGTATCGCAGCGCCCCCTCGTACCAACAAGGGCAAACGTTCCAACGGCGCATCCAGGGAAACGTATTGGCCGCCTTCGTACCAGTCACCGGTGTGCCAGTCGCACCAGCCTGTCGTATTAAGGGGTAGCCATACCTCGCGCTCGCGTGCGCCTTGCTCTACGACGCTGGCGACGAGGACGTCCCGGCCAAGAAGGAACTCGTCGTTTTCCTTGAACGTTTGAGGGTCATGCTCGTGGTCGAGAAACGTTGGTCGCAGAATGGGCTCGTCTTCGTGACTGGCTTGCCACAGCAAGGTGTAGAAATAAGGCATCAACCGGTATCTGAGCCTGATCGCGTCACGGACCGCATCGGTGACCGAAGGATGCATCCATGGCTCATTGACCGTGCCATCGTCGTTCCAGGAGTGAATGGTGAAGCGTGGATGCATCACACCGTTCTGGACCCAACGGACAAACAGCTCGGGATCCGGCTTGTTGCCGGAGAACCCACCTACATCGTGGCCCACGTTGTACAACCCCGACAGGCTCATGCCCAGGCCCATGCGAGTGTTGTAGCGAAGTGTTTTCCAGTGGGTCCGGTTGTCACCGCTCCAGGTCTGGACATAGCGCTGCATGCCGGCACACCCTGAACGTGAAATAAGGTAGGGCCGTTCTGATGGTGAAAACCGCTGTTGTGCCTCTAAAGACGCTCTCATCATCAGCAATGCCATGACGGGCCGGATATGTTTGATCGCTATCTCGCGCCCGAAGCCATGACAGCGCGCCTCACCGTCCCACACTTCGAATTCATTGTTATCGTTCCACGTGCATTCAATGCCCAGTTCCAGCAGCTGTGATGTGACATTTGACTGCCACCAACCGACAGCGTCCGGGTTGGTGAAGTCCAGATGAGAGCCTTCGTCGTCCCAGAAGACCGACCGCTCTGGCATGTCGTGTTCAGAGTCACCGATGAACATCTTTTGGTGGGCGACCTCGGCGTAGCGCGGGTGGTCCTGAAGCAGGCATGGCTTTATGTTGGCGATCAGCCTGACGCCGGCATCACGGTAGGCCTGGGCAAGCGCCTTGGGGTCCGGGACCTTTTCACGGTTCCAGTTGAACACATAGCGTTTTTCGCCAATGGAGGTGTACCCGGATGACAGCTGAAAAGAGTCACAGGGAATATCGTGCTGACGGCACAGATCAAGAAACTCCAGCAACTGTTCCTGGGCATTATCGGCATCGGTATAACGCATGGTTGAGCCGCTGTAGCCCAGGCTCCATTTAGGCAGGAACAAGGTGCGTCCGGTCAGGCGAACGAAAGCCTTCGTCACATCCAGTACGCGGGGGCCTGCAAGTACCCAGTAGTCGAGGTCACCGGCATCCGCCTTGTACCGACGATAGGGTCGGTGATAGTTATCCAGCTCGTTCCCCAGATCAAACAGGCTGGTGTTCAGGTTGTCATAAAACATCCCGAAGCTGGCGTGCTCCTGGTGCGTGATGACAAAGGGAATATGCTTGTACAGCGGGTCGGTGCTCGCAGCGTCATAACCCATTGCATCCAGGTTACGCATTTCAAAACGTTTGCCGGCGCGATTCAAATCGCCGGTTTTTTCGCCGAGCCCGTAATAGCGATGTTCCGGCGCGCGAAGCTGGTAATGCTCCAGGCCTTCACCATGAGCATCAAGCAAATAAGCACCGGTGGGCCGATCCGAGACCAACGGCCTCCAGTCCTGGCCATCATGGTATTCCCACTGTAGCCACAGCGGTTGATGCACCGTGATGCGTAGTTTTTTGGTCGTGAGTACCAACCGATCCTGACCTTCTTCGACCCGGTACGTGGGCAAAGAGAAATCCGCCAACGACTCGCGGGCCCGGCCCTCCCAGGCAACGTCCTCCCGGGGCGCGATGCTCCAGGTCCGATCCAGTGCCAACGTGCCAGCCCGCATGAGCAGGACACGCGCCAAACCGTCTTCGAGGATATGGATTCTGAAGAGATGCCGTCCCTCGACCAGGAGCTCGACGTAGCCTTTTTCCTGGGCCTGTAGCGTCCAGACTTTAAGTGACTTCATTGTGCACGCACCGCTTTTGATTTGGACGTTCTGTCCGCGATAAACAAAATCATGAAAAACGCACCTATAAAATCAAAGAGCCCCATCGCAATGAACAATGGGTTGAACCCTATCTTGTCCACGCTGACACCGATGATCAGCGAGAAAAGAAAGCTGGCAATCCAGGCGCATGAACCTCGCATTCCGTTCACCGTTGCCAGCTCATCCCGATCAAACGTTTCGACGACCAGTGCGCTCAACATGCAGGAAATAATCTGGTGGCCAAAACCGCCAAGCGAAATAAGCGCTATCGCAACATAGGGGTCTTTCACCTGGGTCATCACGGCGAGCGAAAACATCAGGAACGCGCCGGTGATTGAACTGGCGACGATCGAGTTCACCCGGGTGCATTTGAAAAAACGATGGTAAGCGCGTGACAGATAACCGCTGGCGATACTGCCCAGATCCGCCGCCAGAAACGGAACCCAGGCAAACAGTACGATTTGCTTGAGGTCCATTCCTCTTTCGTTGGCCAGATACAGCGGCACCCAGAAACTCATGACGGCCCATGCCGGCTCTGCCATGAAGGCAGGAAGCGCGATACCGTAGAATCGCTTGTCCCGGCCGATCTTCTTCAACGCCTTGAAAAATGGCATTTGCTGGCCAATTTTTTCGCCATCTTGTTGGATATGCTGCAACTCATCGGGCGATAAGCGCGGGTGGATATCAGGGGCGTGGTAGAGCCACGCCCAGACGGCGGCCCAAATCAGGCCGATCCCCCCGGAAATCAGAAATGCGCCCTGCCAGCCCAGGGATACATGGGCCAGGTAGATGATGGGGGGCGCGAGCATCGCCCCCAGGGAAAAGCCAACCCCCGCCCAGCCTGCTGCGACAGGTCGTTCCTTTTTCGGAAACCAGTCCCCTATCGCCTTGGCATTGGCCGGTGTGGCCGCGGCCTCCGAAGCGCCCATGAAAAAACGCAGGATCGCCAGATGTACCCAACTCGCAGCCCCGGCATGAAGCAGGCACATCACCGACCATACGACGGCGCATATCACGAAGCCGAGCTTGAGCCCGATCGCATCGATCAGCCAGCCGCAGATGGGCTGGAAAACGGTATAGGCCAGTTGAAACGAGGCGACCACCCACGAGTACTGTTCAGTCGACATGCTGAACGTGGTCTTTAGTTCCGGCGCCAGGATGCCCAGGGAATTGCGGGTTATATAGTTGACGGTGACGCCGAGCAAAAACAAGGACAGCATCCACCAACGCAAATGCGGGATGAATTTTAGCTTGGCCGAAAGTCGAGCATTGCGTTCGATATCGATAGTCATCAATTCTTCGCCTGTCGCCGGATTTTCCGGCGTGTTGTTTTTATTTGAGGCTTGAACGCTATGGCACTGCTCATGGCTCGTACAGAAGCAAGCATGTATGGATTTACATTCCTCTCCAGCGCAGCTCGGCAGAAACCCAAGGACGCTAGGATTGGTGGCCCTTTTCTGCTATGAAAGCCTTTACATAAATTGTCTCAATGGATAAGCCGCGATGGGGAAATTACGCATTGCTGAAATCGCGGCACAGACGGGCCTGTCCATCGCGACGGTGTCGCGAGTGCTTGCTGGCAAATCGAATACCCGTCCGGCCACGAGAGAAAAAGTATTGGCGGCGGCTCGTCAGCAGGGCGTGCTGGAAGACCTCGCCAATGGTCGCTTCCTGCTCAACGGGCTGACCATTTTCGCGCCCTCGCGGGCCTTCAACGTACGCGCTGATATCTTCTATTACAAAGTCATCCAGGGCATCACGCAGGCGGTCGCGCAACATGACGTTCGCGTCCGCTACTGCGAGCTTGAAGAGGTCGACAGCGACGCCTTGTTGTTTCTGGAAAAGATGAACCAGAAGGACACCGGTGCGGCGATCCTGATTGGTATCGATGATCCGCACATACACCAACTGGCGGCCGACCTCAGTAAGCCGACGGTACTGATCAACTGCATTGATCGCAGCATGCGCCTGCCCTCGATATCGCCCGATCACTTTTTAATCGGTCATTATTCGATCAATTATCTGTTCCAGATGGGCCACCGAAATGTCCTGACGCTCCAGTGCCTCAGGCGGTACACGATGGATCTGCGGATACGTGGAATTCGTGATGCGTGGAAGGAGCAAAATCTCGAGTTTGTCGAAGCAAAACACCTGATGGTTGCCGAAGGTTTCGGCAGTGCTGAATCTGAAGCGCGGGTGACGGCCTTCCTGGAAAACTGCGCACCTGACGACCGTCCGACTGCGATCCTGGCCGGGGGTGACTTCATGGCAGCCGGAGCCGTTAAAGCGCTACAGAAGGCTGGTTTGAGGGTTCCCCAGGATGTTTCAGTGATGAGCATGGACGGGTTCAACCTGGCCGACATCAACGACATACCGCTTACCGCCCTTCACGTGCCCCGCGATGAATTGGGCGCAGAAGCGATCAGGGTCTTGAGGCAGCAGCTTTTCGAACCGCGGTCGCCTTGCGGAAATCTTCTTCTCGGTGGCCAACTCATCACCGGCAGCTCAGTGCGGCGCATCAAGCACAGCGCCAGGCAAACGCCGGTCTATCAGAAGATTATTTATGACTGATCCGTTCGCGGAATAGCACCGATCATCTGAACTCCATTTCGCATTACTTTGACTTACACACAGCGAAAAAACCCTCTTGGCTTTGCAGCGAAGAGGGCTTTTATCAAACTTTAAAGAATCAGCGAGTGAGGAGTCTCGACGACTAATACCACTGAATCATATGCAGGTCAGAACGGAATATCGTCATCAAAGCTGTCGAAATCCGGAGCCGGTTGCGGCGCGGCCTGTTGTGGGGCCGGGCGCTCGCGTTGTGCCTGTGGCGCCGACTGCGGACGAGGGGCTTGCTGGCGCGGAGCCGACTGCTGGTAGTTGTTGCCACCCTGCTGTTGGTCGCCTTGCGGACGGCCACCGAGCAATTGCATGGTGCCTTGCATGTCGACAATGATTTCAGTGGTGTAGCGCTTGATGCCGTCTTTTTCCCACTCACGGGTCTGCAGCTTGCCTTCGATGTAGACCTGCGAACCCTTGCGCAGGTATTCGCCGGCAATCTCAGCCACTTTGCCGAACATCGACACGCGGTGCCATTCGGTCTTCTCGACCTTCTGGCCGGTTTGCTTGTCGGTCCATTGTTCGCTGGTCGCCAGGCTCAGG